>OFQX01000001.1_pt1 | contig 72400 bp, 83 predicted proteins | sample 1542951 | NCBI WGS metagenome assembly OFQX01 (sample SAMN07774215, study PRJEB24372) | wastewater metagenome | isolation source: WWTP Novara (Effluent) | place: Italy: Novara | collected 2015-12
TAGCAGCCTCCTATCGGATTGGGCGGAATTGCCCTCTGCATGAGAAGATAACTACCCTAGCCCGTTTCGGGAGTCATGTATATAATTCCCATATTTTATACCTTACGCCATGTGCCGCAAGCCTTGCCAAGGACATACTGAGTTGTATACAAAAAAGCAAAACTGTGTATAACTCAGTCGGCATCGGATCCTGGGCAAGGTTTGGACGCGGCCTTACGTGACGCGGCATTGTTAAGGGCGAGCATACCGCAGCGTGTGCAGCACCACCATGATATGAACCGTACGGTGAAGGCGTGTTTTTTCATCACCCGCGCCGCCCTGGTAGATGTGGGAAGCCACGGAAATTTAACGCGTTATCGAAGCGTACTACACAGTCTTCCGTGAAGCGGCGGAAGCACGGCGCGATGATCTGAAAGCGATCACCAACCTGAACGTCCTGCATCTGGTCGAAGTATGTCTTGATCAGTTTGCCGGTCGAAGTCCACGTGCGGATCACGTTCTTACGTCCAGCGTTATCGCCGCTGATCCAGCGAATTAGCGCCGTATTGTAGGAGCCATCTGATCCGGCGAGTGATGTAACTGTGAAGTTTTTCTTGTCTGTCACACTTGCCACAGTGTCGTACGCGATGTGGGCCGTGTGCGCCTGCCAGATCAGATCGCCGTCGAATGTGAAATCACCGCTATCATAGTCGAAGACGGTTCCGTCCACACCTTGACCAAACTCAACGTCCTTGGACGACGCCGCGTAGGCGTTGAGCAGGTACATCCTCACGTCATCGATAGCGACGCTCGCTGCGCTGCTGCCGACCGGAGAGCGCACATATAGATAGATGTCAACAGAACGCGCGTTGACGGGGATTGCGAAGCGTCCGCTAGTATCGACCTCAATCGGAGCGCCTGCGTTGACGGTCCAGTCAATCACCGTGTCGGTGCTGATCACAGAGCCACCAGCATTCTTCCATGCAAGTTGCACGCGTACGGCGCTTGTGGCGTCACCGAACACATTCGTCATCACGAACTCACCGACGTAATGTCCAAGGTCAACCTCGGCTACGTCTAGGCCCCAATCAGCAACCAGTACCATGTTCTGATAAACGCCATAGGTGCTCTGGACGCCGCTACTGTTATCGCCGCCGATAAGCATGTAGGTGTTCCACGGTGCGCTGATGGCGCCGAGCGTCGTACCTACGCTGAACCAGTCACCGCCGTTAGCTCCGTTGACGCGCTGCCATACCACGCCCACGGTTGCCGTAGGACCCTGGCTGTTGGCAACAGGAGCGCCAGCTTCGAACGATGGGTTACGCGGACGTTTGATGTACGTCTCGCCAGCGACGGCAGGACCGTTCTGTGCCGAGCCCCAGGAGTCGATTGCGCCAGCCGTGCTGTAGATGCGCGATACCTTGTGGATCATGTCACCGTTGGGATTTCCCAGCGTGTGATCCCACCACCATCCTTTTACGTCATCGAACGCGGCCCTAGAGGCGGTCACAGTCGCGGGGACGTATGCGTACAGGTACACACGTGCGGTGCGTGCGCCAGCGATGATAGGCCCACCTACGTGATGGCGCTCCCAATCGTCTTCGGCGTACAGGTCAATGTAGCGCGTATCCTTGCGGTCGATAATTTCGCCAGCCGTGTTCATAAACTCCACGCGCAAACGCGGCTTGTCGGAGACGCCCGTGTAGTTCGCCATCGCTGCGGAGAACAGGCATGAAATCTTTCCGGCGTCGATGTCCGTGGCGTTCAGACCCGCAGTCACTAGATCAATGTCCTGATAGACGAACTGCTCAACGTCCTGATCGCCGGTAAATGTCGTACCGAACAGAGAGTACGCCCCGCCGTCGAGCCCGTAATCGCTAAGACCGACAGCGGAACCGGAGACTACCCAAGCTGCCGGTGATGATTTCGTCCAGCCGGTGATGGCCTGCGCAACGGTGCGGGCGCCGTCGTCTTCGAAGTCGTGGTTCGTGATAGGGATCGAAGTCATCGATGCTTCGTCGTAGACGTATACCCAATCACCTACTCGGTAGATGTTGTCGTGGGCGTACGCTTGACCCCCATCAACCGCGACGCGACAACGCTTGTCGCCAAGATCGGCATCGCAAGCAGGCTGATAGAGGCGACCCACCATGAGATCAAGGACTTTGAGTAGTCCAATGATAGTGACTTGAACATAGCCGTGCTGGTTGAAGTTGACTTCACCGAACCATCCTTTCCTGACTACAAGGCGTCCGACAGAAGTATCCGAGAACTTCGTACGGAACACAGTGACTTGCGCGTTGCGGAACGCGCCGTTCTGAAAATCTTCGGCAACGAAAAGCGTGCCGTCCAGCGCGAGCGTCAGTTCCGTGTTATCAACGGCGAGCCCCGACGTGCTGCTGATGGCGGACAGGTTGAAAGAAATAGCGCTGCGGTAGACTTTCCCTGACACAGTGAGGTCGGTGTCGTGGTTAGTCATACGGTACACACGCCCGTCGTCTCGCTCAATCTCAACGCAGAGAGCGAGTTGTGTCACGTCTGCGTCAAGCGCAGTCGTCATACCGGCAGAGATGCTTTTGACCATTATTTCTTACCCGTTCGGAAGAAGATGACGAGGATGGTGATCATCATAAGCATGATGACCACCATCAGCAGATCGGCGCACAATTACTTGTACTTCCGCCGCAGCTTTTCGACCTTCACCTTGTACTGTTTGTAAAGGTTGTCGATCTGCTTGTTGTTGCCGTAGCAGTCTTCCCACGCGTCGTACAGAGCGACGATATACTTCGCCGTTTGGCGCCTAGTTGCGTTTTTGCCCGGCGAGCGCGGGGCGTATTTGCAAGTTCGAAGCTCTGAGGGGAGGTTGAGGTCAATCTGTTCGACCGTGGGAAGATACTCGCCGTCGCAGCCACCGCTACTGTCGGCTCCTGTGAGCGCTAAGAGCGCCACTGCGGAAATCGCTAGGGGTTTCATCATGGTTTCTTGTCCTTCGCCTCGTCGGCCTTCTTGAGGGCTTCAAGGGCCTTGTCCACGGGAGAGCCGACCGGATCATCCGCGCCGGTGGTTGTGTCAGTATCGATCTCGTTGAGTGCCTTACACAACTCAACGATATTGCGGTCGCGCTCTTTCAAACGCGTGTTGAGCGCGTCGGTAGCCTTGTTCGCCAGATCGATGTTGGCGTGAGCGACTTCCAGGGCGCTGTTCTTCTGTTTCAACTTGAACGTCAGCGCAGCAATCTCAGTGCCGCGCTTGTCGTACTGATGGACGTAGTACGCGGCTGTGCCAACGGCGCCTGCGATGAGGCTCGCTGCCACGAGGTTGCGCCATCCACCAAGGAAGGCGACGATTGTTAGTAGAAATGCAGGCATGTCAGTTTCCTTAACCTACTGGCACAAGAAATTTCTTGCGCACCCATCCACCGTTCGGTAGGCCGTCTCCGAATATGTGGAACCAATCCCCGCGTTCGTCATCGACCCAAAACACCTGCCCGATGTTTGCAACATATACGTCAGGCATCGCGTCGCTGGGCGTATCGCAGATCGCAACTACCTTTCCTATCTCACTCGTGATTTTATACAGCTTATCCGGGTTGAAGCCTTTATCACGGTCATCAAGTAACTTCGTGTAACGACGCATAGGGAATACCGGGCCTGTGTCTGTTTTCCAGCCACGGGTATCGATTTCCTCGTGCGACACGATGTGTTTAATCGTCGGATAATACTTGATCAGCGCTTCCGTTAGCGCTTCCACAGCATCGAGTTGCGCCGGGTAAAAAGGCTCCCACGCGTATTCGCCCTTGGCGAGGCGAGGATGATACTCGTGATGCCATGTTTGCGGCTGAGTAGCGGTAGAGCGGGCCTTGTAGTCCAGAAATTTTCCGGCAGGGCTGATGCGCTGTCCGTACTGATCAACGTAGTTTCCATCAGAGGTTTTCTTGATCCACCCGGCATTGCAGATTTCAATCCCGATGAAGTTGTTGTTCAGGCCACTCCAACCATTGTACTTGGATGGTCCTGCGTGCCACGCCCGCCAGTTGGCAGGCATACACTGATAGATTTTACCTTCGCGGCTAACGATGAACTGCACAGAGGCTTGGCGGTCGCTGGTCGTCAGCGTAGCGATGTCGCCTTCCGTCTTCCAACCTGCCGTGTAGTGCATGACGATACCATCGGGTCCCCACAACTTTCCGGGTCCCTTTTTCTTGGTCGAGAGTTCTTCTGCCTCTTTGACCCAATGGTTCTTGATCGTCAGCATTACCACTGTCCCGTGGAACCGAAGCCGCCTTCACCGCGCGCCGTGTTACCAAGTTCATCCTCAGTGGCAACGAATATGATGTCGGCGCGGTCAGCGCTTTCGAAAATGATCTGGGCAATCTTCTCGCCGTGTTTGATGACTACGGGCTGCTGCCCGAGATTAACTAGCACAACCATAATCTCACCGCGATAATCGGCGTCGATTACGCCAGCGAGAACGTCTACGCCGTGTTTCACAGCAAGCCCGCTACGCGGAGCAATGCGGGCGTACCAGCCTTCCTCGAAAGCCATCTTGATACCGGTGGGGATAGTGACGCGCCGACCGGGCTGGATTGCCAGTTCACGAACTGATGGGTCACAGCGCTTGATATAAGCGCTGATGTCAAGGCCGATTGCTTTCTCGCTGCCGTACGACGGATCAACAACATCGTCGTGCATCTTAAAAATCTTGACTGGAAGAGTAAACACAGGGCGCTCCATTTATGGGAAGTGTTGCCGGTAGACTGGGATAAGTCCCAATCTACCAGCGCGGGCGAGGACGGGGCTTACGCGCCGCTGTCGCCGTTTACCTTGCTGAGCACCTTATCGACTGCCGACTTGACCTTCGGGACCTTCTTGTAAAGGACGAAGCCAACGACAGCGACGATGCCGACGAAAATAAGGAAATCCATAGGTTTCTCCGTGGTTTAGTGCATGATTACCTCCCTCGGTTTCTGGCGCGGCACCTTGGGACGACGTGGACCGTACTACTCAGCCTAACAGATGTCAACCCAAATAACAAGACAGGTTAACGGACTGGACAGGCGCCGCCAGCACACTCCATGCTATCTGCCAGCATTTCTGACGCGGCGTCGCCGGACAGATCGACCGGAAGAAGACGTTCCGTGTACGCTTGGTAAGTGTCCTTATCCACCAGCGTTTGCGGCAGATACTTGTAGCCAAGATCAGCCGCCGTGCGGGTTGCGTCTTGCCGGTAGATGAACGAAACGCCTACATAGCTATCCCAATTCGCCATCAACCAATCCACGATGTCCGGCACTTCCTCCGGGTCATATGTGATCGTGATCGAGGCGTTATGATCGACGTAGTTGTCCATCAGAAGTTTGTAGCGCTCAAGCTGTTCCAGGGCCGTTTCGGTGTTGACCTCAATCGTCTTGCCCCCACGCTTGACCTTACCGAACTTGATACCGGAGAACTCCACCGGAATCACGGCAAGCACGCCCGTTTCGTCTGACGGATCGGGCTCAATGTCGTAGTTGGCAGCGCGTAACTTCTCGATGATCGGGTCGTGGGCAGAGAAGCGGATACGGTTGAAAATAAATCGTCCGATGGGCATGTGGATGCCTTCGGGCACTTCGTGACCGACGATGCCCAGCGCCTTGCTCTGCGTACCTGACGGCTTGACGGTAGTCACTGCCTTAGAGCGCGGTAGGCCGAGTTCGTCTGCCATGCTGTGAGTGCCGTTGACGGCGATGTAACGTAGGTCTTCCCACGCAGCCGGATCACGCCAATAATCCCACGACACAACGCCTGTTACGCCGACGCCGCAGAGGCGAAGGAACTCATTCAGTTCGTGCCAACCACGCTGTAGTACGCCGTCATCAAGATTGACGCAGGTTTGGCGGTAGTTGGCGCGGGCTACCAACCAGTGTGCCCGGTGTAGTCCTTCAATATCATCATTGAAGCGCGGCAGAACAGTTTCCGCTAGATTGCACATCGAGCGGTCACCCAGCATGATTTCGGCGCACTGGCCAGTGACAATGCCGTTGAACGTGCCGGTATGATTCTTTGGTTCTGTGAAGCAGAAGGTTTCAACTTCACCTTCAAGCGGCGTCACTGACAACACCGTTACAAAGCGGCGCGCATCACGCTGAGGCTGCTCACCGTGAACTTCAAGGCGCGAGAACTGAATGCCTACCTCGCTGATAAGGCGGCAAACGTCAGATGCGTTCACTAACAAGCGCCAGCATTCCTGACACTCATATCCGTCGAACAACTTTCCAGCGGGTGACATTAAGTTCAGCTTCGCTTGAACCCCTACGGTAGTTAGGAGTAGGCGAACTTCACACAAAAACTCTAAATCACACGCGGACAATTGTAGGCCGTTTCCATTGATGTCACGGACTACCGTCCCGTCAGCATCGAATAGTCCCGCCAACCAATTCAGGCGATATTCGAGCGATGCCCCGTGTGGCACCCAATTCTTGGCACGCATAGGGCCGTGCTTCCAGTGGACACGACCATGCGTGACGATGTCTGAGACAACGCCGCATAGACGCGGAATAACACTAAATTTAGGCTCATAAACCCAGGAGTGTTTCAGGTCGGTGTTGCCATCACCGCTGTAGAACCCTTGTGAGTAGGCGTCACCTTCGTAATCTACCCCCGTCGTGACGACCGGCATGTCGAACTTAGCCAGCATCATCCCTGGCTTCAAATCTTTGGCGACGACGCGGGTCTCGCGGGCACGATAAGAGGGTTTGATGACCCAGTTGTGGTACGGCGTACAATCAAGTGACGTGCCGTCTGACAGCGCCACGCGTACGAGAGGATTTACGCCGGTCGAATACGGTGTGACTAAACTCCACTCATTTCCGTTCCACACTTCGGTGGGCTTCCCAACGCATTCTTTGATGGGTACGTAGCCATCGCGCGTGAGGATGGGTGTCTCACCAGGGACACACGGGTTGACACCCTTGAACCACGGAGCGCGTTTCATAGCCGCCTGCGCATTGATGAAGCCGGGTTCCGATCCGCCAGCATCCATCATCATCTTGAAGATGCGAGAAAGTTGATACTTCGTGGGCTTCTGGTAGAACATGATTGAGTTGTTCGACATCTGCCGGTGATCGCGGCCTGTCGTCCACATATCCTTCTTGGCCAACGCGAAGTCCTGCCACTCCGGTTCGCCGTGTGCTATGACGGCGATCTCGGCGGAGCGCCGGGAAGACAGGATGGTCCCGAGCCAATTCAGGATGTCGAGGATTTCGATACGTGTCAGAAGCCGTCCGGCAGCTTCGTTGAGAATGAGCGCAATTGCTTTATACGCCTTTGCGATCTGTGCGTCTCCACTGCTGATCCAGCCGTAGTTCTTGAGGCGTCCACCACCACCGCGCACGAGTGAGAAATCGAGCACAAGTTTCTTCGCATGGTATTTACCCGCGACCAGTTTACCGGCTGACTTAGCCCACGCGCTGCTGCTGTCACCAACTTTGATCGTCCACGTCTTCGTGACGGGATCGAACGTCTCGACGTTGTTCTCAGGCCCTTTCTCATAAGGGCCACGCTGTGAGCGAATGACTTCAATCTCCATCGGTTGTGCGAAGCCGTTGAGCGTGCCGATGACAGGGCGGAAGCCGACGCCGCAGCCCTGCAACAGGAGCCACGTAGCGTCCACAACGTCGTGTGCGTTGCGTACTTCAAGGAAGCTGCAATTGAAATGTGTGCTTTCGCGTTCCTTGGCAACGGTAGTTCCGCCGAGCCAGCGCGTGCGCCCGGAGACGGTAAGTTTGCGGTCGAGGAACAGGTTCTTCAATTCCTGCAACTCAGCTTCCTCGGCGTCGGTGAGGCGGATCATGACCCAGCCGTCTTCGACACGATAACCAACAGGATCGTCAAATTTCAGTGGCGGCAGGTCTGAGACTTCGGTGACGCGGTGCATACCGCCCTTGGCGCGCTCCCAAAGCCAGCGCTGATGGCCTATGATGCGGTCTGCGGCCTGTTCCGGCGTCTCGAAAACAGTGCCCGCGTCATCAAGTGGACGTAGGTAGGTGCGCGCCTCAACAATCTGGGCGCGTGTGGAAGGCGTGGCGGTCATGTGGATACCCATTGAGACAAAAAGAGGCCTGCCGGAACGGGGAGCCCCGACAGGCCATAGGTGGTTCTAAGGTAGAAGACCAGACATTAACTTAACTAACTGGCGTTGTCAAGTTGTCTGACCTGTTTGTCATGCTGACAATTTTATTGACGGTAGCAGACGTTAGAACGCCGTTCTTTGTCAACTGGTTAGACGGCGTATTCTCCCCAAGGAAGAACTTCCGGTGTTGTTGCCAGCCAACAAGATTGCCGTGAAACTGAGGGTTTTCCCAACCGATAGCCGATACAGTCCCATAGTGCACGGTGCGGTCGGGTGTCGCCTGATGCTCAGCCGGTGACGCGTGCATCGGCTGGGCGATCATAAGCCGGTGGAACAGTTGATCATCCTTGGCGATGTCGGGCTTCTGTCCATCGTGCGTAAGATAGGACACACGCGCGCAACGTGCCGTGCTGATGCGACACGCAATACGTGTCGTAGCTCGCTCAACGTCATCGAGCGTTGCTTGACCAAACATCGTGTCCTGCGTCTGGTGCAGCGCCATCTTGATGATTTCATCAAGATCATCATCGTAGACGTACGGCAGATGCCATTCGCCGTGCTGTAGGAGACGCGGCGTCGAAGCCTGCTGCGCGGTATACATCACGTCGGCTAGTTCATGAATTTCGGGCTGCGCGTCGCGATGGCGACGAAGCTTGAAGAAGTTCTCCCACTCGGTCGCCGTGACGAGGACGGTGATATGAGAGAACGGCTCAAGGATGCGGTTCACGATCTGCTTGTGCGCGCCAGCGGCGTGCATGGCTTCTGCTGCGCGAACAGCGGCGTCACGCGCCTTGTGCCATGTGGCACTGACCTGCACGAGGGCGTCCCACGCCAATTCTTCGTCCGCCTGCATGCCCGGTTGGTTCTTTCCCCAATGAACGGGGATAACCGGGTCTTTGACAATACGGTCGAGCATCTTTTCGACCGGAATTGCGCGAGACGACGAAGCGTTACGAGAGAACATGCGATGCGTCATGAACTCCGCGTGAATGAAGCGAGGATAGGTAAGTTCCATCGTAGTGAGGCGCACACCTTCTTCGCTGATCGAGTCGAGTACAACTTTAGCTTCAATAGTCATGTAGTGTCTTACTCCATTTGCAGGCTGGTCGTTCGTTGTGGCTTTGGTCAACCGGGCGGTTATTGTGTTTACTTAGGTTCTCTGATGCAGGTATAACCTGTAAGTTCCACGGTACGTGAAGCCCGCTGAACCCTTTTCCCTTCAAAGGCCAAATGTGGTCAACATGATATTCTTCTCCGCGTTCTTCTGCCAGCCTGACGCTAAGTGCGTATTTCTCAGAAATTGCTTGTTTATGTTCGTCGCTCAACCACACAGGTTCGGCCTTTCTCCTACAAGCGCGGCGTGCGGCGGTGTGGGCTCTCCCTTTATCTTTATTCTGCTCGCGCCACGCCTTGCCGAGGGCGCGGGCGCGCTCTTTATTCTGCTCGCGCCACGCCTTGACGAGGGCGCGGGCGCGCTCTTTATTCTGCTCGCGCCACGCCTTTTCGTCGGCGCGGGCGCACACTTTACAGACGCACCGGAGGCCGTCGCGGCTGCTTTTGTCTTTATGAAACTCGCCTAGCGCCTTCGTCTCACCACATTTAGTGCATGTCTTTGCTGCTTCATCGACTGTGATCATTCTTCGGTCAACTCCTTAATCAACCGTGGAGCACTGCCTTTAGCGGGACGATTGTCGATCAGGTTCCCGCAGGCCTGTGCATCAAGCAAGATAGACATACAGGCACGAGCGTGACCAAGATGATGCACGCCACTATCGGCGGCAACTTCTTCACCGTCGATCCACGCCAGTAAGTGCCTAAACGCCGCGTCGGCATAGATCATTGCCTGTACTTTTTTCTCGCGAAAATTGAATGGTCCATATTTCGCAGCGCCGTTTTTCATGGCCATAGCTTCATGAATAAGTCCGGCAGACGGGATCAAACCAATCGGCGGCTTCTTAAGACCGAGAAGGTCTTTAGGATTGGTCCCCGCCGCAGAGGTCTGGCTCTGCGACGGGGTGTTGCTAGGGTCGTAACAGTCCCTTGCCATTGTTAGCTCCTCTTACGCCGTTAGACGCGGCGACCAGTGCGGACGGCAGGCGCCGGACGCGCAGCAGGTGCGGGCTCTGGCTCGGCAACGGCAGCAGGAGCTTCATCGGCATAAGCGCCCATGTCTCCGGCCTGACCACGCGCAACCTCGCCCGCTTCGATGATCTGCGAGACTTCCGTCTGCGAAATCCAATCAACGATCTTGAGCGTAGGAGCGTGCAGCCACTCGTTCGCGGCCTTGGCGAAGAACTTGCTGTCACCAATTTCGATGATAGGCATCTTGTCGTCGCCAGCTTCGTCCTTTTGCACCTTCACCTTGTTGGCGTACTCGGTGATCAGGCGGCATGCAGGGCGGTAGTCGCTGTCGGCCTTGAGGCTGACTTCGAACTGCTCGCCTGTGTCTGCGTCGATGATGTCGAACACAAGGTTCTTCTGCCAGCCATCGGAGCCTTTCTTGCGCCCGCCCCAATAGTCTTCCAGATCAACTTCGGCGGGCAGCGGGTTGCCGCCAATCAGCTTCTCGGTAAGGTTGGCGACAGGCTTCTGGTCCTTCCACGCCATCCACTGAATGCGAACGCCGAGCATGTCGAAGACAAATGCCTTGCCTTCGTCAACGAGTTGTCCAGCAAGCTTCCACTCGCCGGTCTTTCCGCTGTGCGACAGGCGTTTGCCGGACGCACCTGCGACGCCTGCCCTGGTTGCCGCCTTGATGAGCGCATCGGAGCCGGTAGCCAGAGCGGTTAGGCCGGTGTTTGCGGCCCGTGCGATAAGTTCGGTACTCATGTACTTTCCTTCTAGGTTCTTTTGATGATGCGGAGAGTGTCGTACGGTGCGCCTTTACGCATGTACTTTTCTGGATCGATGCCGTCGTCACGCAAGGCTTGCTTATCAAGCGAGGGCCTGCCGTCAGACGTTGACCATGACACACTCCAATTTTCATTCCCGGCTTTCGAATGTTTATTCTCGCTGAGCCAGTCTTTCACACGCTGCCTCGCGGCCTCGTGTTCTTGCGCCGCTGTGTCAGCCGCCTCCTTCATTTGGATGGCGTGCCGCACAATCGGATCAAGTTCTGCAATCAAGAAAGGATCGGGACCCTTCTTGCTGAACGACGCGTGCTCGTTGACGATTGCCTCGCCACAAGCGCGCTTCCAGCGGCAATACTTGCAACCGCCGTCAAGTTTGCCTTCCGGCATCGCGTCAGTAATGTTCTCAAAGCGCCAGATGTCGTTGGCGCGTTTCTTCGCTGCTGAATAAATGCCGGGATCGTAGGTGATGACGAACGGGCGAATGTTATCTAGCCACGCCGCATCAACGTAGAGAATGATCCAGTATTCCGGTTTCCAGTCGGTGATTTCGCGGATGATTCCCATGCCGATCTGCGACTGGAACATATGCTTGGTGCGTTCTTCATCCAGATGGGCGCGCGGATCGATGGACTTGATTTCCAAGCCGATACAGCCGGTAGGTACTTGCGGAATAAGAAACTCGTCGTCGCCATACTTGATCACGATTTCGCGGTCAGTTGGTACGTCGGTGAGCAGGCCGTCAGGGGTTGCGCTGTTGCGCACCAGCACGTGTGTGTGCTGGTCGTCGCCGACGAACTCTGCGCGTAGTGGTTTGGGAAGGAACTGCATCGCCGGGACGACGAAATAGTTCTCAATCAGGTTGCCTCGCTCGATGGCTCCCCAACGCTCGTTGTAGTCTTCGTCGGGAGAAACGCTGAACTCGCTGCCGCGCTTCTCCATGAGAAGTTGGCGCATGCAGTTGAAGGCTTCTGAGGCGCCGATGGTTGTGGAACGATCATGCGCCCACACCTTCTGATTATTCGCCATGTAGTCGTCAAAGACCTTCTTGAAGTCGATGACGAACGGTTTATTTCCAGACATATAGTATCACCAGCGTTACGATAACTAACGGAAACACAATTTCCGAAACGGTTATAAGTTCGACCATTGCTCTGCCATTGCTGCCGCGATGCCTTCCAGCGTGCGGCTCCTATCTTTCCATCTGTCTTTCTTGTCACACGTCAGCCAGTGAGTTTGCTTGACGGGCGTTACTATTTTTGACGGCTTTAGACACGGTAAGCCCTTTAGCCAGTAGCAGGATCGTTTGCTTTCCTCGTGCCCGTGCTGCCACGGGTGAATGATCTGTGTGTACGGTGCCGTAATTCTCTCACGCGCATACTTGTGCATGATGGGGTTCTCGACTGCGATGCGCGGTATATTCGCGCCCAGCAGTGCATTGAAGAAAACACAGGCCTCCAACATCCTCATCCACCTAATATCGCGGTCGCGCTCGTTGAGCCGTTGGTTTGTCAACCACTGAACGCCGCTGTTCGCCAGATATGTGCAGGGAGGGTGCGCGATCATCAGGTCCCACCTATCGTCGATAATGTCCATGACATTACCCTGGTGGTGCATACCGTCCGGTCTTTCGGACGGAAGATAGTCGCAGGAGACTGCGTAATGTCCTTTCTTCGCGAAGGCGTCTCTGACTACGCCGGAGAACTCACAAGCAACAAGAACGCGCATTCACAAGATACCTTTCTTTATGGCAGAACAACTAACACGTGTCAACACACCTGACTACTCAAACCGCCGTCACCAAACACATAATCTATGCGATCACCAACAGCGCGTCGTGACGACCACCACGTTTTTACAGTGAATACGCCCGTGTCGGCATTGTATTCTATATAATCGCGTATCTGCTCTAATGCGTCGATGCCCATGAATGGCCTACCTTTGCTTCGGCATCGATTGGGCACTTCAAGTTAAAAAACTCTCCAGCCTTGCGAGCGGCGTCCACACACGTTGTTTTATACAGATCAACTAAATCCTTCTTGGTGCCTGCGGCGATTTCGTCGTGTACGAACGCATAGAAAACAAAATCGCCGTTCCACCCGTGATTTAGGCCTTGTTCAAAAAGCATATCCTCGGTGAGACACACCCACTTTTTCGCAACGGTTGCGGCGTTGCCCTGTAGACGAAGGTTGAGCGCTGAGTGAGTAGACCGCGCGGTGAGCTTGCGTCCATCAAGGGCGATCAGATACCCGCGCTCAGCTTCCGCCTGCGTCTTCTTAATCGCCTTGGCAAGGGCGGGCAGGCCTTTCATCAGTTTGGCGTGTATGGTGGCTCCCAGCGCTTTCTTGGCGGCGTCGGTTGCGTACGGGTCAATGGTGTGCCCGATTTTCCACATTCCAGCGCCATACATCAGGCCGTACAGAACGCGCTTTACGATAGCGCGCTCTGTGATGCCGGTGCTGTCCATGTTGATCTGATGGATGTCACCAGACAACACGACGTTGATTAGTTCGCCGCCATCGAACTCCGCGCACACTTCCGCAAGCATGCGGAACTCAATACCGGACAAGTCAACGCCTACCTGCATCCACGGCTCGTCGTTGATCGTCTCCGGCGTGAAGAACAGATCGCGACACTCGTAGCCGTAGTCGCCGTGTCGTCCTTTGAGCAGCACTTTCTTTGCACTGACCCGCACATACTCGTCAGGTGTTATCAAAAGTTGGGTATCGCCATCCCATACCCGACCTTCCGTATCAATCTTCGCGTCCTTGATCGACGGGACTTGTCCGATGTTAGGGCCGGAGTGTGAGCAGCGATTAGAAACAGTGCCACCGACGTTCGTGTATGGGTGTATACGCCCGTCGTCGTCTTTCTTGTAGTTGTTGAGCCAGCTTTCCTTGCCGGTGGCGACTTGTCCGATTAACTTGTTGTAGAACAGAATTTCAGACAGATCATTGGCTTCGGGGATGCGCTTGGTCAACTTGTTGAGCACCGCATCATCAACTTGCGGATTTCCAGCATCGGTAAACTCGTGTGGCACCCAATCGTAGACCGTCGTAAAGCGGTCAATGATCTGTGGACGCGAACCAGGGTTGAAGTCCACGCGCTCAATCGGCACGAACGGACAGCCCTCGGTGCGGTCGGAAAGTTTCTTGTGATTTCGGTACGTGACCTTTGGGAACACCATCCGCCCCCACACAGCGCGAGAGTGGTCCTCGCCCCACTCGGTGTCGGGTTCCTCGTACGTCTTCGCAGCGTTGACGCCGTTCGGATCATCCCACTGTGCTTTGACGATTTTCTTGCGAACAGGCCTGAACCAAGAGCCGAATTTCGCCTTAACGTCTACGACGTATTGGTCGCGTTTTTCCTCTAGGCTTTGTGTCAGTGTTTCGGCCTGCGCCGCGTCGAAAAAATATCCATTACGCTCCATCACACCGACGATTTCATGGATTTGATGTTCAAGATCGGTTGCCGAGTCTGGTGGCATTTCCTGCGTGATCGCGTGATACAAAATTTCGTTCACATCAATATCGTTTTCGCAGTTGTGCATAGGATACCCTTCGGCAATGAAGGTCCGAGAAGACGTTTGTATCTTGATAATCTGCTGCACACCAGCAGGACGTACAGAAACAACCTTATGACAGCCGTAGCGGGCCTGCATGCAGCCGATTTTATCGAAGTCAATCTTCGCAATCAGCCGCTCTGGACGCACAGTACCAAGAAATCGTAGGCGCTCAGCAAGCGTGTCTCCCACATATCTAACTTCGCATTTAGAGTTTGCTTTGACAACGCGCGCTGTGTTAACTGTTCCGTATTTCTCAAGCGCGGTGTCGATCCTATCCAACACTGGGCCGGGGTTCTGTGAGACAGTGAGTTGCCTACAATTAGAGGACACAGCACCTTCACCATCAAAAATACCGGTGAGCCATCCGGCGTCTTTTGATGTGTGTTCGTCCCATACTTTCAACATCTGAGGGATTGATGAAACGCCGGGAACAAGGTCTTTTGTCTCTACCCAATTATAACGTAGCGTTTCCTTATGCGGATTTGTCTTCTTCACCAACCAACGATGTTCAGCGGTTGTTGTGATGATGTCGCCGTTCTCAAGCTCTACATCAAATACAGCCGCATCCTCATAACGGATACTTTCGATCTCAGCGGAGCGCCAACGCCGTCTGCTTCCGTTTTCGTCAAAGCCGAGCACAACATCACCAACAGAAAACTCCGAAGCCTTCTTCCAGCGCAGATCGGGGCCTAGCAGTTTGTGTGAAGGTGCGAGACAGTAGGCTTCCATATAAGGGTTCCACGACGCCCACGGGTCGAGCCCCTTACCGATCATCACTTTCTGATAGTCGCCCTTATTCTTGCCGAGCCGATGGCCCCACGCGTCGAGTGAGTGAGAGCCGACCAGATAGCCGGGAAACTTGCCGCGCTTTGAAAGCATCGCGTCGCCCGCCTTCGTGTCGGGAATGATCATACGTGACAGGACCAACGTGTCGGTGATTTTGCCTTTTGGGCTGTAATCAGGAAAAACGAGACGGATGGCCTTTTCGTCAAAGTGGATGATGTTATGGCCAATCAGTTCATCAGCTTCCTCCAACATGCGGATGCCTTCCGCGATGTTGTCCTGCGCGGGCGTCGCTTTATAGAGAAGGCGCCCCGGTTCCGTGTGCTCTTTGTCGATGACTGCTGGATACTCGGCATCGACGCGGCGGAAGCGGAACGTCTCTCGTGTATCCACGTCTCGCATAACTAGGCAGTGGATACGGTCCATTGTTTTCAGAAGACCGTTCGTCTCAACGTCGTATATGTAACGAGCCATTTCATACCTTTAGAGAAATAGAGGACGCCGAGACGGGAATCGAACCCATCAGCGACCACGCCTAAGCCCGGTATCGATCCGAGTTTGCACCAGCAGCGACGTCCATACATAAGGCGGCGGACACACTGAAAAACCGCCCTACGCGATCTGATCATTCTGTTCGTAACTTGCGACGAATGCCTCGACAGCCGCTCTAATAAGCTTGGACCGGGAGATGCCGGTACGCAGAACCAGTTCCATCAACTGCTTGTAAGTGTCCTGCGAGACTGAGCCGGTGATAAGGACTCCCTTCTCCCGCTTATCAGTGCGGCGAGGTAGGCGCCGGGGCAGAAATTCCTCGATGGTAGAGGCGGGAACCAGTTCAACGTACTTATTTTGCAGTTCCGCCTTCATGATCGCGGCGGTTTTGATCGCGGTTCCAGTCACGTCCCACTCTTTTGCGAGCGCGCCGATGGATCGGTAGTACGCCTTGTTGCCGTCTGCGTCGGTGGCAACGACTGCAATGCGGGTGCGGGTCTTTCGATTAGGGCTTAGGTTCAGATCATCAACATTCAACATTTTGTTTCCAGTCATAAGTCACTTCTTGTAGCCGGGTGACAGTTTAACTAACACAAGTAAGCAGACCTCACAAGTGCTCTTTCAAGTGTTCGGGCAACTTCGCCGCCTCTTGGTTAACGAAGTCGGTGATGGCTTGGCGTAAAAGGGACCCAGCCGGTTTGCCTAAATGAACCGCGACAACTTCCAAGGCAGTGACAACCGACGCCGGGAGAGAGACGGTCTGTATGTAGAAGCGTGCGGTTTCGGGTGCTTTTTCCTTAACAATGGTGCAGCCGTTGTAGGGCAACTTGTGTCGCATACGTGCGACAAGTTCTTCGCGTGAGAGCGCGCCGTTGAATGCGTGCTTCGCCATCTTTTTCAGCGAAGTGTATTCACCTATCACTTTCTTGTTCGGATCATAAACGCGATAGACATGACCGACCGGCATCGGGCGCGGCGCTTGTTTGGATTTCCCGCCCCAAATGATGCGGCGGAACATCTTTGACTTACGTTCGCTTATCTTGGCATTTGCCAAGAGCCGAACCATATGCTCTACGCGCGCCATTTCGCACCCTGCATTGTTACAATAGCGCGCTTACCGTTAGGATAGGTAACAATGTGGGAGTGGTTCCAGTTAGAAAGACCCCCCTTGTTATATCCCATGTCAAGCTTAGACGCGGTACCGGCGCGATAGATGCCTTCCAGAATACCCGCAGCATGGGTGTGTGCGATGTTAGCTTTCGGCCCCATGCGCGCAAACGTCTTCATCGACGGTTTGGCACCACCCGATCCCTTGTGTCCGTGCAAGGCGCACTCGATGCCGTTGCAGATCGGGAAGCTGGAGGTTTCTTGCAGGAACGTGACCGCTTCCAGTTCAACACCCATGTCGGAACGAAGGATGTCTTCGAACAGGTTGTAGTCTTCCGTTCGTTCCGCGATAGCGATGTATCTGCGAAGTTGTGACTGCAAGAAGAAGATCGCGTTCTGCGGATCGTTCTTGTAGTCGGCCTCTGCCAGCCAGCGTAGCAGCATCTTGTCGTGGTTGCTTTCAACAACAACACTCTGGCACCCTTTTCGCTGGGTGATTTCGAGGAAGTTAGCAACCGCCTCCAAGGCGTCGTGGACCCGATCTTTGTCGTTCCAATACATTTCAAATCGGTGATATGGGTCGTTGATGTTATGATGGTTGCGGGCTTGGAAATCGAGGCTGTCGTGGAAGAATTGATACTTAGGGCGCAGTACGTCGAGCATACAATTCTCGCTGCCGATGCACCATTCCAGATCGCTGTCGATGCCCCACGAACCACGAGCAACAGCGTCGTCCATCTGTTCAAGATGAATGTCGCCCCAGGTGATAGCTTCGACCGGATGGCCCGCAGACACGCAGCCATCAAACACATAGTGATCCAGATCGCGGAATGAGCCGTCAGGCGGACCAGCGATCAGATGGCGAGCGAAGATGTCGCCGTCCCCGTCAACCTCAACAAGTACGGCGCCGATCACGTGATGGAACTCGGCCTTGATACCTGCTTTCTGCTGAATATAGTTAGGCCGCGTACACGTCCCGGTGGACATGATGATTTTTGCCGGCCCCGCAAACATGGTTGCGATGCTTTCCATCGAAACCCTGGGGTGCGGGAAAATTCCCCACTTACTGCGTGTGTAGGTTTCAAAGCCTGACAGCGGGTTCGCAGCAGTTGGAGAGATGTTCATTTCCCCGCAGAACACGATCTTGTCGCCGATCTCGATGCGCTCATTCGAGATGTACTTGGTGATCGCCGGGTGGAATGTTGTTTCCTCTGGCGTACCTGCGAACAAGGTCTTGTTATAGGTGTAGGTGCCGATGACAATCTCTGCATTGAGATAGGCGGCGTAGGCTTCCAGATTTGTCAGAAAGCCGCGATGCACTGGCGTGTTGTTCTGTGCGCTGGAAAAGATGTAGCGCTTCACAAGGCCCTTGCGCGGCTTGCCGACTAGGACGGGTCGGGTTGCCTGCTTCGTCTGGAAATCCATCTTCTGCTCGCGATACAGGCGGTCCTGTATCGTTGAACGGGGAATGCCGGTCTGGCGTGAAAGTTCACGGATCGAGCCGCACTTCTCAATCGCCTTACGCAACTGCTTAGGCGAGTAGTCATAGAGATTCTGCATGTTATGCCTTATGACGTTTCAACACAGCGAGAGGCATGTCTTTTCCTTGTCTGGCAGAAGTAATAACACACGTTAGGCTACTTGACAACGGGGAGCGAAACAGCTGGCCGATTTTTCTTGATCGGCACCTTTGTCGTCATCCCGTCCCAAACTTCCTTGAGGAGCTTGAATTTGATTTCTGTAGCAGTTTTTCAATAAGATAGATCCATTTACGCCCCTCGCTGATGACAGCTACCCCGCGCCAGCCAATACCGACAGACGGGGCCTCCTGCATCAGGTAGATGCGCCACTCCATTTTGTATATACGCTTACGTGTCATCTTTCTTCTCGTGGCACGACGGTTGGTTTAAAAATTGGGCTATCGGCGCGCCCGTACCACCCCACCACTTTTCAGCGTCTTCACGGACTTTCTCTGTTAACGAGCGCGTACATTGTTCTGCCTTTTTACAGTCCGTGTAGAACGGACAAAACGTCATGTCTCTAAAGCACATCATCCAAGAGCCTCCATGTTCATAGCCTTATTCACGTCTTCCTGTCGCTGCTCGACAACGGCGATCATCGCTTCATCGAGACTGCCTTCAACAGGCAGGCGGTAGATCGTATTGGGGCGCGTCTTTAGCACGTCCCAAATCCGTTCCTCGGCCTGACTGACTTCGGAAGGTACCCACGAGATTTCGATAAACACGGCAACGTCTGCTACCGAAAGGTTGATGGCCTGTCCTGCTGCAACGATGTTGCCAACGAGTACGCGACAATCAGGATCAGTCTGGAAGCGCGTGACTTCTGCGTCTTTAACTTTATCAGCCATACCACCCCGTACGACAGCAGCGGTGGGGAATGCCTCTTTCAGCAGATCGATCACATCACGGTGATGGGCGAATACGACGACTTTATCCTCGTTCTGCAACACGTCATTGATGAAGTCGATGCACATAGGCGTCTTGGCGACGGCGAGTTCGCGCCTGATCTTGGCGAGGTTGCCGACCAAGGTGACGTTGCGGTCGTCATCGCGTTCGATGCCGTCGAGATATGAGTATTCGGTGAGAAGTTCGTCAATCGCCTCCGCGCTCATGACGCTGCCGATTAGAGCGGAGAAGGCGCCGAAGTTCTTTTCGACTTCCGCCTTCTCTTGTTTCACCAACTTGTCCACTAGCCCGCTGCGAGGCAGCGAAACGGTCTGCCTGTTAGACGGCATGTCGCCTGCCACATCTTTTTTCGTGCGGCGACACATGAAGCGCGTCCGCATCAGGTATTGCAGTTCCTCAAGATTGGATGCACCTGACGTGTCAAGGCCGAAGCCGTCGTTCTTCGCGTCACAATACCGGTGAACGAAATCCCACCACGACTTCCCAAGGCCCTGCGGATCACACTTCTGGACAACGGTGAATAGATCAACCGGTGTCTTGAACATCTGCGAGCCTGACATGAACAGCCAGAACGACGTGCTGAGCGACTGAAATTTCTTCTGGTAGCCAAACACCATTTTGGTGCGGCGGGCCTTCGAATTTTTCAGGTAGTGGCTTTCGTCGCAGATGATGATGTCCCAATGGATACCATCAAGGTATTCCTTATGCGTATGCAGGATGTCGTAGTTGATGATCAGAACCGGTGTCTCAGGGTTCTTCTTACCATCAACAATGCCGACTTCCAGATCATGCACGAGCCACTTCTTAATCTCTCGGTACCAGTTGCGTTTCGGCGTTGACGGGCAGATCACAAGGATATGCTCGGGCTTCTCAAACGTATTCATCACGCCGATGGCCTGGATTGTGTTATGGGTCAGTAGGTAGTCCTTTGTGACATACAGTCTATCAGAGGCAGACACAGCGATACACAGCATAGCCACGGTACGGCCTGTCGGCCTTATACTTACAACACCTTTGCCGCGCACACGTTTAGGGGGGGACCAGTTACCATAACGAAAACGGAACGGAGACACGTCGAGAGAGATACGAACGCAATACGCTGTGCCGCGTTCAGGGTAATCATACTGATTAAGATTCGCGACCCCGCCAAGAGAACGCACAAGTTCAACAACATTTTCAGCAAGTTGCGACGAACTTGTTGAAAACATACATCTGCGACCAGAAAAACACCCGTCAGTGTCCATCAGTCCGCGCAAAAGCGCCAATCTATCCTCAACCGACGCGACCATATAGTTTGGTGGTATTTTTTTGTGGACAGACTTTACGGCCAACCCCAACGCTCTGATCTTTTCAAGAAGCGAATTTTCCTTTTTAGAACGGTCCACAATCCTGTATTGAGGGTAGGCCTCTCGGGGACTTGTAGTCACGATCATGTTATTGTCAGCAGCCCAGGCAGTTATAAATTCTAATATTCCTTTCTTGTGTTCTGGTACTGAAACCGCAATTGACGAACCGCACAAGTAGCCATCCCCAATAAGTACGCCCAATAGATACGGGTCTACAGGAAGCGATGTAGAAGTGACAAAATTAACAGGCTTTACCGTAGGAATGATAAATCTACATGCGTGTTTGTTTGCGGGCCGCGATAACCCCTGCCTAATCATATCTTTTGTCGTTATGGTTCTAAGGTTGCCTTTCGATGTGATATATGACCACAGATGGTCGCCAGAACAGGTTGCAGATGCTCCATCAAACGTAGTTACTTCGTATTCTTCCAATAACCCTTGAGGATAGACGCCTACGACTTCCGTAGGACACCCGTCGCTGCCAATAACAAAATCACCAACAGCTAAATCTCCCATCGTTCTCCACCCGGTGGGTGTGAGAACGGGACAATCAACACTTTGGCTTTTTCCCAACCTCATATCGTCCGCCAGAAGCACCGCGTCCTTGTCCAAGGTGTACTCAATGCCCGCAAGCTGATAGGGCCTGTACGCGCATCCTGGGGGCGCCTTGACGGTGATGTCTGACGTGAGGGCGCAACTTGCCGCAAGCGCTGCCTGACGATCTGCGTCTAACTTTGTTAGGCGATCTAGCGCCTCGCCGCGAGCGTAGGCGCGGAACGGAAGCGCCTTAGTGGGCGTGCCCGTCATCCACGCGTTTGCTGATTTAATCCACCGCCAGCCTGCCTCTTGAAAAACAGCATGGGCGGGCGCGTCATTCATAGCAGCGTCGTGTGCCCAATAACAGCCTTTTGCGTAATCGATGTGCATTAAAACCCTCGTAAGAGTGCGGCACGGTAGGGATGGGAGGAAACCTACCGTGCCGCTTGTCGGCGCCGATGTGGAGGCAGACACGGCGCCGGAACCGATCAGGACCGGGCGCCGAGCTTCGTCAGCCAGTCCTGCAAGGTGGTACGCGGGACGTTCAGAAGGCGAGACGCGCCACGCTGGCCGTGGGCCTCAACGATCTTGAGGATTTCCACGTCGGTCATGTTTCGCCCGTCAGTGGTGTTGAAGACGCGGCCATCGGTTGTGGGCTGATCAGCGGGGGCCTCTTGATCGATGATTTCGAGATACTTTCTGACGATGTGCTTGGCCTTGATAGTCTCATAATCGTCAAGTATACCATCCGCGACGCCGGACCAAAACCGGAACCCTTGCGGCTCGAATGCCCAGGTGAACATACTAACCACTTCTTCCACGGCGTCATTATTCACAAACGCGCGCATGGCATCGACCGTACAAACATTCTCGGTACCCTTATCGCGAATGTTCCTAACGAGTTCATTCTTCTCGGGCGCGAAGTAGTTTTCGGGCAGGCCGAAATCATCTTCGCCATCGGGACCATTATCATACCAGTCAAAACAGTAGTTAGCGGCGCCGTCTTCGTTATAGTCGCCACAGTCCTCGTCCTTGTAGGTCCCGAACTCGGTGACGACCGGCTTGTCATCGAAGAACTGCGCGGCCTCGCTCTCAGGGACTTCGCCAATGATTTCGTAGGTCTTGGCGCGGCCCTTGGCGTTGTTGTAGTCGTTGGGGATAGACACAACGTCTTCCGGCGCGACCTTACAGATAACAACCCGGCCCGTGCTGCCGTAATAAGCGGGCAGGTAATTGTACGCGCAGAAGTGATAGCCCGAAGAACAGGTGCGGTAGCGGTCGGTGTCGTAGCGCTCCGCCGACAGTTCCGGCAGCTTGGCGCCGATGCTGTTATCCGTCCGGCGGTCGTGATACGACTTGTAGTCGTCGTTGACCTTCTTGAAGGCAAGGAAACAGCCGTCGCTGGTGAGCGGCAGATTGGAGCCTTCCATCCACAGATACAGTTCGTCTTCGGCGGTAGGGATGGGGTTGGCGCGCACGCGCTCAAGGAAGCGGGCCAGCGGCTTCACATCGAAGCCGTGCGACAGAGCCGACAACAGGCGAGAGGCGATGACGCCGTGGACTTGCTTGTCATCGAAGTAGACCTCGTTATCGCCAATCTTCACACGCCCTTCGGTGGCGCGGGCGATGAACATCGGAATATCAACCAGTTCTCCAATCCGATCCTCAAGGTCCGGCGACGGATACTTGGCATAGTTCTTAAGGGCCTCGCGGACGGCGCCAAAATTCGGATGCGTATCATCGACGGTACGCATGCGCCCTTTGAGCACGATGTTGATGGCGCGTGGCGTGACGGTATAGGCGATCATGTTGGGGCTCCTCTCATTTACTGGCGTTCTGTGAGTGAAATTGACAGAATTAGGGCTGGCTGTCAATCAGGTTGACGTAATCAATCACGATCTTTGCGACCTGTTCCGATTCAGGGTTAATGAGCCTACCCCAGGTCGATCCTGTGTTGGCCACAATACCCAGCATCGGATAGGCTGAATAAACATCGTGGATCAAGGCCTTAATAGCGCCTTCCTCCTTAACCGAGTCAAACTCGGAAGGGAGAAGTTTGGTCATACCAAGGTGCTTCTCGATAAGGCTCTGCTCAGGAGTAACGCTCAACATGGTGTGAAGGCTCTCCAACTTAGCGAGCAACATCCCAAACGACTTGGTCGCATCAGCGGGACCAATAGCAAACTGGCGGAGCAGGGCGCATGCCTTCATCAACTTAGGCGCCGTGTCCGTGTAGCAGGTGTCAGGGCGCAGCAAACGGCGAGCCTGTGCAACGCGGCCCACCTTGTCAGCATCATAGTGCGTGTCGAAGAAGGCCTTGGCGATGTCCCAGAAGTTGACCCACTCATCCTTATTAGCGTGGCGGGCCAATGACTTAGGCATGCCGTACAGGACCGAACCAGTAGGGATAAGTCCGTGCGTGATCATATCCTTGAACAAGGAATTAAGACCGGTGGTGGTAACAAGTCCGAACGGCGCCGGTATTTGATCAAAGCCGTCCCGCAGCAGAGGCACATAGTAGCCTCCTGCGTCGAAATCCACGTCAACTGCCACGAGGTCGCGCACATCGATGCGCTTCATCTTAACGACTGCGCGCGCTTTCTGCTCTTTCGGGATTTCGGGCAGCGTTGCCACGTCAACAAAAATGTCAACGGGTGGGCGACCGAGCTTCACCAGCAGGCGCTTAAAAGCGGCAGAGTTCTTGTCAACGCGGACGTACAGGAACTTGTGAGGGGCGTTCGCATCATACCGGTGGGCGTTGTAGTGGTTCATGATGCGCTGGGCGGGGCCGATCACGCGATCCTTCGGGTCGTGCAGGTAGACGCGCAATTCGCCCGGCTCGAAATGGAAGCCACCGTTCTTGCTATTGTTCTCTTTCTCAAGCTTGGGGCCGGTCTGCCGCCGCGTAATATCGTGGCGTTCGATCTTGGTGATGTGAATATCCGGGCGGACCAAGCCTTTCCAAGAGGTCCAATCACGGCGCTGGGTGAGGTCGAAGCCTTTGAAAGAGGCCTCCCCAACCTTCGTGCGGATGAACTTCGGGATAGAGCCATCGCTCATGATTTCCTTGCGGATCACGAGGGCATCCCACATCGTCTTTGCTGCATGCAGGCGGGCGACAAACTCTGCGGACAGGGTGTCGATGATGGCGTCCAGTTCCGCGACGATGTTCCCACACGTCATTTTGTCGTAGCCCAAGCCTTCCCGGTTTGCGGTGATTTCGAGCGAGCCGATGGGGAAGTTGATAACGATAGGCACGTTAAGAAGGTCGCGCTGGTTTGGCGTGAGGTTGGTGATGGCGTTCGCGTCGAGCGGATAGAGAACACAGCCCTGACGTGCGTGGGCCTGCGTGATAGCGCCATCCCACATTTCCTTGTAGAGGACCCAGTTGTCACCGCGCTTGTGCTCAACCATTTCACGGACGCCGATGTTCTGGCCCTTAATGGTGGGACGCGTTTCAAAGCCGATGATAACCTTTTCGGCAGCGGCGGTGAACGCGCTGATGTCACTCATCTTGACCGGGAACGAAACCTCAATACCTTCCGGCTCGTCGGACGGCTCGGTCAGCATGTGGGCGATCTGCGGAATGTAATCTTCACCAATGAAGGCCGAGTAGAGGCGCTTCTCGCCATCCATCCAAGCCGTTACGGCGAACGTATCGGTATAGGCGAACGGGCTCTTGGAGCCCAGGCCGAACTTACCTACCTGCTCATTCGTGCTTTCCTTGCTGCTCTCGAATACCGTCGAGTACAGGTGCATGACGCCGTGATGGGTCATGGAGATACCATAGTCACGAACGCGAAACGACGGATTGAAAACAGTAGGAAGGTGGCACTCGAAAGGTTGGGCCACGTTGTCCGCCATGACGTGCGCGTCGTATGCGTTCGTCCAGATTTCGCGGACGACTGAGCGGATTTTGTCAGAGTAGAGGCCGTCGATCAGAACCTTGAAGGCCTTGCCGTTCGCCTTGATTGAAAAAGACTGAACCTGCTGCGTGCCGACCGTGCCGACTTCGCGCTTCTCTGCGGTAATAAGGGCCATGTAACTTCCTCCTTACGTGTTGTGTCTGCCTGAAAGCGAAGTTAGCAGAACTGACGCTTGACACAAGCGCTCACGAGAGTTAGGGTTAATGCCGTGAGAAGCGTTGACACAACGTCAACCGTGGATCACTTTGCAGCCCGCCTTCGGGCCAGATGAGGACGGGTGCTTGGTGGTTAACAACCAGGCGCCCGTCGATCTCTTAACCTATTGGAATGCAATGCAAAAATCCTTCTTGCCCGATAACACGGACCCAGGTTTCATCGAATTGATTGAGGTCTATCAGGCAACCGACATTGAGTTCCCGCACTTGAAGGCCATCTCTCTTGCACAGTGGGCGTTAGAGAGCGGGTGGGGCCTCTCCGATCTGGCACAGCAATGCGACAACTATGCAGGGATGAAGTGGCGCTCTGTTATGCGGCCTTACGGAACTCCCCGCGCCTATACAGACTGGCAGGGGAAAGAAGACCCCTACGTCAAGTTTCGAGATAAGGCGGCATTCATTGAAGGTTATTGGGATCGGTTCGATCTCATCAGCGCATACGACGGTTGGCGGGATCACACAGATACGCCGGACAAATGGATTGAGTTTATCGGCCCGATCTGGCTGGGAATGAGCGCGCCCCACAATAAAAAGTATATCAACAAAGTCAAACAACTCTATCGCACCAGAACGAAGTTCGTGATCTATCCGAAAAAGGATACGTTCGTGATCTAACCGAAAAAGGATACGTTCGTGATCTAACCGAAAAAGGATACGTTCGTTATCTATCCGAAAAAGGATACAGATGCAGCCGAATGAGCGTCCGACCCACCAACAGTTTGCCGACCATTTCGTAATGATGGATCAGGCATTGATCGACAACCCGCACGTACCAGTTCACGAGCGCTGGGAGTTCATTCTCACACACATTCCAGAAGTTCGCGGCAGGCGCCTGTACGAGAATTTCGAAGACGCCCTACAGCGTATATACGAGAAAGGCTCGGCGGAAGAAGTCTACGCCGCCAGAGAACTAGCCAATCTCACGCATTTCTTCTACAAGGTACTTATGTCGAAGGACATAGGACGCTCCCACGCAAATGGGTTTCATATCGTCAACACTGAGAAGTGGGCGATGAAGTTTGCCGACAAACTTGAAACCATGAAGCCGGGGCGCTTCAAGCGTGGGAAGTATCAGCCGCAGAAGACGATTAAAGTCACGCATCAATGGATCAACTGAGCGGAATAACCCTCGTGCCGGTCTTAGGGTACAAAGTCTGCAACGGTGTGGCGGCGACGCACTGCGCCGCGTTTCAAATATTCGAGCAGAGCATTCACGTCCACCGTCCGGTGGACGACCAGAAGCGCACGCGCATTCAAGGTTGGCAGTTCTCGGTTGACGGTGTGCCTATCTCATACGTCGGTGACGCCACCATGCCACGCAGAGAAGCTGTTCTACTGTTCGTAATGCGCTCTTATGAAATAGGCGTCACGCCCTGGAGACAGGCGTTGGATAAGACGCTGATCGAAAATCGGCGTCGTCTGGATGCGGCCCTGAACCAGCCGCAAACGGCATAAGCTGGCGCGGGACCCAACCGCACTTGCAGGCCCACAGATACAGGAACACGGGCCAGATCACGCTGTAGCGGATCAAGTACGTGTTGAACAACAGGCCTAGGAAGTCGTTGCTGTAGACAGGATTTTTCGTGACGGTGATAAACACGAACAGCGGCGTAGTGAACAGGATCACGAAACCTACAGCGATGAAGAACCGCCACAGGTGGACAAGCCGGGGTGCGAGCCACTGCTTGATAATGATAATTGCAATGCCGCCGAGAAAAAGCGCTACCATAACCAGCATGGCGCCGCGGGCGTTTGCGCCCGCCTCGTGCAGCATCATGTAGGTTTCGTACGCGTAGTCTGGATCACTATCTACGACGCCGAACATGTACCAGCGAATGTAGCCGAGAGACGCGAAAACCAGTCCGAGCAGCCCGCCGTATATAATGTTGAGTGAGGCTACGTTGCCGAATTGACGGTGTGCAAAGGCGAGTGCCAGCAAGACGAACGGAAAATAGATGGAACCTCCTGCCACGGGCATGACACCCATAAACGGCAGAACTTTACCGGAGCCCACAAGGCTCAAGTACATTGAGACAGCAATCACGGCAGCATAGGCAGTCGTACGCCCGATGCGCCACAGCAGAGCAAGTACGGCAAAGACGAGCACATACCCGCTCAGCGTCACCATCACTTCATTGTAGGCGGTGAGCAAGTTTGCATTAGGATACAGAAAGGGCCAGAAGTTACCCATCCGGGGTTGCTCGCTTTCGTAAATAGTGTTCCTTGATGCACATGACGACAAACTCGGCTGTCATGGCGCCCATGTATCCGATGGTTCCTGCGAATGCGGCGGCGAAGTCGGTGTCGAAGCCCATGTAATAGGCCACGCGTACGGCAGCGACGCCGACTATTCCCGCAATCAGCGCGTTAAACGCGACAAACTTCGCATTCCAGTTTCGGCGCAGCATTTGGACGTGCATTCACGCCTCACTTTCCGGCTTTTTGGCCTCATCCTGATGCACGGCCTGTTCTCGGACTTGTATTTTACCACCGAATTTCTCAGTGAACAAACTAGAAATCCAGTCGAGGCCCTGCGTACCTAAATAACCCCCTACACCCGCTGCCACCAATGCCCAATCGGGCGAAATTCGAAGCACTGTCTGTGCGACCATGTAACCGGAAAAGCCGGACACAACCGTGTGCGCAAACAGAAGCCCCAGCCGTGGAACCACGCCCGTTCGCACATACTGATCCAAATATCGGGCAACACCACCAATCATTGCGATCAATACCCACGCAATGTCGGCTGTGAAGTCCCAAAAACTATTGTTCATTCGGGGCCACCGCAGCACACAAAGTTAGGTCAGACCGTATCTAGATTTTAACCAAAAGTCAACCAGACTAACAAAAGATATTCAAACCTCTGGACTGTTAAACCTGCTTACGCTATGTTGGGCGCACTAAAACGAAAGGAGGCGACAACATGGCAGCGAAAAGGGCAAAGACTCTCACGGACGCGCAGTTGGTGCAAGTCCTTGAGTATGTTGGTAAAACCAGCAAGCAGCCGCTCCGCGACTACACTATGGTACTGCTTTCGTTCAAGGGTGCCCTCCGCGCTGCTGAAATAGCGGGCCTGTCGTGGCGAGATGTCACAGATGCCTTCGGCAATGTTCGCTCCGATCTGTTCGAAGTGCCGGATGGTATCGCCAAGAAGGGTCACGGACGTGCAGTACCTATGCACCGCGCCCTCTATGCGGCCCTGTGCGCCCTTAAAGTTGCGCAGCACAAGGATGCGACGCGCGGTAAGCAGCCGGTGATCCCCGGTCTGCACGGCCCGCGCATGTCCCCGAACAATCTCCAGAAGTACATGGCGCGCCTCTACCAGAACATGGGTCTGGAAGGCGTGTCGTCGCACTCTGGTCGCCGCACCTTCATCACCAAGGCGATCCGCAGCGCCAACAAGTTCGACTGCTCGATCAAGGACGTGCAGGGCGCCGTTGGTCATCGCCACATCGACACTACCGAGAACTACATCGACCCGTCCGAGAGCGTCGGACTTCTCGTCAACGCCATCTGAGAAAGGACCAGCATGCCGGTTAAAATCAAGTATACGCACTCCACCCCAATCAGGGAGGTCGAGGCAACCTGTGTCGAAATGCCACGCGACAGTATCCGCGCGTCCAACTTTGACGAAGACAGCGCCTACTTCTCCATCGGGCGTGACGAGCACCAAGATAGTTACAACGACGTGGTTCTGTCGCGTAAGGACGCCATCAAGTTCTGTCGTACCGTGATAGCGGCGCTGGGTTGTGATGATGCAAACGAATAATGAAATTCTGAACAGCCCGGTCTGGTCGTGGCTTGACCGTTTCGCACACAACTACGAAGAAGGCGTGCTGATCTTCTGCGTAATTCTGTTCGCAATCGTCTTCGCAAACATCTTTGCAAGGTTGCTGGTAGGAAAGGATGAATAATGTCAACACACTATGTCAACGTAATTGAAGTCAGCGAAATTCGTGAGCATCCGAACGCACATGCTCTCGACATTATTCCTGTCGGCGGCTTTCAGGCCATCGTGCGTAAGGGTACCTTCCAGATTGGGGACAAGGCCGTCTACATCGAGCCCGACTACGTGGTGCCGACCTACCGCAAGGAATTTGAATTTCTTGCCAAGCCTAACAAACAGGAGCATCGACTGAAAGCCGTGAGGCTGCGTGGTGAAATCAGCCACGGCCTGCTTATCCCCGTGCCTGACGATGTTAGAGCAGATTACGCCATCTACGGCGGGGTTAGCGTAGGCGACAACCTGATGAATGATCTTGAAATCAAGCGCTGGGAGCCCGAACAGCGCCTCGTTATGCGCGGCGACGAACTCAGTTACGCCGACTGGCCTGCGGTGGATCACATCGGAAAGCAGAAGTTTGACGTTGAAGGTTGGCGCTACCACGACTTGTTCTTCAAGCCCGGTGAGACGGTGATTGTGACCGAGAAGGTTCACGGCGCCAACGCGCGTTACGTGTGGCTCGATGACAGACTTTACGTCGGTTCCCGCAATCGCTGGCTCAAGGTTGAAGGCAATCACATCTGGTCGCGCGTTCTTTCGGTGCGCCCGGACATCGAGAAGTGGTGCCGCGAGCACCCCGGCACGATCCTGTACGGCGAAATCTACGGCAAGGTGCAGAGCCTCAAGTATGGCATCGAAAACGACATCGATTTCGTCGCATTCGCTGCGTATGACACAGTGCATGGCACGTACGTGGATAGCGAGAACCTGTTTTCCTCGATGTTCAGGTACGACATGGATCACGTTCCTATTCTCTACAAGGGGCCGTTCATTCAAGATGTGTTTGATGAAATCAAGGAACGCGACAGCATCCTTGCTGAGATTCGCGGCCTATTCCGGCACATGATGGAAGGCGTTGTTATCACGCCTGTCACAGAGCGCTGGGAGGGCGGGCAGCGCGCCTGTGTGAAATTGATCAGCGACCGCTATTGGGAGTTCATCGACTGATGACACAGGAGACTGGCAATGAAGCGGCACAAGCACCGGAAAAAGGGGAGGGGTCGCGACTTTTTCGCGTGGCAGTCCACCTTCACTCAGGCAAGACCATTACCTTCGATGCTATCAAGTTCGACGTGGAAACGCGTGGTGGGAAGATCGTTGCTTGTGAATGGGAGTTCACACCCCGTATGTCACACCCCGGCGTGCGGCGGCCAATGCTCGACGTGCTCGATTTTTCACGCGTTGAGGCAGTCGAAATTACGGAGTTGCTCGCATGACGACAATCGCGTGGGATGAAGAAATTATTGCGTGGGACAGCCTCATCACTATGGGCGATGAGAAGTACGTTCATCACAATACGCAGAAGGTCGTATCCCACAAAGGCCGCGTCTTCACGCTCTGCGGTAACGCCGGTCTTCTCAAGAAAACACTCATCCCGTGGTGGGAGAAGGGTCACAAAGCTGACGCCGCTCCTGACGGTGATTGGGATATGGTGGTAATAGGTACGGACGGGACATTCCTATACTCGTCAGGAAGCCCCGGCGCGGAAGTAAGCACGCCTAGCACGTTTGCTCTAGGTTCCGGCTCTATGGCAGCAAGGGCCGCACTTATGTGCGGAAAAGAGCCTGCAATCGCTGTTAATATTGCTGCCGCGCTTGATAAATGTACTGGTGGGCCGGTGAACTGGTTAAGGCTGTCTGACCATGTTAAAAAGCCTGTCATACGTAAGTCAAAACGACGCGGAGCGCGGAAATGAGTATAAAACAACCACTGTTAGACGACTACTTCGTGGCACGAAAATACGAGTTCACGCTGCCCGACCTGCGTGGCGTGTTTCGTTAGGTGACTTGACAGGCGTTAACTTATCTGTCAGGTTTCCGACCCAAGCCAGAGGTCCAAATGAAATTGAAATACGAAGTTGGCGACGCCTGCTGGATCGCTGTAGGTGGCCTGCCGCTTATGGAAGGCCGCGTCATAACCAACTACACGACGCCGGATCACCCCACCGAGTTCTACATCATAGAAGTGCTGGACCCTGACTGGCCCACGCATGAAGTGCGAGACGCGCTTCTCATGTCGGAAACAGCGGACGGGCCTCTGGCATTCATGCAGCAGGGCGAAGACGACGGCGCTGCGTTGAACGCGGCGCATTTCCGCGCGCTCGTGGAGAACATGGAAGGAGTACGTTTTAATGACGAGCACTGAGCCCGAAACCCATACTTTCAAGGACGCTCTGTTCGTCGGACTTGACCCGGAGACTATGACCGAAGACCCGTTTTTCCAGAAGAAACTGGAAATCGCAATCGGCGCCAATCGTCATGAAAAGAATTGGGTAACGCGGTCGCTGACCCGTGCCGAATTTATTGCATCGCTCATTGAGTTCAAAGAGGGCGACAAGGATGGCCTGTGCATTACGCAGGGTCCGCTGATTAACGGACAGCGTATTGCGAAGAACGTCATCGCCAACCACATCATCATGCTCGACTGCGACACGGGTGAGAGCCTTGAGAGCCTTGAGCGCAAGGTACGTGACGCGGGGTTGTTTGCCGTCCTGTGGACGACATATTCCCACATGAAGCGCACGACGGAAGTGCCAGAAGATCGCCTTGTGAAATTGGCGCGCGATCTGCGCACACCCATGCCGAACGCGGCGGACGAACAGCCCGAACTATGCGACCTTGCGCGCGAATATCTGGCGAGCAAGAAATATCACAAGCCGATCCTGTCCTCGATCCATCGCGTCGATAAAGAGCACCGCGAAGGCGGTATCAAGTTTATTGTGCATCACGATCCGATGCCGCGTGCGCGCATCATGATGTTCCTGAAAGAGCCGTACGTTTTTGCTACTGCCAAGGCTTCACAAGCCCTGGCCATTCAGGATTGGAAAGAGTTGTACGCAGGCGTCGCTGAATTGCTTGGCGTGGACTATGACCAATCGTGTGTGGACCCAAGTAGGTTGATGTATACGCCGCGCATCGCAGCCGGTGAAGGCACACCCTACGAGCGCGGACACGACATCGTTGTTATTGCTGGCAAGGCGCTGGACCTTGATACGGTTCCGCGTATTAAAAAGGGTGAGCGATCTACTTCTACGCATCAATCCCCACTACAAACTGCGCTGGGCGCTGCTGGTATCAGCGGACACCAGCACGATGACGACGCGGGCGAACACAAGTCTTTACCGTCGTGGATGTTCAAGTTTTTAAAGCAGTACGGTGACGAGTTTGACATCGTGGGCTTCGTGAACGAGTACGCTTACCAGGACATCAAATCTAACAACGGTGAGAAGGTCGAACTGACCTGCCCGAACGAAGATCGCCATACCGAACAGAAAGCGGATGACCGCGCGTTCATGGTGCGCAGCGGAGAGGGTGGCTTTTGGGCTGGATGCCAGCACGCGACATGTAAGACAGACAGTAACGAGGATCGTGCGTGGTGGCTGCTTGAACTTTGTAAAAAGTACGGTGTGGGCTATGACGAACTTCTCACGCACTGCCCCACGGCTGATGCGGAACAAACTGCACAGATTGAGCGCGAAGCGGAGACAAAGGATAGTGTCGAAGACGCTATCACTGGCCTCACGAGCCTCGGCAGCACCGCCACTGCGGATCAGATCACAGAAGTTATCACGGGGATTAGTTACCTATCAGATCAGGCTCGGCGCACTGAACTTCTGAAACGCGTGCGCGATGTTACAAGGTGGAGCCTAGAAGACCTGCGTCCAATTCTGCGCGAGCAATTGGCGAAGCGTGAAATGGAGAACGCAGCCCAGCGCGAAATTCTGTTTGACGCCACACCTGTTCCCGCCAACCCGGAAGACGCCAGTATCATATGGCTTCACTGGCAGCAGCCCGATCAATGCCGGTGCGCTTTCGCGCGTTTTCAAAAACTGAACCTAACGTCACCGACGCTGTATAGGCGCCCTGAAGGTGGTGTTGTATCTGTTGTGAACAATACAAAAGCCGGTGTGCGTATCGCTGAGTTGCCGAACATCAGCGACACGATTGGAACGACCCTTTCCGACTTTGGTATCCGCTTTGTGGGGGCAACAGAAGAGGGTGAAGAAGTTGAGAAGAACGCACCTGCCTACGTCATCTCCTACATTCGCGGCAAACTTCACGAAATGAAGTTGCCGGAACTTGAGAAGGTGACGAAGGTTCCGGTGTTTTCGAAAGAGGGGATACTCATTACCGAGAAAGGGTACAACCCGCATACGCTGTGCTTCTACGATCCGGGCGATGAAGAGTTCTACGCCGTACCAGACGTAATCACTGACGCGGACGTGGATGCTGCGGTGTCGATCATTGACGAGCCGAAGCGCGACTTCCCTTTCTCGGACAAGTTCAACGAATACGACCCGGAGCCGATACGCGACGGCAAAGTCGATGATGAGGGTTTCCCGCTTCCTAACTACAAACGTGGCGCTGGTTCGCGCGCCAACTACGACGCGATGGTCATGCAGCCTTTTGTGCGCGCCATGATCGCAGGACCATGCCCGCAGTACCACATTGACAAGCCCGCAGTAGGCACAGGCGCCGGGTATCTGGTGGACGTAGCTTGGATCATTGCGGAAGGCGGTGAGCGGGCGGAAGTTAAGACGCTGCCGCACGACGACAACATGATCAAATCCATGATCACGTCAGGCCTGCGTGGTGGTAAGTCGATCCTGTTTCTGGATAACGTACAGGATCAGGTGAACAGCCCGGACCTAGCGGCGGCGCTGACAGCAGGCACTTGGTCAGACCGCCTGTTTCGCACCCACGATGAAGTGATCATCCCCATCAAATGCACGTGGGTAATGGCGGGCAACCGCATAAAATTCAACCGCGACATGATGCGCCGAAACGTGCCCATATATTTGAACGCGGAAATGGCAAATCCGGCGTCGGACAGGCCCGTCGAATTTTACAAACATAAAATGCTGCACGAATACGTTCGCCAGTGCCGAAAAGACTTGGTGTGGGCAATTCACGTGCTGGTGAAAAACTGGGTGCAGAAGGGGTGCCCAGTTCCGGTAAAATCGCCAATCATGCAGTCGTTCAACGACTACAGCATAGTTCTAGGCGGTGTGTTGGAAGCGGCGGGCATAGAAGGGTTTTTATCCAACCGTCCGGCGTATATGGAAGCGCGTAATGAAGATGAGAGCGCCGGTACCGGACTCATCAGACGGATATGGAAAAAACATGAAGACAATGCCCGGACGATCAAGGAATGGCTGGAAGCGTGCGCCCCCGACGGTTCGTCGGGAATTGCAGCCTTTGCAGGTGGTAACAAGGACTTTGAAATCGACCAAACCCTCGGCTTGGACATGATCACATCCCAAAAATACAACGGCATGCTTCAACAATTGTCAGGATACGTCAGAGATAATTGCCTAGGCGGCACCTATCAGGTTGATGATGAAGGTGGCAAAGTGATCGTGGAGGCAAAACAGAACCGAAATAAAGTATGGGAGTACACGCTGAAAAGGCTGTAAGAAAGAATGACTAATCACAATCCTCTGATGAACTTCGGAAAGTACCGTGGGGAGCCCGTCGCCGAAGTTATGGCTCGGGACCCGTCGTATATTGATTGGTGCATGGCGCAAGACAACCTGCGTAGACGACTTGAGCCGATTATAAACATCATTCAAGTGACCCCGGCAGATGATCAAGAAACGCCAGAACACAACATCCTACAGGCCAAATATTTTGATCCAGAACTAATTCACAACCTAATTGTGAACAATGTTCCAAGAGAACTGTATCCAAGTCGGTATCATCATTCTCACAATCGCCCGTTCCTGCCGCCGACGAAGGTGTATGTTGAGCGTGAGGGGTGGGACGTATTTGCCGAGTGGCAAGAGGATATGGGCAGTGTGGGGTGCGGAATTGAGTTGAAGCCGAGCATAGGGGATGACTACCCCTCGGTGCTCCGCCAAATTAACAAATACCCGTCCCCGCGCCTCAAAATGTGTGTGTATCAAAAATACAACGGGTGTGTCCCAATAGCAACGGTTAAGCAAATGTTTGTTGCATCTGGGATACACCTGTGTGGTGACATTTCTGCAACATCGAATATTCTAGCACCTGCCATATGCTCTAACTAAGTATAACAAGGCTGATTTTGCGGAGGGTTGCGGAGGGTTTGCGGAGGGTTTGCGGGTGGGTTGTTTTAGCCTTTTTATCAATGATTACATCAGCTTAGCGCAAACTTGCGGAAGGTGCGGAGGGTTTTCCGGAGTTTGCTCTATATAGAGGGTACGGGGGAAGGGGAAGAACTGGCGTGATGAAATGATCTTTCCCCCCGGAGTGTTTTTTTCCATACGTATAAGTTTCTCAAAACCCTCCGCACCCTCCGCAGGATCCTCAAAAAACGCCGGTTTTCCGGGCTTTTTCGTGCAGGCGGGTCCCCCCCTAACCCTCCGCAAACCCTCCGCAACCTTCCGCAGAGGCGTTTTTCCGGGCTTTTTTTGAGGATTCACGTTTTGTTCACACAATCCGGGGGTCGGTATGATCTGAGAAGACGGTGTGATTAATCAGAAGACGGTGTGATTTCGTGAGGACGGTGAAGCAGAAGGTACCCGGCGAGTAGCGCTGCCTCACAGTCGTCAATCGATTTGAAGCTGGCGCCGGGAAACAACTTCTCAGCCAGCGCTCGGCTCCGCTTCTTGTCGGCGGACAGGCGCATCTTCCCCTTCCACACGGAGGGGCTCACGTAGAGCGTACGGACGCCAGCAGCGCGAAGCGCGGCTACGATGGCTACCTTGACCCCTCCGAACGTGAAGGCTCCCCTGCGGCTATCTCGGGGCATTGAGAACACATCCTCGACCAGGGCCACATCGGTCCCGTGGGCTTTCAGGATTTCGACAAGGCGCTGGGTGTCGATCATCCGAACACGTTTCGTCTTCCGCTGCTCGATCAGGATCGGCAGGCGTTCGACGTGCAGGGTCCCATCCGTTTTCAGGAAGGCCATGCTTCCCTTCAATCCAGGGTCTATGCCAACAATCGTGTTAACCATCTTGACAACATACGTTAGTTGTGCTTACGCTGCAACAGGATTATGTGTCTTTAAGGACAGTTAGCGTGCCAGCGCTCAAGAATGCTAAACATGAGGCTTTCGCTCAGGGCCTTCATCTCGGATTGTCTCAGGCGGATGCGTATGAGCAGGCTGGGTTTACGCGCAACCAGTCGTCGGCGGGAACGCTTGCCCGCACGCCTGAGATAGCCCAGCGCGTCGAGGAATTGAACAAGCTGGAAGACAACCTGTCGTCGGTTGAGGAAGACCTGACAGAGAAGGTCATGCAGGAACTTATAAACCCGACCAACGTCTCGCACGCTTGGTTGACTATTCAACTCTATCGCAACTGCATCCTCGCCCGCTCACTAGGGGAGGTAGGCGCCGCAAACAAGGCGCTTGAACTTATCGGAAAGACGAAGGGGTTGTTTGATAACCCCGATCTACCGGCTGACGTAAGGAAACAGATCGACAATGGGAAGCGTAGTAGTTTTGACGGAGGCGCAGAGGGAAGACTACAGGAAGTCGCTCAGTTCGCTCAACTCCTGGGAAAACACCCTGGAGATTTCATTGAAGCGGAAGATGCCGTTGAACTTGCCATCTCAGGCGCATCTGACGAAGATGTACGGGACGAGTGATCCTGAGCTGCAACTTCACGCCATCATCACGCTGCGGGAAACACTTGAGCAGCAATACACAGACAAACTGATCGCTGCCGCGCCGGAAAGCCTTTCGTGCTTTACCGAACTCATGACACCGGAGGAACCTCCGGCGTATCATCACAACATCATGTGCGAGTACCTTGAGAAGATCGAGGCGCGTGAGATTATGCGCGCAACATTCAGTCTACCACCTGGACATGCCAAAAGTTGTAGTATTTTCAGTGACTTAGCTACTCCAACCGGTTTCAAAAAGATGGGGGATATTGTAGTTGGGGACACCGTATTCGGTACTAGGGGCCCAACCAAGGTCATCGCGAAGTCAGAAACATTCTATAAGCCGTGCTACCGAGCCATCACCAGTGATGGTGTGGAAGTCGTTGTGTCTGAGGATCACCTGTGGACCGTATACCGCGACCGGAACGCGAAGGTGCCTGAGACATTTTCAACCAAGGAACTTTACGACCGTTACACCAATTCGAAAGACCCGCGTGCATTCCGTTTGCCGGACTACGCGCCGCTTGAGTATTCTGAGAAAGACCTCCCGATTGATCCCTACATTCTCGGGTACTGGTTGGGCGATGGTACGTCGGAAAGAGGACGGATCACAGTAAGTGATGAAGATCGCGCGCACGCCGAAGCGGAATTTCATAACGCCGGGTACAGTACTTCGGATGACAAGGGGCGTATTACTTTCACCACCTACGGTTTGCGCACTAAACTCGGCGCTCTCGGGCTGCTGAACAACAAACACATTCCTGACATCTACCAGTTCGCCTCACCAGCACAACGCCTCGCCCTGGTTCAAGGGCTGATGGACACAGACGGAAACGCTAGGGACAACGGCGGGTGTCGGTTCGTCAATACTGACCTCCGTTTGATTGAAGGGCTGCGCCAACTGCTTTGGTCGTTGGGGGTCCCTAACAGTTTGACAAAGGCCCCTAACAAAGTTGAGTGGTGGAAGGATGGCTACGTTCGTTCTGACTGCTACGTCGTCAGTTTCTCGGGGCTGGATTGCTTTAGATTGCCGCGCAAGCGCGAGCGCCTTAAGGCCCATAAAGGCCGGTACAGTCGGTACATTCGCTTTGAGCCGACCGAGACGGTTCCAACGCAGTGTATCGCTGTCGATGCGCCTGACGAACTGTACCTGATCGACAAGGGCTGTATCGTTACACACAACACCAAGTTCTGTTCAAAGATGTTCCCGGCTTGGTATCTTGGAAGGAACCCGCATCATAAATATTTGCAGGGTGGTCACTCCCAGGATTTTGCGGAGAAGGAGTTCGGCGTTGCTGTTCGCGACATCATCAAGAACCCCAACTACACGAAGGTCTTTCCGCGCGCTACGTTGACATCGCGCTCTACGGCTGCGGGCAACTGGATGCTAGACAATCGTCGCGGCAAGTACGTGTGTAAAGGCGTTGGTCAGAAAATCGCAGGGTACCGTGGAAATTGTGGTGGGGGCGATGATCTCATAGGTTCAAAGAAGGACGCCGACAGCTCAACGATGCGTAACGATGCGTGGAACTGGTTGTGGGCCGACTTCCGCACGCGCTTCCTTCCCGGTTCACCAATCTTCATCATCGCAACGCGGTGGCATCCTGACGACGTGATTGGACGCATCGAGCAGTACAACCGCGAAGGCAAAGGTCTGCCGTGGGAGATCATCAATTTCAACGGCATTGTTGAGACGGAAGAAGAAGCTGCCCTTGATCCGTTGGGGCGTGACGTTGGTGAGGCCTTGTGGCCCGAGTATTACACGTCCGACATTCTGTTCGATCTGAAAGCGACGTTGGAAGGACGCGACTGGAATGCGCTCTACAAAGGGCGTCCGACAGACGCGGAAGGCAACGCGGTCAAGGGCGCATGGTTCGGACGCTACGACGCGCTCCCACAAGATGTGAAAGCCCCGAATGGTACCATCCTCGAAAAAAGAAGGCGCCGTATCACCGTCTCCGTCGATACCGCCAACAAGGCGACGAAGCGTGCTAAGTACACTGCCATTGGCGTGTGGATCGAAGATATGGACCGCCGCCACTACCTTGCTGAGGTTGTGCGGAAGAAGGTCGAGTTCAACGATCTTGTCGCAGAGATTGAGGCCGCCGCTACTCGCTGGGGCGCTGATGCTATTCTTGTCGAGGACAAAGGCTCAGGGACCCAGTATATTCAAACAAGGCAGGGGAAAGCTCCCGCGCCAGTCATCCCTATCGCTCCTGGCACGAACGACAAAGAGTTTCGCTTCGACGGCGTGATGCCGATGATCGAGGCAGGCGAGGTCTACATTCCCCGCACGGCGCGTTGGCTCCCTGACTTTGAAAGTGAGGTACTTGCTTTCCCGAACGGAACCTACTCCGACCAAGTGGACATGACTTCGCAGTATCTCAGTTGGGCGCGCGAGAAGCGGAAGTACGGCAGCCGTAAACTCGGCGGAACATCTCATGTAGGCGCGCGGCGCAGGGCGTGAGGACCCATTGAAATTTAGAAAAGGGGTCCCCTTCGTTTTCAAACAGGGGGACCCTTCAAATTTTTAAGCGGGGACCCTGCGGATTTTGAACAGGGGCAGGTATCTCCCAGGAAAAGGGGCGGGGGGTCAGTTTACATTCCGCTTGTTAAACGTACTCACAGTGTGCTTAATTGGGCTAACGTAAACCGCGCCGACGAGGATGGCGCCGACTATGAGACTGCCCTACATGCACACTATCGAGATTGAGCAGAGCGGCCCGACTACCTTCACCGTCTGGTACGAGGGGCAGATGCTTCTACAACACTCTCGCAATCCAGAGTTTGACGCCTGCCGGGAACTGCTTAACCGGGGGATCACCGGGAAACTCATCACCCGGCACAATGGGTCTAATGTTATTTCGTTCATTTTGGACATTCAAAAATCGGCGGAACTGACGGTCCTTGAGGGCGCTGGGCGTCCTCGCTTTAGGAAGTGGTGTTCTTTCATGCGCGGGTCGGCCCAGGACGGCGAATCGTGAGGTGCCCGCTACCACCCTACCCGAAAATATAAATCGCCGTGTACGAGGCTGTACGAGGCCTTAAAAACGAAATTGATTTTTTGGGAGGTTGGGAAAAATTTAGAACCGGATCGATTTCCAAAATTTAGAACCGGATCGGGAAAAATTTAGAACCGGATCGAAAAATTTGGAACTAGAGCGATTTTTGTATAGGTTAATTTTTTCGTACGTTAACCATCTTTGCAAAAGTTAACTTTTCAAAAGTTAAGTATTAACCTTAATGACGCGTTTACCAATTAACCATTAACAAACATGGTTAATTAACTTTTGATTAACCTTAACGCACGATTTACCATTAACGTGCAATTAAGGTTAACGCACATTAACTATACGATCATTTTAACCGGGCATTAACTTCACGATTAAAAACATGGTTAACAGCCAGGCGGGCGTGCCTGGGTTGGCATGAATTTTGCCTTGCGACAAACATTCACGTTTCATTAACCATGCGCAAAAAAATCGCTCCGCGTCCGGCGGTTTTCAGTGTCCTGTTATACCGTATTCGTCCCTTTCTCTGCTAGGCTCGTTGGTTGTGGCGCACGCGCAACACGCACGCCGTGTTGTATTTTTACTGCATCAGCCCGTGGCAAAAATAGCACGCGACCAGGCGCGCACCTAATCTCTGCTCGATTGCTGCCCTAACGCCGCGACAATGGCACAAACGCACGACGAAAGCACGCGCGACGCGCGTATATGCTTTGCGCTTGATGCGTTAGGTAATTTCACATTTAGTAACCAACAAACGCACAAGATGTTTTCAAGCGCTCCAGAATATGAGACAACCTAACTCACAAGCAACGCACCTAACCTGAAAGGTGAAAACAAATGTCCAGCAAATTCCTTATTCATGGCCGCATCGCCGCCGCCCCGCGCCACACAATGCCTGCAAGCGTTGTCGATGCGCGTCACGCAATGGTTCGCCGCGACATGGCAAGCCGCGCGCTCTATTGGTCGCACGTTGCGGCAATCGGCGCTGCAATCGGCGCCGCAATCGTTGTCGGAATTATCGGCGCAATCGTGATCTAACCTAACGCTAGTTTGGAGGCCTAACCTATGGGCAAGAAAATTGACAAGCGTACATCCCGTGAAATCGCCCGCGCCAATAAAAACGCGCGCCGCAATTTTGAGACAAACAACGAAACGAAAGGCGCTCGCAAATGATCACGGCGTTTTTATTGATCGCCGCCTATGCGGCGTTCATTTCTCGCATCTAACGCACAAACAAACCAATGAAAGGAATTGAAATTATGTCGCATCCTATCCCTTTGAATGTCGCGCTTGCAAACGTTCCCAGCCTTGCAACGGAAATTGCGCATCCTTCCCGCTCCGACGATTATCGCGTGATCAGCACGCGCGAAGTTTTGGAGCGCATGGGCGGCGAAGGTTTTCAAATTTTCCAGGCAAACGAAAAACGCGTTCGCCTTGAAGGCAATCGCGGCTTTCAGAAACATCTCGTTCGCATGCGGCACGTTTCCACTGTAGGTAATGGCGCTGGCGTTCCTGACATTATTTTGACCAATGCACACAATGGAAACGCCGCATTCAAACTGTTTTCCGGTTGGTTTGAATTCGCTTGCCTTAATGGGCTTATCATGGGCGAAATTGATCACGCGTATTCCGTGCGGCATACCGGCGACGTTGCGTCGAAAGTTATCGATGCAGCATATCGCGTCATTTCTGAGGCTGATGCGGTAAAGGCCGAAGTGTCGGAAATGCGTTCAACACTTTTGCCGCGCGATGCAATCGAGCATTTCACAACCCGTGCACATGCCTTGCGCTTTGGTGAAGGTGACCGCGCTCCTGTATCGCCAGCGGCGTTCAATATCACGCGTCGCGTTGATGATGATAACAGCACGCTATGGTCTGTTTACAATCGCGTTCAAGAAAACACAATTCGTGGCGGTATGCGGGGGCGCATTGTCGGAACAAACGGACGCGTGCGGCGTGCTTCTGTTAGGGCGGTCACGAACATTGACCGCGCCACTAGCATCAATTCAGCGTTGCATGGCATTGCCCGTGAAATGCTGGCAACCTATGCCAAGTCAACCGCCCCAGCAATGTCGTTCAGGTGGCGTTGGCGCGCGGCCTAATGCACAATCGAGCGCGGGTACAATTCGCCCGCGTTCGTCACTCTATCTAACAATAGTTCGGAGGTCTAATTCATGCTTGCACCTATCTCTAAAACTTTGTGGAACGTTGATAGTCCGAAGGCTATCAAATCGCGCAAGTATGGCGCGCTAAATGCCATCCTTTACATGGCGCCGCATACGCTGGCCAATGTCGGCAATCTCTGCCCTAACGCGTCGCCTGGTTGCATTAGAGCATGCCTAGGCGTTCATAGTGGCCAAGCCGCAATGGTCGCAGATAGCGCTAATCCGCAATCGTTGAATAGCGTGCGCCGCTCACGTATTGCAAAAGCGGAAAACTTCATGCGCAATCGTGCCGCGTTCATGCAAGCAATGGCGCTGCAATTGGCGCGGCAATATAGGCGCGCGACGCTGGCCAATTTCGAATTGATTGCACGGCCTAATGGTTCAACTGATATTGCTTTTGAAGCGACCAAACTTGTGATCGATGAAAAGACGGCAAAACAGATTGCGCACTTAATCGGTCGCCCGTTTGCGTCCGGTACCTATCGCAATATTTTTGAGGCATTTAATTTTGTGCGCTTCAATGATTATACAAAATCGTTCAAGCGCATGGCGAAATATTGTGCTGGCGATATGCCTTCAAATTATCATCTAACGTTTAGCCGCTCAGAAACGAACGCGGCAGACGTTGCGCGCGTTATCGAATTAGGTGGGAATGTTGCGGCGGTTTTCGACGCATTGCCCGAAACATGGCACGGGCGTCGCGTGATCAATGGTGACGAGCATGATTTACGTTGCAATGATCCGTGCGGCGTTATCGTCGGCCTTGTACCAAAAGGCGCAAAGCCAAAAAAGGATGCGAGCGGCTTTGTTTTGCGGCTCAAGTCGTGATCACGTCCAACACTCGAAACACAATCTAACAGAAAGGAAAAGCACACATGACGAAAATCAAGTTCCAACGCGACGCGCGTCCAGCTTTCGACGTAAGTGAGGCCTATGCAGTCGCGCTCATTGATCGGCTGTTGACGGGCAGCAACATTTTTTCCGTTTCCAACATTAAAGCGGACGGAAGCGCTCGCAAGTATCTGGTTTGCCCGAAAGCATATCGCGCGGAAATCAAAGGAACGGGCACCAAACTTGACGTTGTGAAAAACGCAATGTTGCGGCGTATTCCAGATATGCACGCCGAAACGGACGGCGGTACTAAGGCGCATTGGCGTACTCTCAATATGGCAACTGTTTTTGCTGTTGAAGCAGAAGGCGCGACGTTCAATGTCATTCGATAGGCGCGACGCGTTCTATATGGTCACGGGCGCCCGTAAAACGCCCGTGACGCCTAATCCGCAATCGAGCGGCAATCTATTCAGCGCCGCGTTTGTTGCGGTCCTAAGCGCTTCTAGCGCGTTTTGCGGTATGGTCACGGGGTACGCCTTGCACGAAGGAAAACCGCCGCAAGTGATCGCGCGCACTGAAAAAGTTTGGCGGTTTGTGGAGCGGTGCCCAGAAAAGGCGCCGCAACCGGACACTAGGCGATTTTTGCCCGATACTATCCCGCGCACTAATCAAAGTGCAGTTGATTTGTTATATGCCCCTAATTATGTCGGAGAGCATGGCCGCACGCGTCACTATGAACGGAAAGGCTATTCACGCGGCCGCCAAAACACGCGCTGAAAAGGCAATCAACGAACGTGGCGCGCGGTATTCATTCGAGCGAATAAAAAATATTTTTTTAGTTGTAGGTCCACTTGGCATGATTTTTTATTTTTGAAAATTTTATTTTGGTAAGACTTTTTTAAGACCTGTCGGGTATTCTAAGTACATCAGACAAGGAGAGCACGTCATGGAAATTTTCAACGCAATCGAGAAAGCCTACCGCTCAAACGCCAAGTATGCTCGCGACTACGTAGCAATGAGCGCCATTCGCTCGACGTTGACCGCACAGGGCTTTGACTGGGCCCAGGTAGTGGTAGCTCTCAAGAGCCTGGAGCGCGCTAAGGAGATCATCCTGACCCCTTCAGAGTGCCGCCGCAGCGCTGACCCCGCAGCTTTTCCTTTCGGATACAAGTCCACCGCCGATTATATTTCCATCCCATAATAAAAAAACAGGGTTCAGCAAAAAAAGTTTGCTGAACCGCGCAAAAATAGTTGCGCGGATCTAATCGAACAAAAATAAGCCGCTCAATTCGAGCGGCTTTTTTGTTGCGCGCGTGCTGCCCTAGTAATTCGCGCACACAAGCCCCATATTTGACCGCACAAGCCGCGCGCAATGTGTTCTGGTAGGTACCTTGCCAAATTTACAAAACGCCGCCTATGCGCAATTTTGTTTGATTAAACGCATGTTTGCATAATTTCGTGCAAGTTTTCGATCAAACGGGCGACTCATTTATTAACAATTTCCTATTTTCCAAAACTGAAAAATGTCGAAAGTGTCCTATTTGGGGCATTTTCGGACAAACCTAACGCGTGCGCCTGGCAGCGCACCCAGCCGCGTTTGCCTGAAGCGGGCAGCGCTGTTAGGGCATCAAATACCGCGCACCGCGTGCGCCTGGCAGCGTGACAAATAGGTTTGCAACACCGTCAAACTAGGGCAACACTATCACTTCGCACTCACAAGTTAACACGAATTAACTTTGTCCTTTTTTACCTGAAATAGGACATTTCCGCATACTGCGCATACCCATACGCCACACCGTCCACTGTGCTATATGTGCCACACCGTCCTATGACATCTCTGCAACAGTAACACTCTGCATGCTGCTCATGTATAAGCAACGCAAGCGCATGCACCCTCGCCCGTCCCTGCATCCTACATGCTAATCGTTTCGTTGATTATTGTTTTGTTTTGAGAAATGTGTTTTTTACAGACGTTTTTTAATATTATGGTAATAATAATTCGAGAATCTTTTGTTAATTATATTTATGGTTAAGTTTGTACGGTGTTAAATAAACGTATCTAAATAATACATTCGTTAAGTTAATATTAACCAAACAAATTCATCTTCATTAATCGTTAAGGTTAACGCGAGGGGACCCAAAGGCCGGGTACGGACTGGCACGCGCCGTGCGCCCCCTAGAGTCAAACTAACGTAGTAGGGGAAATTAATCAGTATACAGGGGACCCATCACCGCGTTCACGTATTCGCTTCGCGATAGTCCACCAGTTCCACGGCTGCATAGCAATACGAGCGCATGCTTCGCGCTCGATCTGCGTTGCCATCTTCTTGATCCGGCGCGTGTGCTCGGCATGGTCAGAGCAAATGGTAAAAAGCCGCCCGTTCGTGAACGAGCAGCCACAACTACAGTGCTTTACGGTATGTTCAGTTTCCATAGCGCGGGTCTACAAAGACTTTGAGGGTCCCACCGCCGTCTTGGAACGCCAGCGAACACTCCATAGCCCTGCGGTCATACTTGCGCCCATCGGAGGCGACGAAGACAACACGTTGGATCGACGGAAGGTGGATCGTACGGTCAGGGCCGACAGCCAGCGGATCGATGCAGCGCTCTAGGCGGCGCTGGAGGTCCGCGTTCAAGCTTCCCAGTACCATGACGCGGTGCCGCAATTCCACGATTTCGGGATTGATGTTGTCGCTCATTCAGCGCCCTCATCGACCGGAGTGTCTACGATGGCCATGATGACGGCGCGGCAGAACTCAAGCATCTGTTCACGCGGAATGAGAACACTTGGCGTGTCACCTTTAATGGTGACGTAGACGCGTGGCCATGACAGGTTAATCACCGTCAACACATCACCGGGCGTTTCGCTACAGGTGATGGACACCGACTTCACAGCGGGCTCCCTGAGTGCCACCGTCAAAACAGATTTAGCCATTCTTTTCAGTCTCCTCTTTAAGTTGTTCCAGTACAGTGACGTAGAACGCGTAAAACCACCGTTCGCCGGGACTTTCCCAGCCTTCGGCAGCGATCAGCCCGCTAAACTTGTGTCTAACCGGGGCCGCGCGGTCACATTGTGCTGCGGCATCCGAGAGCACGGTGAACAGGCGCGTGTCGGCAATTGTCAGAGGCGTCATGGCACTTCCTTCACGGTCGTGATTTCTGCGAAGTCGAGCCGGACGATCCGCGCTGTTTCCATGTCGGGGTCGTAGTAGGTGGCACCCATAATGTCGTCCGGTTCATTGAGGACTTCTTTCAGTTCCTCCAAGGTTTCCCACACGGTGACGGACGGGCGGAACAGGTCCCATGACGGGTTGCCGTCAACGGTCGAGGTCAGCCAGCAGACGAACCCGCTGTTGCACACGGCGCAGGCCGAGTAGGACGTGGTATCAGTTGTGTCGGTGCCGTTGGTGAGTTTCTGTGGAATAACGCGCATCATGCGGGAGGGCTCCTTTCATGTGTTTCGCTCTGTTTGAATGTCTAACATAGGATATTGGAGTTGACAAGCGGGGAAAAGTTAACTAACAATCATGCTTAATCGTCAATCGTTAGGTAATTTTATGTCCGTACCCGTTAATAACTACCGCGCACCTACCATCATCCGCCGTGAACAGGTGCAGCCGGAGTTGCTGGGCCTCCCCCCGTGGGTGCATCCCCAGGTCGCGTACAATTTTCTGGATTGGGGCCTTTTGCGGGATACCGCAGAAGGGGAGAAGGCTGTCAAAGACGGCGCCAAGGCCTATCTGCCTCATATGTCCGGTATGGATGACGACGAGTATGTCGGTTATCTGGAACGCGCCAGTTACTATAATTTCACGGGACGTACCGTTAGTGCCATGAACGGCACCCTGTTCCGTCGCAAGCCCGTGTTGGAAGGCGTGCCTGAGCGTCTTCGCGAGCGGTTGAAGAACGTATCGTCCGAGAACCACGCCCTGTTCGACTACTGCGAGGCCGTTGGTCAGGAATTGATCCACATGGGCCGCGTCGCGGTCCTTCTGGACTTGCCGAGCACGCCGTCAACGACGCCGCAGCCCTATTTCACCACCTACAAGGCCGAGCACATTCTCGATTGGGAGATCGAGAAGCGTGACGGTCGCGATGTGCTGATTTATACGGTGCTGCGCGAGTTCAAGATGACCACGAGCCGCGAGGACACGGAGCGCAAGCTTCGCGTCACCTATCGTACGCTCCACCTTGGTCCCAACGGCTACTATCAGCACGTCTATCGCAATCCTGACGGTGATGCGGACTTGAAGCCCGAGCACCGCAGCGCCCCCATCGTGCCGCAGCGCGCGGGCAAGCCGCTCGACTACATTCCGATCTACATCTTCGGGCCTAAGCCAAATCTGGTCGATGTCCAAAAGAGCCCCATGCTCGACATCGCGCAAACCAACATCAGCCACTATCGCTCTTACGCGGAGCTTGAGCAGGGGCTTTTCTATACCGGCTTCCCTGTCTACTACGCGGAAATCGGACAAGGTGCGGAAGGAGGCGCTGACTACGAATTGGCCCCCAATCGTGTTTGGGAAACGCCTACCGGCACCAAACCGGGGCTGTTGGAGTTCAACGGACACGGGCTCAAGTTCCTTGAGAACGCGCTGGATCGCAAAGAGCAGCACGCGGCGTCGCTGGGCGGTCGCATGATCGGCATCCGCACGGCTGCGGTTTCTGAGAGCGACAACGCTGTCCGCATGAAGGAATTGAACGAGCACTCGACGCTCCTGGGCGTTTCCAAGTCTCTCGACGCTGGCTTCACCACGCTTCTCAAGTGGCACCTACGCTGGGCGGGCGCGTCCGAGGCGGAAGTCAAGGACGTGGAGATCGAGTTCAACAAGGACTTCGTGTTCGACGGCATCGGCTCTCGCGAGTTCCGCGCCGTTCACGCCATGTATAAGGACGGCATCCTGCCGATTGAGGTTGTCTACGAATATCTCAAGAAGGCTCTTGTCATCCCTGACTGGATGAGCGCTGACGAGTTCAAGAAGATGCTCGACAAGATGGAGAGCTTCCCGAACCAGCCCGACGCTGAGGCGCGTATGAACGGCTACCCTGATCGTCAGTCCGAGATTGACGACGAGAACGCAGAGAAGGATCGAGACGATGCCGCTAAGGCTCGCAAAGAAGCTGCGAAGATTGCTGCAAAGGCTCCGCAGCCAACTCCCCAACCTGGGGGCGGCAACCGCCCGGCTCCTGGCCCCGCAAAGACCAATTTGGAGTAACGTGGCATGACGACGTTCTCAATTTTGCCTGTCGGTTACGACATCGACTTACTGCGTAACATCGATAATATTCGCCAAAAAGGCAAATATCGCGTCACCAATCCGAAGGGACTTCCTTTCGGCGTTTATGATCTTGTAGTGATCCGCTATGTGGACGCCGCGAAGAACAAACATATCGTACAGGGCCTCCGCAATTCTAAAGGAGCCCGATGGGTGCGTTCGATCACAGACGGTGTTTGGGGAGCGTTCGCTCACACGGCGCCGCCCGATCCGGTAGATTAACCAACTCTTGTTAGTTGGATTGACGCGACCCGGTACTCATGAGAGTGTCGGGTCGTTGGTTATTAGAACCCTCAACGGCGCGCTGACCTCGATGGCCAGAGGACTTGGTAGATAAGTGTCATGGCACAAAAAACGGTTCGATTCCGATGCGCGTCGTTGTTGGGGGAAACATGTAAGGAGGATAGCCTAGTGTATCAACAAGCAGGTCACACGTGTGTTTCGTACACAGCGAAGTGGAATGAATACTGTAAACTCTACTTTCCCGACTACGTGGTCGATCCTTTTCCCTCCCACAACGCGGCTCTGCTCCGCTCGAAATCCGATCCCAACGACACATTCGTGTTGAACGACCGGATCGTTGCCAAGCTCGCAGAGCAGTATAATCGCGGTTTCGATGACGGCTACGCCGACGCAACCGACGAGCGCGACTTCAACAACATCAATGACGGAGATACAGATGTCTATCGTGACGGACTGGTGCAAGCGGCTGATGAACTGGCGGACGAAATCCCCTTCCTCAACGCGAAAGTATCTTTCGGAAAATGAAATCGTCTTGATCATCGTTTCAGAGTTTAGTGACGACAGCCGCAAGACGCTGCTGGCTACGCCGCGCGTCGATCTGATCAAGTTCCATATGCCGGTTGGCATGGGCATCCGCAACCGCTTCGGGCTGTGGGAAGAAGCGAACCCGTTCACCGACGCCAGCGATCCTATGGATGACTTCCACCCGGAGCAGGTATCGCAGCGCATCATCGAGAAGGTGTGGGAGCACGTTCACACGCACCCGTACGACCCAACACCTGTTCGTCGCAGCGCCGAATGTTAACTATGATAACGAAAGCGGTTGACGACATAGCGGTAGTGAGCTAGTTTGACGATGTGACGCGTTGAGAGCTTCACCAAAGACAACGATCATTATCATGTGATCAATGTAAACGAACGTTGTCTTTGTTGCAATGAAAACAATCGTTGTCATAACGCTGGTGATAACGATCATTATCATGACGGACGATAGCCAAGTGTTCTCTAGGAAGCCTCTGCAAGGGTGGAGGAACACTACGGCTTGCAGGCCGTCACCGCTAAACTCTCCGAGAAGCACAGTGATGTGGGGGAGGGTGCCACACGAAAGGCCATGTCTGGCACAGCGGGCAAGTGGTTGTCGTTCTTTCAGTGTATCTAGTAATGTGAAAGGAAATAACACGTGACAAAGGGCCTGCCATATTCTGAAACAAACCCTGTCCGCGCTCTCAGCCAGATGAAAAACATCTTGGAGATGAAGCGCTTCGCACGCGAGACGGGACACTGCCGACGCCGCGTTGCTCCGCTACTGACGGATGAACAGCGTGCTGAAATTCCGTGTTATAAGCGGAAGGCTGAGCATTTCCCGATCTACATGATGCGGGCCAGCGCCGCCAAGACCGTCGCCCAGCGCCTCGAGGAAGCGGGCGTCAAGGGCATCCGTCCCGCTGACAGCTATCGCGCCCGCGTCCGCAACTACCGCTTCAAGCGGGGCGAGTTCTCCCAGCGCTGATGGACCCGCTTATCCCACAAATCAGAACCTTCATCAGCGGTTCGAAAGGAACAAAATGGCGCACAAAACCTCCTACCGTGTCGGACAAGTCGCGGCGCTTTTCGCTATTGCGGGACTGGCTCCGCTCGTTCTCGGTTTCTTTATCGCGTTCGGTTTGTCGGTTGTCGATCTACTTACTCCGGGGCCGATCACGCCGACCCTCAAGACGCTTGTAGGGCGGCCTGCTGACGGCAGTTCGTACGGCGTCCGCATGTTCATCGGCATGCTAACTTCCGCGCCAGTGACGGCCTACTTGATCATCTTGGCGGTGGGAGAGATTGCGCGAGAGTGGTAGATGCTGATGCACAGCCTTAAAACCTATTTCCCGTCTGCACCGCGCCCCGCTGGGGACATCACTCCCCAGGAGTTCGCGGCGTACGTGAATAAATATCCCAAGGTTGCTGCTCACGTCTCCCTGTCCTGTGAAAAGCAGCAGGCCGCGTTTCTCAAATACCTATGGAAAGACGTACTGAAATGTGAGGCGGATCGCGCGTTTGTGCTGACTTGCGAGTTCATCGCCAAGCGTGGGCGCCTGTTTGAGTTCGTTGACACGAGAATGACCAACCCAGCGACCGAGAAATTCTTCGGAATTTACGACGCCATAAGCTATGGGCTGCAGAACAAATGACCGCCCCGGCGAGATGTGGAGGTAGGTTCGTGATCCGCCGAGACGGCGTGGCAAGCCCCTTCCTCTTTATTGGTGCCCGTGATTGTCACGGAAACTATCAGTGGGTAGAACACTTGACGGAGGCCTCAGTATTTGGTATTAAGTGGGCTTCCCTCCTTGCGCAGCGGTTCCAGAGCGAGTTCGATGGGACCGTGGAAGCCTTGTCACTCGACCGCGCAAGTCGAGAATACTGTCAAAAGGTCGAAGAAGACTGCGTAGAAAAAGGCTTCTAATCCGGTTCGAAGGGTATGCCGGAAACTACTACTACCTGAGCCAGAGCCCTCACGGGTTCTCTTGGGTGTCTGACCCTTCCCGTGCCACGGTTTACACGCGGCACAAGGCCCGCAAGGCGCTCACAAGGCTCCTGCGGGCCTTTTTATCTATAATCCCCGAGATTGTTCGTCAAAAATATTAACAAAGCCCTTGACAAGGTAAATAAAGTTGGTTAATCCTTCTAACACAAGTTGTTGGAAGGGTTCTGACAACATTCGTGTCCAAATCGGTGACGAGGACTAATGGCACTCATTACTTACTCCGCTCGGGCGGATATTCCCGAAGAACTTGCTGAGTTCGTAAAGGAAGCAGACGGCAAGTTCACTGTCGATGTTGGCCCCAAGACCAAGATCAACGAGTTTCGCGATAATAACATCGCGCTGAAACAGGAGCGGGACGCTCTCAAGGAAAAGCTGACAAAGTATTCCAGCCTTGGGGACGATCCGACGAAATTGACCGACGAACTGCGCGTCCTCCGTGAGGTCGATCAGTTAGTCAAGGACGGGAAGCTGAAAGGCACCGACGCGATCAGCGCCGAGGTCGAGAAGCGTCTCAAAGAGGCCCGAGACGGCTATGAAGCCCAAATTCGGGACCTGACCAACAAGGTTGGCGCAGCGGACCAGAAAGCCGCCCAGGCCGACCAACGGTGGCGGGGAAGTGTTCTTGATCAACGTATCACGAACGCCGTCCTTGCCGAGGATTCGAACGTAAACCCTGCCACGCTGCCTGACGTTCTGGCACGTGCGCGCGGCCTCTACACCGTCACCGACGACGGCAAGTTGGTTCCGAAGCAGGGTGACACGGTTGTTTACGGCTCCGATGGTGAGCCTATGCAACCGAAGGAATGGCTGACCAAGGTGCTTGCAGACGCACCCTACCTTGGCAAAGCCTCCGCTGGCGGCGGTGCCGATGGCGGTGCTGGTGGGAAAGAACTTGGTGGGCTCTCGCAAGAGGCGTTCAGCAAACTCTCTCCCGAGGAACGCATCACGCGTTTCCGTGCGGCCCAAGGTGGTCGCCGGTAACGCACCAACTGCCGACCCGAGGACATAAGTCTTCGGTAAGCCTCGCACTCCGGGGGAGTTAGCGGGTCGATTTCCGGCTCAACCCTAACAACTGCGTAAGCGGGTGTTAGATCAGCTAACTCCCCGTCACATAGTGTGACGGGTCACTGCCAAAACAGGAGAATTTACCTATGGCAATGACTCTGCTTGAGGCCTCCAAGCTCAATTCTGGCGAGGTCGTTCGTAATGGCGTGATCGAGATGTTCGCGCGCAACTCTGACGTTCTCGGCGCGCTGCCGTTCATGGACGTTCAGGGTGGTTCGTATGCCTACACGCAGGAAGGCTCGCTCCCCGGCGTTGCGTTCCGTGGCGTTAACGAGGCCTACGACGAGAGCGTCGGCGTTCTCAATCCGCAAGTTGAAGTTCTGCGTATCGCTGGTGGCGATCTTGACGTGGACAAGGCCATCCTCGCCATGCACGGCGAAGGTGTCCGCACCACTCACGAAGCCGCTAAGGTGAAGGCTCTGTCCCTCTACCTCACGAAGAAGATCATCAAGGGTGACTCCACCGTTGATGTTCGTGAGTTCGACGGTTTGCAGAACCGCATCACCGGCTCGCAGAAGATCGCTAACGGCTCGACCGATGGTGGCAACGTGCTCTCGATGGCGAAGTTGGACGAGGCTATTGACGCCGTGGACAACCCGACCCATCTGATCATGTCCAAGGCTATGCGGCGCATCATCACCGCCGCTGCTCGCGACGTTGATGTCGGTGGTTACATCAGTTACACGACTGACTCGTTCGGTCGCAAGATCACCAACTACAACGATCTGCCGATCCTTATCGCGGACTATGACGACACGGGCGACCGTATCCTCGACTTCGATGAGTTGGGCTTCACGGGTTCGACCGCTACGGCTACGTCGATCTACGTCGTGTCGTTCGGTGAGAACATGCTGACTGGATTGCAGAACGGCATCATGCAGGTCGCTGACCTGGGTGAGCTGGATAGCAAGCCTGTCAAGCGTACTCGCGTCGAGTGGTACGTCGGCCTCGCCGCTCTGCACGGTCGCTGTGCGGCTCGCCTGTACGGCATCAAGACGGGTGCTGCTGCGGTCTAATCCGCAGCACTACCCACCTACAACTAACCGCCACACAGGAGAAACCACAATGGCTGTTAATGCAAGTAAAGTGAACATGCAGTATGACGTGGATGCTGCTGTCCTCCTCCGTGACATCGCTAATGGCGCGGAAACCTCGACTGCCACGGAAACGGCTATCTCGCTCTCCGAGCTTGATACCGCCTACTGGCACGGGAACGAAATCCCGCACGGTGTGTTCGAAGTCGGCGTCCATGTTTCGGCGCTGAACCTCTCGACCAACACCTACGCGATTTCGCTGCTCGTTGACGACGCATCGGGCCTCAATGACAGCCCGGTCACTATCGCGTCGTACAACATCACGGCGACCGGCTTCTACAAGTTCCTTGTGGACAGCAAGTCGATCCCCGGCCTCGACGCCGACTCGTCCGGCACGGACAAGTGGATCGGTATCCGCGTCACCATCGCTGGTGTTGCTGACAGCCCGTCCATCACGTACGGCGCTTGGATCGGCAAGAGCATCGCAGCCTAAGCCTGCTGCACGAACAAAGAGTGAGGGGCCTAGTGCCCCTCATTTCTTAACAGCATACTCATATCAACAAGCCAGGAGCCAGCAATGGCAGTTACACCCGACAATCCGCTTGGAATGGGGCCATCCGCCAAACTTGGTGAGAAGCCTACTCCCGATTTTCGCCGCCCCAAACGGCCCGATAAAGCTATCGTCATTGTGTGGGACGCGGAAGGTACGCCGCACAACATCGCGCGCGGCAATCTTCATGACGCGCTGAGCCGCCCCGGCTGGTCTATCCGCAGTCCTGCTGCGAAGCAGTTTGATGCCGAAAACCAGGCGCACGAAGACGATAATACTGAGCCCGATCAAGGCTCTAGCCCTGAACAGACTGAACTTGATACGGCAATGGACGCGCTCAATGAATTGCGTGTCGAGGCCGAAGCGCTCGGAGTAACAGTCGATCAGCGTTGGGGCAAGAAGCGCCTTGCCGCTGAAATTGAGAAGGCAAAAGCTGTATCCGACGCGGAATAAGCACCTGCACAATAATCTGTAAACCATATTGGGGGCGTTTAGTTGAAAACTAGGCGCCCCTAATGTTATTCAGACTTACGCAGCGATAACAAAAAGAGGGCAAATGACACATACAACATCACTTGAATTGTTGCATGAGAGACTAATTATCAAAGTGGACAGCCTTCACCGAGACACTCAGCGGCGCATAGACAGTTTTGACGATCTTGCCAAACTCGCTGAAAAAGCGAAGGAAATTCACGCGCTGTTAGCGCGGGCCGTATCCGTTAAAGTTCTTGACGAACTTAACGAGGTTGCGTAAACTCCGCTAACAATTATCTCAAGGGATTACGCGGATGGCGTTCACTTTTACTGTCGAAGATGGATCACTCGTCGCGGGCGCCAACAGTTACGTCTCTGTGGCGACTGCTGATGACTACTACGTCATCGATCCCAATTTTTCAGCAACGTGGACTGCGTATACCAATACGCAGAAGGAATATTACTTGGCCTGGGCCACGCGTCTTCTCGACCAGAAGACTAAGTGGAACGGCGACAAGTACACCGAGACGCAGGCGCTCCGCTGGCCTCGCCAGTACGTCAAGGATGCTGACGGCGATCTGATCGCCATCACCGAAATCCCGCAGCAGTTGCAGCATGCTGTCATGGAACTGGCGAAGTGGCTGGCGACAAATGACCCGACGACCGGGCCTGATACTGACGCCTTGAAGCGCATCGCTGTGGACGTGATCGAAATCGAGTGGCAGGACGGCGCTTTTCAAAGCGACTACCCTTCCCTGATCAACCAACTTCTCTGGCCTCTCGGGCGCTTCGCCACGGGCGGACCTAGTTTCGGACGCATCGTGCGAGGATAATCTTATTGGGTATTTCAGCCGCCAAGATCAGCAGCCTTGTCCTGAAAGCGTTTCAGAAGACAGGTGATCTGCGCACGACCGTTACCTTTCAGCGTCTAACCCCCGGAGCTTACGACCCGTCAACGGGTGCTGTTGCTGTGACGGAAGTCGAATATACCGTGACCAACGCCGTCCTGACGGCTATCTCGGGCATGGAGTTTGAGTGGTTCCCGGCTGACCGTAATACGCAGAAACTATTGATCGCAGCAGAAGACCTTCCCGTGACGCCTACCACGACGGATAACGTCGTCATCGGCGGTACGACGTGGGAAATCACACGCGTCAAGAGCGTCCCCGGCGCGTCTCTCTATATCCTCTACATCATGGAGCCGTAACATGACGGCAAAGGTTGTAGGCACAGACGCGTGGCTCAAGCAGTTCGAAAAGGAAGTCGAACAGTTCGAAGACAAATGCGCCGACGAAATGAAGCAGGCAGCGCGCGTCCTCACTGAGGCGCTGTTCAGCCGCACGCCTGTCTGGTCCGGCGAATCTGTGCGTAACTACGTATGGGGCATAGGCAAGGCTCCGGCTGGTGGTTCAAAGGGTCAGATCGGCCCGGTACCTCCACCCCGCCCGACGAGCATGATGCAGTTGGGCGAAGAAGATAACCGCCCCGCCAACGAGGCTGCGGCCCGCGCCGATATGGATGGGGTTCTTAGGACGTACAAAAAGATAGACAAGCCGCTGGTGGTCACTAACACGATTGCGGCGAAGAAGTGGGACCTGATTGACAACGGTAACGCGCCGTTCCCTGGACAGGGGCGTAACCCCGGTGGCGTTTCCAAACTTGCCATCCAGCGCGCCCGCAACACGCTAAGGAACTTCAAATGAACTTTGACGGCGTTCGCGAAGCCATAGAGACGACGTTCAAAACTGAGTTCGGGACAGCATATCCGACTGTGCCGGTCCAGTATGAGAACGTACGTTTCCGCCAGCCCACGGGCGGGCCGTGGGTGGATATTCGGATCATCGAAGGTGACTACGTACGACAGAACCTCGGCACGTCGCAGAAGTATCGCGGTTTCGGCGTCATCAACGTGACGTGCCTCGTACCAGAGGAAACCGGCTCGGTCGCCCTGAACGGGATCACCGACAAGGTATTTAACATTCTGGCAGACCGGCAGTGGAATGTCGCAGGCGACAGCCTGAACACCTACGGCGGTGAGAAGCGGACCCGTGGTGTCGTTAACGGTTTCTATGCGAAGAACGTCATGGTGGAGTTTCGGTTCGATACGGAGATAGACCGCTGATGGGTGACGGGAACCAGACGCCAGCCGACTACGCCTTTAGAATATCTATCAATTTCAACTGCCTAGTATATTACAACATTCACGGCCTGATCCTCGCCGGAGTTCCTGTAAAAGACATCTCGATTAACGCGGTGCTGAAGTATGACCCGTACCATAAAACAATAATTAGTATCAAAGGTGTTCCTGCAATTAGTATTTCGGTACGGTCAGAGTTAGATGAAGGCAAGATATACTTTGACGAAGTACCACATTGCGGGATTGTTCCACCGCTTTTGCACATCTTTATGGAAGGCCGGAAAAGTCAACCTACGGCTATATAAACGGTTGACAAACAATCTAACGCGTGTTACCAAAATTAACGGTTAACCGCCACCTACAGGAGTTTACGGATGGTCGCCATTAATGGCGCGGAGTCGAACCGCGCATCGCTTCGCTATATTGCCGAAGCCTCGTGGGGAACCACGCCCGGTAGTGGCGTGTCCAAGGAGCTTCGCTACACGTCTTCGTCTCTTGTCACTGGCAAGGAAACTAAGACTTCCGACGAAATTCGCGCTGACCGCATGGTCAGCAACATCATTGAAGTCGCGGGCACGTCCAGCGGAGACATCAATACCGAAGTCTCTGCCGGTTCTAACGACGACTTCATGCAGGCATTCTTGCTCGGCGCATGGTCTAAGGCCATGAACTTCCTTCTTGTGAAGGGCGCATCGGTAAGCGTCACGGGCGCTTCTGCGGTTACGCTGTCGGGCGCCGACTGGACCGATTGGCTCGCCGATGGTCAGTGGCTCAAGCTGGAAGGCTTCACGACCGCCGCGAACAATGGCTATGTCTCTATCAACGGCGCGCCCGCCTTCTCTGGTGGCAACACGGTTATCACGGTTGATCAACTTACGCTGGTTGCCGAAGCCGGTACTGCTCACACGAAGGTGATGGACGCAGGCGACGTTGTGGCTGTCTCGACGGCAATCACGCTTACGGCCAGCAACACAGTTGACGGCGGCGGCGGCAACGCGTTCGGCGGACTCGTCAAAGGCCAGAAGGTCTTCATCGAAGGCTTGCAGAAGGGCTCGGGCACCGTCACTGTCACCACTACCAATCCTACTGAGGGTGCCACGATCACCGTCAACGACGGCGTGCAGACTGTCATCTTTGAAGTCCGCACCGACTCGTCTCTTGTCGCGGAAGGTAACGTCCACGTCGCCTTGTCCGGCACCGAAGCAACACAGGCCGAGAGCCTTCGTGCTGCGATCATGGATCAGTTCCGTCAAGAGAACTTCCGCGTGTCGGCTACGATTGCTGGTGCGGTTGTGACGCTCCGCAACCTGCGCGGTGCGGGTGGTTCGATTGCAACCTCTGACGCAACAGCCTTCACGGTTGTAACATTCGCTGGTGGCTCTGCCACGAAGTCGGGCGTCTACACGATTGACACGGTTGTTGACAACGACACCTTCACCACGGTCGAGACACTGACGGCTGACGCCAACGGCGGCGGTCTGACGGTTGTCGTCAAAGGCTCGCATCTGCGTAACCCTGGCACGCTCGGTGACATCACCAAGCAGTCGTTCTCTATGCAGACCGGCTTCGAAGACGTGACTAAGTATTTCAACCGCACCGGCTTGCGCATCGGCTCGTTCTCTATGAGCGTCGAGGCGAAGGAGCTTGTGACGGCTAACTGGTCGGTGATGGGCGGCAACGTCTCTCACTCGTCCACGGACGTGCTGGGAAATACCGTTGCCTACACGGTTCTAGCCACGACCAACACCGAAGTCTTCAACGCCACGGCGAACGTAGGCTCCATCGTCAAGGACGGCGCCGTCCTGTCGTCGGCTATTCGCTCAATCGAGTTGAACGGTGATGCTTCGCTTCGCGAGCAGCCTGCCGTTGGTTCGAAGTTCCCTGCCGGTATCGGCTACGGGCGCTTCATGCTCTCGGGCTCGATGTCTGCGTACTTCGAAGATTTCTCGTTCTACGACGACTTCATCAACCACAACACGACCTCGTTGGAGTTAAACTTCGAAGACGTGGATCATATCTCCTACTACTACACTGTCCCGGCGATCAAGATCACGAGCGATCCTATCTCTCCGAACGGCATCGATCAGGACGTGATGGAAGATATGGAGTGGGAGGCCCAGCGCGATCCGGTCCTCAACACTCAGTTCATGATTGACCGCTTCTCGTCGGTCTTCCCTTCCTCGGTCGCCTAAAGTCTGGCGCGGCACCGAGTGGCCCCTGACGCTGTTTCGCTCCTTTCCGGCGTCAGGGGCCTGCTTATCTGCCAGACATAACTACACTTTACCAGACGAGTGTACCACATGACTAAGACTACTAAAAAGACTGACACCCCGTCAGTCGAAGCGGATGACCTCGACACACTTATCCTTGAAGCCGCTGTTGAGACAACCGCCCCTAAGTCGATCTTCGAAGTCTATGAGACGAACCTCACTGAGGAAGAAGAAGGGCGCTGGTTCAACAACATCATTCCCGGCGCGGATTTCAAGCTTCGGCGGTTTACCGCCAAGCCTGTGCAGGCCATGCGTAACAAGTTGCAACTTGCGTTCAGCAAACACGCCGATAAGAAAACCGGCGAGTACCCTGAACACATCTCCGTTCGGATTGTGAATGAGCAGATGGGCGCGATTATTGCTGATTGGCGCGGCGCGGCTATTGTTGATCGTGATGGTGTACCTCTGGTTTATTCGCCGGATGCCGCCAAGGCGCTGATGGATCAACTGCCCAATCTACGGACGCAACTTCTGATGATTTCGATGGACATGGCCAACTTCCGAACGGCTGAGCGTCAGGAAATTGAGGGAAACTAAAGGCCACCCTCGATTATTGGCTTAGGAATAGTACCAAGGCCAGAAATCGCGGGTGGTTAGAAGACCTCAAGAAAGAAGGCGTCGCTGTCAAGTCGCTTGACAGCGCGCCTGTTCTTATGGCGTCGGCGCAGTGGCTCTACAACGCCTTCGAAATGCTTTCGTCAAAACGCCTGTATATCGACGGGCGTCCGCAAGCCGTTCAATTATCGGAAATTCTTGCGTACGCGGATTTTGAGGAAATCCATGATGCAACCATGCGCGATGACCTTCTTTACATGGTCAGCAAATTGGACGCTATCTATTTGGATTTCCACATAAATAGACGCCAACCGCGCAACGCGGGTGGGAAACCTCAACGCCCTAGACGTTAAAGATATTTACTTGTGTCAAGTAAATTAACATGCTAGGGTTAACCCGCTTATCCGTTGGAGTTTCCCACATTGGCCCTTGAACTTCAAATCAGCGCCGGTAACGCCAAAGCCAATCTTGAGGCCGTTACCGCCGCCGCGAAGAACCTAAAAGCCGCGCTTGACGGGATGCCGCAAGCGACGCGGTTCACTAACCTTGTCAAGGCCTTCAACGGCATTACCGGCATTCCGTCTGGTGTCATTTCGTCTATCGACAGCCTTGCGCGAGCCGTCAATCAACTCGGCGCGGCGAAGGACTTGTCTACGCTGGCGCGCGGGCTTAACTCCATCGGTCGCGTTGACATCGCCAAGGTTACGGCGAACGTCAAGGCATTGTCCACGGCTCTTGCCAGCATCCGCATTCCTCCAGGCCTCGCACAGGCTGGCGCGGCGCTCAATAGTTTCGCGGCGGCTGCGCAGAACGCGTCCGCGCAGACGCGTAGCCTCACCGCATCCATGCGCGGGTTCAGGGTCCCGTCCGCGCTTCTCAACAGCGTCAATCAGGTCAATTCGCTGAGCGCTGCCATGACCAACGCGCGGGCGAATACTGCCTCGTTCGGCTCCGGTATGAACTCTCTCAACGGTGTGCTCGCCGGTTTCGGCGTCACGCTTGGTGCTGTCGGGTTCGGGCGGTTTGTCTCAGGCCTCAACGACATTGAAAAGCAGATGGCGTCGTTCCGCTCCATCGTTGATGTGTCGATGAAGGACGTAGGCGGCTCTGCGGCGTCCCTAGACGTGCTACGCGCAACGGCAGATAAACTTGGCCTGCCTCTGCGAGAACTTGTTGATACCTATCCCAAGTTCGCTACCGCGATCCGTTTGTCAGGACAGAGTGGCGCGGAAGCCAATCAGATTTTCAAAGACCTGTCCGTGGGTCTTGCAGGCGTTGGCGCTGATGCGATCAAGACCCAGCGTGTGTTCAAGGCCGTTGAGCAGATGTTCAACAAAGGCACGGTCACTGCCGAAGAATTGAAACAGCAGTTGGGTGACGCGATCCCCGGCGCGGTTCAGTTGTTCGCTAAGTCGATGAACATCGGCACCGCAGAACTTTCGAAGATGATGGAAGCCGGTCAAGTCGCTTCCAACCGCGTCGGCAAGTTCGCCGCCCTGTTGGCGCAGGAGATGGGTCCCGCTGCCGAAGCTATGGCGAAGACGTGGATCGGCGCATCAAACCGCATGGCCAACGCGTGGGCAGAACTACAGATGTCCGTCAGCGGCAGTTTCTTCGACGCCATCACGCCGTCTGTGAATAGCCTCGCCAGCGCCGTTCAGAATTTTGTAAGTTCCGGTGCGGCGGCGTCTCTCGGGGCTACTCTTGGTTCAATCGCGGCTATGGCTATAGACCTCGGCGCGGCGATCACCAATTTGTTGTCCGGCCCGTTCGGCGGTATTGCCGCCGTGTTTGGTGGCGCCGTCGTGGCGGCGGGCACGCTCGGCGCTACGTTCAAGACGCTCGGTATGGCGGCGAGTGTGTTGAGTCTGTCGTCTCTCGCTCCGCTCGTCACTTCGCTCGGCAGCATCGGTGTGGCTGTGGCTTCTGCCATAGCTTCGTTCGCGATGCTCAATCCTGTTATCACCGCCGTAGCCGTTGCCATTGGTGCGGCTGTCGTTGCCTACAATATGTTCGCTGGCGCAACGTCCACTGCGGCACAGAGCGCTAACCAACTATATGCGGCGGCGCAAGGCATCAATAGCGAAGTCGATACGATGGGTGAGGCGATGTACGCCGCCGCCAACGCTTCGAACGATTGGGGCATCAGTACCACACAACTTGCGCAGGCTCAGCAGGTCTTGGGCGCCGAGATTGGTGTGATACAAGGTTTGGTCGCCAACTACAACGAACAGTTAAAAGCTGGATCGCTTACTGCCGAAGAACACGCGCAGAAGATGGAAGAACTCGCCGCCCGCATGGATAAAGTGCAGGAAGCGATGACCAACGTCGCGCGCGGCGCTGAGAAGCACCGCTCGGCCATGAACGGCGCAAGCAGCGCCACAAGTTCCGCCGCTTCTGCGTCTGACAAGGCATCCAACAGTTACCGTAGTATGGGCTCAAGTATGAGCAGCGCTACGTCTCAGGCGCATAGCCTCGATAGCGCGTTGTCCGCGCTCGCTTCCACACAACGGCAACTGGACACCAGTACGACGAGCGTCAAGCTGACCAACAACGACGGTGGAACAAGCGCACCAGAGTCTAGGGGTCCTGTCGGCTTCGAAGGAAACATGTTCGACCAGGGTTCGCTGTTCTCTGGCGGCGGTATCTCGCACAAAGGAACCAACAAGAAGTGGCGTAACCTTCCTGCTGCTCTCTGGAAGGGCGCTCCCAAACTTGCCGGTGGTATTGAGAATACGAACCAAATTCTCGGCTCTGGTGGTATTCCTGCTGTACTCCACCCCAACGAAGCGGTTGTGCCTCTGACAGGTGGTGGCGCCATCCCTGTCGCAGGCGGCGGGGGAGGCGATATATCGGCTGTCGCTGGTATCATGAGCGCTATGTATACCGTGCAACTTGACACGAAGACGGAAGTCGCGCGTGTCAGGGAAGCCGTGAATGCTAACACGTCTGTCCTCAAGAACAGCATCGATAAGGTTGGCTTCGGCATCATCGCACTAGCGAACAGCGTTGCAGCCATCAAGTCGTTCGGCGGTGGTGGTGGTATTTCTGGCGGCGGTGTGAGCGGCTCTGGCGGTGGTACGCTCGGCCTCGGGGGTACTGCGAGTGGTGACATTGGAACAGGCGGCGCTCTCACTGGCGGAACAGGCGGTTCCGGTACGTTGTTTGAGTTTGCGCAGCAGGCGAAGTCTCTGAGCAATGCGCTGTCGCAGGCAAATGATCGTGTGGACTCGATCTACAACAGCGCGCCGTACTTCCAGTACGGTACGGGTAATGGCCCGCGCATCATGCTCAACCCTGGTGATCGTCAGGCCTATGCTGACGCGGAGAGTGCAGCCGGGTACGCGGCGTCCGCCTACGAGGATTATCTGTGGTCTAATCCTACGCTCGCTGCCGCGTACTATCGTGAGATGGCACAGAACGCGCAAACGCCAGTTATGAAATCGAATTACGAGGCCCGCGCTAAGCAGTTTGAGAGCGGTAAGCGGTATGGCGGCAACAACAGTTTTTCTATCGGTTTCGCTACGGGCTCACCGAACGCTTGGAAAGACACACGCGGCGGCTTCGCAGCGACGCTGCATCCTGATGAAGCAGTGATCCCGCTGCCTGACGGACGTAGTGTTCCGGTACAGATGCCCACAGAAGTGTCCGCTCTGATGGACACGTTGACGCGCGAGTATCGCGGTACGAGCCGTATGGGCGAGTCCATCGTGTCGCGCAGCCGCACGAGCGTAACAAGTGGTACCCCGCGTGCGGAGACGCGCGCGCCGATCACTATTCAAATGAATATCCAGACCCCTGACGCTGCGAGCTTTAGCAAGTCGAAGGCACAGATCATGCAGGAGTTCAAGTCAGAGTTTGACCGCATCGGCTCTCGTCTCGGCGCCGCCGATAAGCGGGAAGACCCGACGCGACGAAATAAGAGGGCATAAGGAGCCTCATGCCTCAGTTTATCGGCCCATATTCGTTCAAGCCACAACCTAACCCTACCACTGGCGGTGGCGGGGGAGGCGGGGCTGACTGTGCTAAGGTCAGCCAGATCGCTGAAATGAGTGTCGGAGCAGCGTTCGGACTTAAGTCCACTTGGTCCGGCATGTGCCCGTTCCCGGCTGAGTTCTGCATACCGCAGCCTTGTGACGGCGCGGCCTTGGTGCCTGTTCCTGTTACACCGCTCCCCACGCCGGATAAGCTGACCGACTACGCCAACTCATCGTACGGTCAACCGCTTCCGCTCGTCTTCGGCGCTGACAAGTTGAAGGGCAACGTCATTTGGGCGAACAGCACGCCCAACTACTACACGATCCAAGATACCGGAGAGCAGGGGCTATACTACAGCGTCAGTTTCGCTCTGGCGATCTGTGAAGGCGAACTTGCGAACGTCCTACGCATCTGGTCGAACAACGTCCTGATCTATGACAACACAGCCGACACAGACGTGAACGGCGTCGTGCAGGCCGATGCTGACGGCAACTTGAAGTCGTTGCAGATCGACATCACCGACCCCGCAGGCCCGTTCGGAAATCTTGGTATCAGCAACAAGGTCACGAAGTTCACGATCTTCCGTGGCACCGAGTCGCAGTTACCTCCGCAGGCTATGCTCGACGTAGAGGGCGTGGGAACAACGCCTGCGTATCGCGGCGTTGCTTACATCTTTGTCGAAAACTACGTATCGGCTGATAACGCTGTCCCCGATCTGGCTGTTGAAGTTCTGGCGAACACGACCGGCATCACGCCACGTTCGTATTTCCAGTTTCCGTCTCCTATCGAGGAGTTCGATGACGCACAGACCCACTTCCTGACCTATGATCCCAGTTTCAATACGATCACGGTCCACTCGCGGGACTCTACTGGTACGGGCGCCGGTCTGAACATTGAGGGCTACACACTCATCAACAATACGACGTTCGAACAGATCAGGCAGTTGACGGTAGAGCCTAACTTCACCGGCTCATTATATTTCCGCGCTCGCCAAACGCTGACGCTATCCAACGGACATTATCTGCAAGGTGCGGCCTTCGGCAACGCGCATACAGTCAGCGTCATCAACGCCTATACGGGCCTCGTCAACGACATTCTCGGTCCTGGCAACGCTACACTGTCGACGATGGCAAGCGACGGCTTTGCTTCGTTGCAGTATACGTGCATCTCGTTTGTGGCGCGCGGCGCTGACGGCATGCCTGCTGACATCTTCCTAGGGTTCAGTGTGTTCGGCGGTTGCTACGCGTTTGCGCAGGTCAACCCGAACAACAATACGTTGAACATGCTGAGTTTCAACAACTCGGTGTTCCCCAACGGCGATGACGTATACGCATACGCCATTCAGTTGACCCCTTCACTACAGGCGGATAACCCGACCTTTGCGGACGGTACGACCAGCACGTACGGTACGAATGTTCTGTGCGTAGTGGCGGATCAGAACGAAGAAACTGAACTTTCGATATGGGTTATTTCTTATGATAACTCATACGTCGAAGCTACGCCGTTCACTCCGGTTCATACTGAGATTGATGTTATTTCGTTGTCGCACTTCTTCGGTGAAGGCGTCGCAACGCAGGTAGCCAAACTTATGTACGACACTGAGGACGGCACCGTTATCATCGTTGCGCGCTGCATAGAAGTCGGATTGAGCAACTTCGCCAGAATGATCAAGTACAACCCGTACTCTGGTGAAGTGGTCTGGTCGGTCCCCGTCAAGTATTCAAACAGTTCCACGCACGGCTGGTGTTCGACAGAGATGATCACCAACAGCACGTATGCGTGGCTTGAGTGGTCACAGGATCGCATCTATCAGATCAATACGGTGGACGGAACTGTAACCATTCCGATCTATGACCTGACTGCTGAGAGCCTTCCCGGCACTACCAACACAAATATAGGCCAGTTCTACAATGGCTTCGAGAACACGCTTACATACGTTACTGACGAAGCGACGAACCAGATTTGCAAGGTCTATCTTGGTCGCACCGCGCGCTCTGCGGTGACGGTGAGTTCTGTTGTCTCACAACTATTGGAGCGCGTCGGCGTAAGCGACGAACTGATCGGCGTTGATGATCTGACGGCGCTGACGCTGGACGGCTATACCATATCCGCGCCCACGCCGTTGCAGTCGGCGTACAACGAACTAGGTACTGTCTTCACGTTCGACATCATCGAGAGCAACGGACAGATCGTCTACAAAGGTCGTGGTTCGGCATCTGTTGCGACCATCCCTAACGAAGACCTAGCGGACGTTGATCAGAACGGCTGGCTCTCTGAGCGTACCGATCCAGACTTCGCGGCAGCGCGTAAGGTCACTATCACGTATCGTGACATCGGGCGTGAGTACGAACAGAACGTGCAGAACTTCGTTCTGCCTAAGTACACGAACCTAGACTTCGACGCCGATGCGCCGATTGAAGTCACGGTTCCGATTGTGCTTGACGCAGCAACGTCTAAGGCGCTTGCCGAAATTCTTCTCTATTCCAAAATCATCTATGAGACGAGTTTCATCTTCCGCATTCCTCGCAGGTACGCCTACTTGGAGCCGGGTGACACGATCACACTTACCATGTCCGACACGCGTAATGTTGTGTGCCGTATCCGCGAACTGTCGGAAGGCGCTGACGGCCTGATTGAAGTGACGGCGGTACTTGAAGACCCTGAAATCTACACTGATCAGGTCAATGTGTTTGGTATCACCGGGCGCTTCGACGGCTCGACCATTTCCGTGCTCGATCCTGTTATCGACATCGAAATGCTGCCGATCCCGTACGCGTATCCGAATGTGCTCGGAGACTATGAGGCCAACTACCTCTACACAGTAACGGCGTTCAACACAGTCGAGAACCAGACGCTTCTTCCGCGCGACTTCAAGGTCAGCATCGACGGCGGCGACGATCTGTTGGTACCTGCTATCACGACGTTCCCCACCTGGGGCACGGTAATCACGCCGCCTGATCGCCCGGTGTCGTACTACTCTACCGACACGACAAGTGAGATCGTCGTCAAGATGCTTTCTACGACCGGCGTCACGCTGGCGAGCGCTGCGTCCGAAGACGCGATGATCAACAACGGACTGATCAACCTCTGTGTCATCGGCGGCGAATTGATGCAATTCCAGACTGTCACTGACAACGGGAACGGTACGTATTCACTGACGAACCTCATCCGCGCCAAGTACGGTACGGACGGCGCTGCGTCGGTCGGACACTACTCAGGCGAGCGCTTCGTTTTACTAGGCAATAACGCAGGCATTCTCGACTACACGAGTTTCCGCACGCTCACGGTGCCGTTCGGGGATAGCCCGTCCAAGGTGATCCGCGCCCGCTTGATCAGCAACAATCCGTTCCAGCCTGAGTGTATCCGCCGCGTCGTAGCTACGAACGTCCGTCCGTGGTCCGTGGGCGGGCTTGAGGCTGAATACGATATGTCCGGTAACGCCGACTTCGTATGGCAGTACCGCACGCGCTATGACGGTGAGTGGATTGACGACGGCACGGAGTTGCAGGCGTTCACTGATGGTCCGAGTGAGGAGTACACGCTGTACTTGTTCACCGATTTCGCAACCTTCAATCTGGATGATCCGACGACCTATCTCCGTAAAGAGATCGTTACGGCGTCATCCTACTCGTATATTACAACTGACCAGACGGCAGATGGGTTTGACAACACAACTGACGATCTGTATATTTTGGTTCACGTCAGCACTTCCGTAACGGGCCGGGAAACCGGCGTGTTCAACGCGAAGCGGCTACAACCCCTGTAAGGTGAGTTAATGAGCACGTCGCTAATTCTCGGTGTCACCGAAATCGGTGAAAGCCAGAATAACAAATATGTGACCATCAACAACGCCATCGCGGCGTTGGAGCAGGCACATAACAAATCCGTGTCGAACAGCGCGGCTGGCGCGGGTCCTGTTGCCTGGACCGAAGCGCAGGCGACGCGTAACTACGTGTTCCGCGTATCTGGTGGCTCCGCTAACTTCAACGTCACGTTCCCGTCGCAGATCAATTCTGTCAACGCAGTGCGTGTGTTCGCCGTCATCAACGAAGACAGCACCTATACGGCAACGATCAAGGCATCGACCGGCACCGGCGCTGACGTTGCCCTGCTTCCGGGCGAGAGCGGTACGTTCTTCCAGACCTTCGAAGACATCTACCTGATTTCCAAGGGACAAGCGTCCTCAAGCCCTCCGTACGATGTTGGCCTCTATATCCCAGGCCAGCCGGGTGATGGTGTAGAGGTCTTCAAGTTCGTGGCGGTACGCGCGGTCGAGTGGCCCGACGATTTCGCGGGCTCTTACGGGCACGTCGGCACTAACCCCACATCGTCTGCCGCATTCGCCGTCAAGAAAAACGGCTCAAGCATCGGCACCATTACAATCAGCACGGGAGGCACGTTTACGTTCGCCACGACCGGCGCTGAGACGACGCTTGCAGCCGGTGATCGTCTGACAATAGAAGCCCCGACGCCGCAGGACGCCACGCTTGCTGATGTCGGGTTCAATCTCGCAGGAGCACGCGTGTAATGGCACTTCTTTTCATGGACGGCTTTGACTGCTACGCGAATACGGCGCAGGCGGCTGACGGAGGTTGGAGCCCGGATACGAATTGCACTATCTCTACCAGCGGCGGACGCTTCGGCGGTGGCGCGCTTCAATTCGCCGCAACATCTAGACAGTGGATTAAGACGTTTCCTGTCGTGCTTTACGGTGCGGTGGTTTATTTTGGCTTCGCCTATAAACACACGGGCATCGCTACTGCGCAAATGGTGCGGCTTGTTTCAGACGCTAACGTGGTTCTGAGCAGCTTGTCGCATGACGCTGCGGGCAGCATTACACTACAGCCCAACACTGGCGCGAGTACAAGCGAGGTAGGTAACTCGCTCACGCCCGGCTCGTGGCATTGGATTGAAGTCAAGGTTACGCTAGGAACCACCGCAGCTAACGGCGCCGTCGAGGTCAAGGTCAACGGCTCTACAGTCATCAACGCCACGTCTCAGGACACCAACTCTACCGCCGGTTCCGGTGCAGGCGTCATTGAACTTGGCGCTGGTGGTGGAGCTAATCCAAACGAAGCCTATATTGATGATGTTGTGATCTATGACGCAACAGGCACGACTGTGAACGACTTCCTTGGTGATACCAAGATCACGACGCATTCACCGACCGCTGACGCCGCCACCGTTGATTGGACGGCAAGCGCGGGGTCGGATTTCCAGTGCGTTGATGAAACGCCTAACGCCGCCAACGACGATACGGATTACATTTCGTCATCGACAGCGGGCCAAGAAAGCCGCTTCGCTATGGGTAATCTGGCGGCTACGCCTTCTGCAATTCACGGCGTACAGGTGCGGTATCGCGCTAAGAAGACGGATGCTGGTGACCGCACAATGCGCGCACTTATCAACTCAAGCGCAACGGAAAGTACCGGAAACACACGCGGTCTGCCCACAGCGTACCGCTGGTTCTATGGTGATTTCTTCCCGCGGGACCCTAATGGGTCTGTCGCGTGGACCGACACAACGATCAACGCCCTTGAGGTAGGTGTGGAGGTCGTGTCGTAATATGGCAGATCGGGTTACACAACAGGTACTACAGGTAGGGTATCAGCCCTCACAAGACGCACGTGTAACCACGGTTGCGATGGAGGTCCTGCAAGACCCGCCTGCCCCCGCTGCGCGTGTCACGAACGTCGCTATGGAGGTTCTACAGAGCGTGACCAGCAGCGGCGGTGGTGGTGGTTCCACGTCTATCATGTATATCATTGCGAGCGGCTAACATGGCACTTCTGTTCTTCGAAAACTTCGCAAAGTATAAGGATGGCGCTACAGGCTGGACTGAGTTCTGTAGTGATAATCCTGACTATACGAACGGCGGTACAACATCCACCTCGATGGCGGTAAGTAGTGGACGTTTCAGTGACACGTGTCTCAGTTACGGGGCTGTGTCAAGCCGCGATATTTCACTCCCATTCCGTGATGGTGCGGCCACTGGTACGGTCGTCAACATGGGCGCGCTTGTTAAGCGCACGTCCAGGCCAACATCAGGGGCGATGCAGGAATTATTCTGCGTCACCACTGGCGTATCGCTTAACCTGAGAAGCGTGCGGCTCAACATCCATGTTGGGGCTATGGAGCTTGTAAACGCGCTGGGAACAATTGTTGCGCGTGCTAGTGGTCCGTGGCTGGAAGTCGGTCACTGGTCGCTTATCGAAATGCAGGTCGATTGCGTCAACAGCGGAACGGCTACTGTGTATGTTGATGGCGCACAGGTCATCAGCGTATCCGGCATTGACTTCCTCTACACGACGGCGACAGTGCCTAATGCCGTTCGCTTCTTTGATGGTATCACCAATACTGATGTGGACTACTTCTATGTAACCGACTCGTCCGGATCCGCTCCGTTTAACGGGCGGCTTGGCGATTTGCGTGTTGAAACTGTCATCCCTGACGCAGACGGAGCTACAGCGAACTGGACGGCTTCTGCCGGTTCTAACTTCCAGTGCGTTGACGATACGCTTGGCGCCTACAATGACGACACCGACTATATTTCGTCCAGCACTACAGACCAAGACAACTACGTTTCTATGGGCACGCTGAGCGCGGCGAGCGGTACCATCCTGTTCTCACTACACACGGCGCTGGCGCGTAACGCCGGCTCCGGCAGTATTCAACTACGGACGCTAAGCAGCGCGACCGTGGCGGCGACGGCGGACCTGACCCTAACCACGTCCTACGCGTGGAAGCGGAAGTTCGACTTCGTTGACCCTAATACGGCAGCGGCCTGGGCGAGCGTCACGCCCCTAAACGCTGCCGAATGGGGCGTCCGATACCGTTAACTAGACTAACAAACGGGCTGGACATTTTAGGGCTTAGGCGCTATAAATGGCAGCTTAACTAGCTTAAGGCGTCATTTATGGCAGATTTCATCGAAACCCCGCGCTTTCCTGACGACATCAGTTACGGGTCGTCCGGCGGACCTAACTTCAAGACCTGGGTCTTTGAGGGGCACAGCGGTAAAGAGCAGCGCGGTATCGGCTGGGCCACGTCCAAGGCTCGGTATGATGTGTCGCACGCCGTCAAGAACAAGACCGACATGGATACCCTTCGGGCGTGGTTCTATGCCATGAACGGGCGCGCCTACGGTTTTCGCTTCAAGGATTGGGGCGACTACGAACTCACCGACGAGAACATCGGCACAGGCGACGGTGTGACCGCCACGTTCAAGATCAAGAAAACCTACACAGTCGGCGTCAACAGTTATATCCGCCGCATCTTCAAGCCGATTGCCGCCGGGTTCGTCGTCAAGGTCAACGGCGTTACGCAAACCCTTACGACGCACTACACGCTCGACGCGACGACCGGCAAAGTTACCTTCACGGGTGGCAACAAGCCCGGAAGCGGACTTGCTGTCACCGTCACCGGAGAGTTCGACGTTCCTGTGCGCTTCGACACCGACGCCTTCGCTGCTGCGCACGAGGGCTTCCTCATGGAAAGCTGGGCCTCTATCGGTCTGGTTGAACTGATCCTTGAGGACGTTTAATGCTGGAAGCCGAGATTGTAATGCGCCCCATGCGCGCTGCGAAGTTGGGCGACGAGCACCTGTGTGGGTTGAAGTTCCCGCTCTACCTGTCTCCTAAACTCGACGGCATTCGCTGCGTGATCAAGAACGGGCTTCCGTTGACGCGCATGCTCAAGCTTCTGCCTAACAAGCGTATCCGCAAACTTCTGTCATGTGCGCCGGAAGGTCTGGACGGTGAACTGATCGTTGGTGATCCGCGAGAGAAGGGCGTGTTTAATCGAACGCAGAGCGTTGTCATGTCCGGCGAGGGTGACATCACCGATTTCAAGTTCTACGTGTTTGATAAGTGGAACCAGCCCGACATCTTCTTCGACGCGCGTCACAACGGGTTGAAGCTGATCCTCGACAACCTGATCAATCATCGCGGTCATGACTGGTTTGCACATGTGGAACAGCAGCATGTGAAGTCGCTTGATGAACTCCACTTTTGGGAAGCGCACTACGTGAACCAGGGTTACGAGGGCGTGATGCTGCGCAACCCAATCGCCAACTACAAGTTCGGTGACAGCCGTCTCTCTGACGGGGCGCTGATGAAGTACAAGCGCTGGCGCGACACGGAAGCGAAGATCGTCGGCTACAAGGAATTGAAAAGCAACGTAGCTGAGCCAGAGGTTGACGAGCGCGGCTATCTGGTTCGCCCAGTGCGTGTTGATACGATGATCGGACAGAACGTGCTGGGCGCATTCATTTGCGAACTGCCGGGTGGCAAACGATTTGACGTGGGTAACGGCTTCTCATGGGACACCCGCGCTGAACTATGGTCGCGAAAAGACGACCTTATGGGGAAATGGGTAACGGTCAAGTATCAGGAGATAACGAAAGACGGCTCGCCGCGCTTTCCTAGTTTCAAGGGCTTTCGCGATCCTATCGACTTTCAATGTGAACAGGAGTAACAAGTGTCACCTACCTTTGCAGTCTACGTTAAGTTCATTGCGTGCCTGATTGCCGACCCCGGTGTCTGCCACGAACAGCAGATGCGGTTTCAGGCTGAACATAACCTGACGCCGCAGCAGTGCGTGATGAACGCCATGCCGGAGTTGGCGAAGTGGAGCGAGGAGCATCCCACGTTCCGCATCACGCAGTTCGCCTGCATCACAAAGCCGGAAATCGACACGTGATGCTTTACGCGATAAGCGCGCTTCTTTTGTCCAGTTTTCGTCAACCAAGTGCGAGTATGAATTGACATTTGGACATTATTAATCTCCGCATGGAGGATTTAAGGAACAATAACCGTCACATGAATCGGGATAGCTGCATCGATTGTCACGATGGCCATCTAAATGTAGCCATGACTGACTCCGGTTTGACCTTGTTGACGGCCTCGCGACGGGGCGGTCGATGGTGTCGGCGGCTCCGGGGCGTCCGTCGCAATCTTGGGGGCAGGCAGGCCAATTGCAGATGTGGCCGCCTCGGTGGCATGGAATAACGCTCATGACCGATTCCTATTCAGAATTGAGATGATTTGGCTTCGCATCCAATATTCGCTGCGCCCAGTTTTAGAAACCGGCTCATCACTGTCGGCGCATCCATCGCCTGAACAGTCGGGACATTGACCCACATCTGTCTCCAAGTCAGGATCGTCCCATTGCGGATCGTGCCGGTAAAGTCTCCCTTCGATGCAGCGTATATCGCCTTTCATTTGCGAGCCTCGCGCCGTTCGATAATCGACCAGAGGGCTCGCTGCGTCGGGCCACCGGCCCAAGCCGAGGGGCGCGCTGGAGAAGCCAGCCTTCGCCACGGCAGCGCGGGCATTCAATATCAACGATCATG
>OFQX01000003.1_pt1 | contig 62212 bp, 160 predicted proteins | sample 1542951 | NCBI WGS metagenome assembly OFQX01 (sample SAMN07774215, study PRJEB24372) | wastewater metagenome | isolation source: WWTP Novara (Effluent) | place: Italy: Novara | collected 2015-12
GTGATGATACCACCTTTGCAGTATTCACCAATTTTCCAAGTCTTTGTTTTAGTAGCCATAGTTGTTTATGTTGTTAAATTTAGAAAATCGGTTTCTGTTATTCTTTCATCTTCACCTTCATGAGGGGTTAGTGTCAATTCCTTCACTTCATGTTCAGTACAACCATCTTCAAGGTTATAGAAGTAAATTGGTTGATTAAGCAATTCTTTTGGTTGCGCTTGTAAGGCAGCAATTAAATCGTTCCAATTTGTTATTTTGTATTCCATGTTGTAAAGATAAGACTAATTTTAATAATCACCAAATTTATTTTACATCCATCCTTGTTTAGATATATGTGGCGTATCATTTCCATCAAGGAACCAATTCTCAAACCATTCGCCCCATTCACCTCTACGATAACGGATAACAGTTAATTCCCTATTGATATTTTGTTTAAGGTCACGCCGTAAATATTTTTTTAATTCAGCGTATGTTGGATAGGAAACCCAAATTGATTCTCTGAGTTTATTGCTATAATCATTACGATATGCTCGTTGACTATCTTCGGTTATCGTATGAAATCCTGGCTTGAATGGTCCCATTATGCTTCAGTTATTGTTGTCATTAATATAGGGCCTTCCCATTCACATTCACCTTTTTCATTGATACCATTAATGTGGTCACCTGATTCAAGTTCAAAGGCGATTCCTTTTAATGCAGCAGCAATTTCATTTGCTGTGCCTTCCCCTGTAATTTTGATTTCGAGTTGCATATATGGTATCATTGTTGTTATTGTTTAGGTGCAAACATTGCTTTGCCGTTTGCTATGAATTTATCAAATGCTTCAGTGCCCATTGATTCTCTTAATTGTGATGTTAGCTTACTCACCTCAACTGCTTTATCTGGGTTGCCTTGTTTCATATCCCAATTAGCATCGAGTAGTTTGCTGAAAATTTCCCTTTGTTCGTCTGTAAACATATCTGATTATTTAGAACACAAATATAGGACTATTTTTGATACCAGCCAAATTTATTTTTGGCCCATTGCTTTTGATTCGAATAAAATCATTTTATCCTCATCGCTGGGTTTTAGTGGGACAGTCTTTCGACTGCACCCACCTAATGCTACCACAAATATGATTAATAGAATTCTTTTCATTTACTTTGTTGTGAGGTCTTCATAACCCAACGGTATTTTACAATTGCCCCATTGAACAAGGCCTTCATTATATTCCGTTAGGTCACCATTGGCTAACCTAGCAAACATATCATAAGCCTCAATCATTGTGTTGGTATCATTGTTAGGAACCGTAAAGAATGCAAAGAGATTCTTTTCAGGTTGGCCCATGTATACAACCTTCAGCTTGTTTCCACAACGGTGAATTGTTATACGATTTTTAAATGCAGCAAAAGGAATTGGCTTACCAGTAACAAGACTAGTAACGCCCAATTGTTTTAAATTACTGTGAAGTTGAGAAAGAGATTGTGTTTTTTTCATCTTGTGTTTTTATCTGTTTGCAAATTGACCTAAGTATTCTGTTGTCCTTGGGTCATAACTCATTTCTTTTAATCGCTGAAGATGTAATCTTTCAGCCTTTTCGTAATACGTTTCTTTTTTTTAGTACTCATAGTGAATTCTTTTTAATTGTATAGATGCAGAGGCCAGAGCGACCCCCACATCTAAAACAACCATTTTATTTTATAACCATTTTTTTGGCAAGCCTTTCGAATGAATCACTTTTTAAGTTTCCAATTTGTTTTGCAAGACTGTTGAACCGAGCCTTGTAGTTATCTCTGTCCTTTTCAGGATTCAATAAACGGTATTTGATTGATTCCTGAAGACTCATCAAATGCGGGTTAACACCATAATTCATGATGCTAGAACGAAATTCGATTCCACTTGTTGTCTTCAGAACTGATACACGATTCTGGTTGGTATCAGCAAGTGTAATGGAGGTGGGTGTTACCCAGATTTTTATGCTCATCGTTATTGTTTTAGAAAGTAAAAGTACTACTATTTTTCGAGATGACCAAAATTATTTTAGATATATTCAGGATATTTCTGACTCAACGCATTTTCTAATTGCAATCTATCATTATTATTATCAAGAAACTGTCCATACAATGATGTCAATGTGTTTACATTCTCAGGGTCACCATCTTCAAAATTGGTTGGGTCATCCCAATCGAATTCGGTGTCGACGGTTTTAATGAATTTGCCTTGTGCAATTTTTCTTTCTGCTTCAGCAAATGCTTCCTTGATAGCTTGGGTTAATGTATATTTATCCATAGTTGTTTTATTATTTTACGTTTAATGCATTATATTTTGCAATCTCCAATTGCTTAATGGCATAGTTGAAGTTCGATTCCAATTCATCCATATCATCGGCTTGGTTAACAGCATGTACAATGACAGCTGTTACTAAGTCCTTCTCCATATCTACATATGGTATGCCAGACTTGATACATTCCCCAGCAATGATAGCACTTTTACCACCTAAGTCGCTGTTGTTAAAAACTACTTCAGCAATTGTATACTTATTCATGATTGATTTATTTTAAAAAATTATGTTGAATAAATAATTCACCCCATTTATAACCCTTTCTTAACTTATGCATTGGCATGTTCTTATCAGCATATGCATTCAGTTGACCTAACGTCATCCTAGTAAATTTGCCATCTGGTTTGATATAGATTCTGAATTGTTCAAAATCAGTACCTATTCTTCCTGTTGGTGTAACAGCAAACCTTATGTAAGTTATCGCTGGATATTTATGTCCATGATGGTCATGAAAATAAACATTGGGATAATTCTGGGGTAGTTGTTTTACTTTCATGATTATACCAAATTTAATTTGCCTTTTACTTCAGCATAGATTTCATACATGTTATTAAGAACTCTACTATTGTATGCAAACCTATCTCCCATAAATAAATCGAGGGTTGTTTCAGGCATCGCATAGTCTTTCAACAGCTCATCCAATTTCTGCGTTCCTTTAAAGCGTGGCATAATTCCCCATGATTTTTTTCCGTCTAGTTGGCGTACTTCACTGTAAATGGCTAATTCAATAGTATTATGTTTTACCACTTCACCAACACATTCCTTATCAATCAATACATTGGTATCTTTGATTACACACCATTTATCATTAACGTGAAAGAATTCGTTGGATTCAAGTTTTGGTGCGAAGGAGCTACCATTTGCTTTTTCAATTTCCTTTTTGATTTGAATATCCAAATCGTTATTTAACTTCTCCATGTCTAATGGAATAACAACGATTGATTTGAATGCTTCAATTAATTTTCTTTTAACATTGGTTGTGTTTTAGTATGCTGTAATTAATGATACCATTCCATTCTCATCAGCCCCGAAATATTCCTGAACAAAATCCAAGGCCTCTTGTCTTGTTTTGAAGGTTTCGATATTAACCCAAGGGTTTTCGCCAAATTTATCAATTGTATGTGGTGGAACATCTACTGCGAAATTGGTTGCTGAATCGTCGTCATCAGTTAATTCATCATCAAGCGTGATATCAGCAAGGTCACAAAATTCTTTAACAGTAAACCCAAACTCAACTTTATCCCATACAGTAATTCCATCTATATAATCTATCAAGGAATCAGGTGATTCAGCTAACGCCTTTTTCAAGGCTGCAAATACTATTGGATATTCTTCGCCGTCATTAGATAGATAGCGACCAAATATTTGATAGATTGCCATTAATTTTTTGTGTGTCATGGTTGTTTTGTTTTAGAATACAAATATAGGACAATTTTTTGAATCTACCAAATTTTAATAGTATTATCTTTTTGATATGCTTCTTTAACTTGGTTGAATAAATCGGCTGTGTCGTTGCTCTTTATTATTTTAGAACCAACATGTATGTAATAGGTATCAGGTTTATTAGTCCATCTCAATACCTTTGCAAACTTACCAAACTTTTTGAATAGTATATTCTCAGTTTTGGTATCCAATTTTATTTCAAGTGATTTTATCATTATTTATCGAGGTATTTATGGCTTAATGATTCAACAGAATAATCGGATGAATGTTCCGAGAATTCTAAATCCCCAGCAGCATCCAAAGCAAGTTGTTTTGCTTCTTCACCGTTTGCTGCTTCTACTGTGATTGTTCTTGTTGAGTAAGATGTTCTGCACACCTCAACATCGTATTTGAATTTTTTATTTGCCATGTTTGTTATTTTAGAATGTAAAGATAAGACTATTTTATTTATTTCAGTTTTTTCCATATTGATTATTTTAGAACACAAATATAAGACTATATTATCAAACAACCAAATAAATCTGCATGAAAAATTATTTAAAATTCATGCAAAATAAATTTGGTACATTCAATTATTTGACTTACCTTCATGTTTCAATTGGACGTTTAAACAACGGGAGGTATACTCCGTCGACCCCGTTACTTTTCCTACCAATACAACACATAAAAAAAGACGACAGAAACCATCTACCCTGTTGGGTCGACTATTCAATCGTCTTTTTTATCTGTGGCTCGGCTGAGTCCAAATCTATTGGGAATGCCTTTAGCCTTTTATCGAATACAAAGATACATAAACATTTTCAATCCACCAAATTTATATGTAATCGTTTTCCATAACTTCATATTCTTTATTCAATATCTTTTTATAGATATTAGGTGCTGATAAATTGAAGATGTAATCCAAATCATCCTTATCCATATCAGATACAGGATAGCCAGATGAACTATCATGTACTATCAATACACCATCTTCTAGACCGAAGCCATATATTTTGTCGGCACCATCTAAATAGTTTGTAAGAAAGGTATCATTACCCAAATGAAAGCCCTTACCTTCAGTTAAAAATGCTAATGCTTTAATCAGTTTCTTTTTCATAATTAAATGTTTAATTGTTAATGATAGCACAAAGATAAATCAATCAAACATAAAAACCTAAGACTATAAGTAACACTCAAAAATAATTATAAAAAAAATGGATGCATTGCTGCACCCACTTTTCATATTAAACGTAATATCTTTAAGCCAACACCAATTGCTCCATAGCAAAATCAAAACTGGCTTGGTTCTTTTTATATGCTGAACCCACCAAAATGCTTTCAAATACATCATTAACGCCGTCACGCTTTGGCCCTTTGGTCTCATGCGTTGTGAATGATGTAACACCTGAATGCAACCCCCATAAGTTCTGGCCTTTCTGCTTCATCTCCTTTTCAATGTGACTGTAAAGGCTGTCCATCATGTTGATTGACCTTGTTGACAAATCACCTAAGTCATTTGCACTCATTGTCCTGTCATAACCTAACACTGAGTTAACGGCTTTGTGTGCCAATGCTTTGCTTACATCCGTACTTGCAAAACGATTGTAGATTTTGATTTGCTCAAGGCTCTTGTCCAATGCTGTTTCAATAAGCATAGGGATAGTCAAAATCTTTTGCTCAATGGTTGCTGTGTGCCTGAATTTTGCATCACCTGCTTTGTAGAAACGGAAGAATTGATTTTCACAACTCATGGTCTCATCACCGATACCAACTGATAAACCAGTGCTGCCATCATTGCTGTCGATAACTGTTACATACCTTTTGATAAGGTCATTCTTACCAACCTTGCTCAAGGCATTGCCAGTGATTTCCAACTGAGCATAAACCCTGCGGCCTCCGTGGAGAGAACCTGCTTTCACAACTTCAAGGTTATCTCCGAATTTTGTCATACCTTTCAAAACCATTTCAATCACATCTTTGTTCTGAGATACAGTGTATCCAGCTTTACATGTGTTGATACATTCCTTTGTTTTGGAGTTGAATAGACCATAATAGGGCGTGATTAATTTGCCACCGTTCTCATCGGTTGCAATCAGCGGATGCTTTGCAATTGTGAAATCCAAGCCGCTTTTTTTAAGAAAGTCTTTTAAAATTAATTTGCTCATAGTATTTTCTTTTTGTTTAGGATACAAATATAAGACTATTTTTGTTACCCACCAAATTTAATTTTAAGGCTTAAATGTACCCTTATTTTTAATGATGTTCTTACAGATAGCAATAAGCCTTTCTTTCGATTTGCTATATTTATTCACACCAACTTTGTTAAAAAAAGCTATTGATTTTTCTCTATCAGTCCAATCAGCGATTTTTAAAAATGACCCGCCTTCAAATGCTGTTTCAATAAGGTCAACTTGGTCAGGAGAAAAATATTCCAATAATTTATTGTGGCCCCTATCATTAAAGCTATGAGTACTGAAATCCATACCCCTAACCTCATCAACACTCATTTTATTGACCCGCCCAATGATGGAACAAAATAAAGCACCTTTGGCACATACTACACATGTTTCACTTTCATCACCATTAGTAAGGATATCCTTATTAAGGAAATCTTTAAATGAACCAGACTCTGCTTGTAATTGGTCACGTCTTAAAAAATTACCAGTAACAGGCCTTAACCTTTTGGTTTTGACTCTTTCGATAACATCCTTTGCTATCATTACCCTTTTTTGTTCAGGACTGGCAGCATCAAATGCTTTGTTGGTTGCCTCAATTTTTTCGGCAAATGTTTTCGGGTTCCTATTAAGGAAATTAAAAAAATTAAATTTCATATTGATTAATTTGTTTAGATTATAAAGATAAGGCTATTTTTGATAACGGCCAAATTTATTTTGAAACTTCTTCTGTTTTATCAACCACAACGGGCTCCATATAACCATTTCTTGCAGCATCTTTAATCGCTTGTAAGAACCTTTCATTAGCTGCTTCCCTCTCATTGATTATCTCTTGAGCCTCATTGAATATATTGGCACCAATTGAATCCTCACCACCTTCATTATCCCCATTGAATTCGTTAATGATAGCAATGAATCGTTGTTTGCCATTATCCCAATCAACGGCTCTAATTAATTCTTTGAGTAAACAAAACGCTTGATAGTCTTGTTCATTCCTTTCTTCAAGGGCTGTGTCGATTTTACTTTTCATTAGTATTTTGCTTTGAGTGTAAGATTGAAAATTGTTTTGAAATCCCAACCACAGCCATCACAATGCATGGTTACATATAATTCATGGTCAACATTTGGAATGTTATGCTTTTCAACGTCATCCTGTGTCGGATGAAATAAAGATTCGTTATCAGTGCTGCGAGTTTTCTCACTGGCACACTTAGGACAATTTAGATTCATAATTGATTATTTGAAGTTTAATGTTTTTCTTTTGCCTTTCAAAAAATTAATGAGCATTTGATTGTTGCCATTATTTTGATTTTCATCTTTGGCAATAAAGATTTCAATTGGTGACCAATACCTATCCCTATTAAGACCTTTAGGGCTACCATTTAAAATGCCCACTACTCTGGATGATGGTATTGCTGTATAAACTTTTTTAGCACACATAACCATAAGGCTGACGGCTCTATTAGTGTTACAATCACCAGTCATCTGACCATAAACACAACGGTCAATCCTCTGTGGCTCTAACGTTGAAAAATCTAATTTTTTACGTTCTTCAGGTGTGGTATTTTTAATCAAAGCGGTTGCTTCAATTGTTACTTGTTCAATTAACTCTTTATCCATGATTGTTATTTTAGAGTGTAAATGTAAGACTATTTTTGGTATCCACCAAATTTATTTTATAAATAATCTTTTGGTTTCACCTTTCAGATATTTTATCAACCTCTCATTATTTCCATTGATTTTATTCTCAGGAATATCAATAAAGATTTCAATTGGTGACCAATAACGATATCTGTCCTCCTTTGTTGGTTTGCCATTTAAGTTACCAACGATACCAGCATTTGCATCATTTATACGTCTATATACACGTTCACATGATGCAACAATCAACTCCCTAGCCCTATCATTATGACAGTCACCAGTCATCTGACCATATACGCAATACATTGATGAACGTGTATTTAAATCAGCAAATTCTAATTTGTCACGCTCATATGGTGTTGAGTTTTTAATAAGATTCTTTGCCTCAGCCCTAACCAAAGCAACTAAATTTTTTAATTTTTTCTTATTCATGTTAAATTTATTTTATTCTTTTTAATGTATTAACCCAATCATCAACGCCTGATGCAACCTCAATTGTTTGATTAATACATTCATGAGCCTCTTCCTTTAACGCTGTATAAGCACCACGCCTATCTTCTTTAACAACCTGAAGAGCGTGTTGAAGTGCTAATAACATCCCAAATGATATATTGGTTATTGTAAATGTTTTGTCACGTTCTTTTTTGATTTGCATCACTGGTGCTTTTCTTCTCATTATTTTTTTATTGATTTGATAAAATATTCACCAGCCCTTGTATTGGCACCATCGAATTTATATGCAATGGCATGTGCTATTGATGCCTCAAGACTGTGATGAGTGTAATTGGTAGATTGACCATTTACAAATGATGAAAAAGAACTTTTCTTTTCATATTCCCTTGGACTCTTAAGACCAACACCATCACCATCAAATACTTTTGCCTTATATTCAACAATTGAATAAATGCCGATTGAATGATAGGCAACGAATGTGCCGAGCCAACCACACCTTTCAATCATTTGTTCCTTGGTTACTTTTTTCTTTTTCATTATTGATTTATTTTCCGCTAAGAATTAATGCTTCATTCAGAATATCGAATCGAGTCTTTATACAATTATAGATATACACCTTTTGGTCATATATTTTAATTTCCTTGTAATCATATGGTGCACCACACCAATATGCAGTATAAGGCACACAACGATTTTTAAAATAATAAACCATAGTTGAATTTAACCGTATATCCTTGCGCTCAGCATATTTGCAAATACCTGAATCTAAATTCATTTTATGTAAAAAGGTTATCATTTGCTCAACAGACGTATCATCATGAAGCATGATTGAAAGACTATCAAGAATCTCACCGATAACTAAAATAAGAGATTCAATGTCAGCTCTCTCCCTATCAGTAAGAGTAAATGGTGTTTTATAAATCATAGTGTTTTGCTTTAGAATGTAAATGTAAGACTATTAATTACCAGCATAATTTATCTGTCTGTAAACAGCTTGATAAATTGCAATCATGTCATCAGTTGAACAATCAGTGAAATCCTTTTCAAACCCATCATCCAAATGTAATACAATATTGAATGTATCATTTAATTCTTCATACCCCACCTTATCAACACCAATAGTGGTATCATCTTCAATTAAGATATGCTCATCTGTGATATCTACATTGGTCTTATTGTTGTTCCTCATTAATGAACCAACCGCATTATCAATAGCATTGCGAAGCTCAGTTAATGGTCCGTTGAAATCAATTATTTCAGTCATGTTATTTGTTTTAGATTGCAAATATAAGTCTATTTTAATTACCAACCAAATTTAATTATATGATATCTCCCTAACCGCTGAACCATATGGAGCAACCACCTGTGACTGCTGATTCAATGCTAACTCATATTGTTTCCTTAGGCTGTCTATTAATAAATTATATGAATTGATTTTTTTGTCAGGAACCCCAACCACTTCACCACAAACCTTTGTCTCATAGGTTGAATGATTTGCCTTGCCACCCCCAATACTCGGCTTTAATACCAACATGATATCATTCTGCTTGAAATCATTGTCTGCATAAAAACCATCCCTTAAACCCTCATAATCCAAAAAAGCATTATGCTTTATCAATACGTCCCTCAATACTGTCTTCTTATTCCTTTGCTCTTCAATTGCATTTAATAACGTCTTACGCAAAGGACTTTCTTTCAACTCATCAAAATTATTGATACCCACCAATATTTCAGTTATTCCTTTAACCTTGCATACCGTTAACACATCTTTTTTAAAAGCATCAAAATCACCTACCCTTTTAGCAAATAATTCAAACACTTGCTTATTAAACATTTTGCTTTTCAAAGGACTACCACTTATTATAAAAAGATAATCACTTTTTTTAATGTGGTTATTGATATATACATCTGTTTTACCAGTGGCCCAAATTTCATTATTAACACGATTAGCCATATCCAAAGCATATGAAGCACCTGCATCTATATAATGATTACCTATAACAGCATCATTATATTCACCACGCCCTAATTGGTCAGCAACCCAAAACCATACTTTCTTTTTATTAACCGATATATCAGTTAATAATGCTTCTATATCTATTAGGTCACTTTCCTTTACATGAGATAACTTGTGACCCTTTGGATTGAATATTACTTTTGTTGGTTTCATAAAGCAAATATAAGACTATTTTTATTACTAGCCAAATTTATTTTAGTTATCACATAAGTTTATTTTGATACCAATTCTTTCTTCCATCTTAGGCACCAATATATCCCTATCGAACATACTATTCCATTCATCTCGTCGATTTAATGTTTTCACAACAAATTCAGGACAATCAATTTCCAACGCCTTTGAATAACCATCCTTTTCAATATTGAAATTTTCATTTGAGCAATCAATATGGTTATCATTATATAATATAACAGCATGACTACATGATTCATAAGAAATTTCTTTACCCTTTAAAGTTGCTTCATTATTAGCGAATTTCCATATATTATGAGGATTATACAAATAGACTATCTTAACGTCAGCACCCTTATCATTCTCCTTTAACCATAGGTATTGAAATAAAGCAGCTATTGCACAACCACCATTAGAGATATAAGGTATGCTGCCTAAGTATTTGTTTAGCTCTTCAAAACTTTTTATTGGCATAGTTGAAATTTTTAGAACACAAATATAAGACTATTTTTAATAACTACCAAATTTAATTCAACAAATTATACGGTTTCACCAAATTTATCTTATATGTTCTGAAGCTAAAAATAAGACTAGATTTATGAAGACAAAGTATTTAGAATCAACCTGTTCGAAATTGAACTTTTCTACGTATATTTGCATTCTAATACGGGAAAGATATGATGAACCTTAATAGGAGAAATAACAAATCAAAGGCTAAAGACCCACCAGACCCGCTAAATGCGATTCTAGTAGGGCTGATGCTATCAGTAATGGTATTATTATATATTGCTTTGTCTACCTGTGGATTTACTTTTCTCCCTTGTAATAAATAAAGTGGATACCTTACACCAGAAAAATCTGGCCCAACATCCTAAACAAAATATTCAGCCCCAGCTGGACCCAACACCCATATAGACGGGCCTGTATGGGCAGGTGTACACTTTTGTGTACATAGCACTAGTACTATGCCTTCTATGGTACCATATATAACGAAAATTTATATACAGCCATATGTGGGTCCGAAATGGTACTTTTGGCTGAATATAGATAATCATAGCCAGCCACATCCCAGTGTTCACTTTTTGGACTGGTTCATGATTCACAAACTTTAATCTCCGCATGAGCCAATTAACACTTCTATTCGGCTCAAAAAAATAACCCTATTTTTATTACCCAGAAGGGCGGCTGGAAATTTGGCCCGAAAAATTTGCGGCGGTTTGCTTATGGCATAATATTTTCTAGGGGTTTTTGTCGGGTTTTCAGACCTTATGTACACAAATGTGTACATTTTTAATACCCCTTTTTATATGCTTTTTGTAGGGTTTCAAAAAATCGTAGGTCGTTTCTACCACCTTCTCCCACAATTTACCACTTTTCTCCCAGAAAGGCTCTTTTAATTTGGGGAGCTGATACTGGACCTATGCGGTACAAAATGGTACAGAAAGGTTATCTATATTCAGGGAATGAGAATCCCAAGAGGACCTTTTCTAATTGGTCAATAGGTACTGGCTGGATGGTGTATTTCTCCTTATCAACACTGAATTCATCCATGAGTTGTTTAGCAACTTTTCTGTTATAGAAGATAGGAAGTCTACCACAATCAAGTAGTAGGTTTCCGTTATCCTTTTCCATTATTGCGTAATAGTATTTAGGTTTTGCCATTGTTTTGATTTAGATATTCTTGCTCAGTTGCTGGCTGGAATGCGTTATAGTTATATGAATGATTACGCCATTCAGATACAAAGCAATCGACGTGTCCTTGTCTCCAATCTGTTAATCCCATGGCGAAGTGTTTCTTTACCTTATGAACTTCTGGTTCTTCGTCACCATCAAGGGTCATGGTTGTAAGGCTATCAAAATTTTTAAGGTATAGGGGCATATCATCTATTGAGCGATATTCCCACCAACCAACTTTTCTGAATAGGTTTGGATATAGGTCCATTCCGATTCCGACATAATCAACGATATCTCCTACGGTGAATTTGCTATTAGGATATGGTCCTAGTATTTGATATCTTGTTTGTATAAAGAGTTGATGTGGTGTCATTGGGTTTTCTTTCTTTCTTTCTCAATACATTTGTTACATTGTCTCCAACCGCTTTCCATAAAGAATTCTGTTACATAGACTTCATCCTTGGTAAATCCGCAGGTATCACACCGATTGTGGGTGAGAGCTTTCACAATGAGTTTAAAAAATTTTTTCATATTGATGGTTTTACCCCTACGTCTATCAAATCGATATCATACATTTTGTAGTTAGCTTTAGCTTCTTCCTTTCTATCAAGGAAGTCTGATAGGGATATTTCATGAAGTTGAATAAATCCATGATTGATATTAAGGATTTTTTTAGCTTCTTCCATATCATTGGCGATGATGAATCCGAGTGATGTTCCTCTATCCATTGGACCGCCATCGCTATATTGTTTTTGCTCAAATATTCTTTTGGTTTGAGTTTTATCAATGTATTGTGGTAGGTCAGCTAGGATTTGTTGACATTGTTTTTGGTTTGAGCAATGTAGGAGTTTATTCTTTTCTTCTTTATATGTGTACCATACAGCAATATCGTAGTTAGGATAGATTCTTACTTTATATTTAGCTGTAGTGTTCCCAGCGAAATATCCATCAAATGTTGCTTCAAAGTATTCATCAGCGTCTTCGAAGTATTCTTTGATGTAAGGTTGATATCTTACATTGATGTCAGATGTTATCCATTCTTTATGACCAAAGGCTAGGACTGCTATGTCTTTGATTGTTTGAATTGGGATATCGTTAAATTGTATCATATGGCAAATATACGATTAATATTTGAATGTGCCAAAATTATTTTGTTTGAGTTTTTTGGCTAGGTGTAAGGCCATTTCTCTTCTTTGTTCTAGTGAGCCGTAGGTGCAACAGTATTGGCAACCGAAGCTACTGAAACCGTTTCTACAGGTGCAAGAGGGGTTACAGGGTTCATCTAAGTATAGGCAAGGGCAAGCTCTATCTTCTTTAGTGTTGTCTTTATAATGATTGGTGAATAATGAATCAAGGAATTCATGTTCAGTTACTTCGATATCAATCATATTCCAGAATTGTTCATTATGGTCTTGAGCTTCTTGGTATGTATCCCATTTCATTGCTAGTAGTGGGTCGTTGGTCCATTTTCTATTTTCTTCATCTTCTGTGCTTCTAGATGTATCGATGAAAAAGTCTTCGAAAGTGGTTGGGGCTTTAACCCATTTGTTATTTCTTGTATCTTCTATAAGGTATTTTATCATTCGGTTGGGTTTTATGGCTTATTTGGGAAATATTGTTTCTTGAAAAATTGCTTTATTCGGTAACAGGTGTTAGGTGTAAGTCCTGAATAAGTATCGGTCAAGAATAAATTGTGGCGTTGTTGGTAAAGCATATCGCTATCATCATCAACAATAGCGTATGTATGGAAGTCAAAGTAATTCAATCCAGTTAGACTTTCAATATTCTTTTCAATCCACATTTGTATCTCATTTCCTCTTACATAGCCGCTTTCTCTTAATACGGGTGTTTTCCCAATTATTTCAAATGTTGCACCGACTTCTGACAGTAATTCCTTTAATTCATCTGTTGTTCTACCCATACGCCAAGTAGAAGATATAACGACCTTAGCTTCTGTTTCTTTGCATAAGTCATTGAGCCAAGATATTCTTTCCCTACAAATATTCTGTTCTGTATAAGTACCAACTTTTGTTTGGTCAATCGTTGTATAAAATAACTGGCAATTTAAAACGCCATCAATATCAAGAAAAATTATGTTCATGGCATTATGTTTGATTAATTTAAAAAGTTAGATTCCAAACCATTCCTACCAAACCCAAGTTTTTCTAATGTATTGGGAATAATTTGTTCTGCTGTTACCTTTTTGGTATCAACAGACATTAAGTAGTTCCTTGTTTCATCCATTAGCAATCCCATTTTAAGTGCCTGAATTGTAAAAGCGTCACTTACTATGGCTTGTTCTTTAATTGGTAGAGGTTGGATAGGTATAATAATTTCATTACCATTAAGTTTTGGTCCTAACAACTGAGCATGACTAATTATAGCCTTAGAATAGTAGTCTGAAGTCCCACAACTTTCATCATATTCAACCACACATTTCTTTATCTGTTCTCCTTTATTATAGGCTTCTATGTATGAATGTATAAAAGCTTGAGGAATAGAAGGGAGTTGATATTGGGCATCATATTGTCTACCTCTTATATCATTACCCGAATAATATAGGAGTTCTCTATCTGTAGTAGCTATTATCTTCTTAAGATGTTCTTTCTCATAGGTATGAAAAAGTTTACCAGAAGCTCTAAATATTTCGTTTCTATTATTTATCACCCAATCTTCTTCCTTTATTTCATCTGTAGAACAGATGTAGAGATGTTGAATAAGAGTGTGGGATACTGCGCTAGGATAATATGTTAACTTTCCTTTTGCATTAAAATGCAGAGTAGTTTCCTTAGGAAATCTAGCGGCCTCTTTATTTGTAGGGAGTAATATTATGAAGGCTTCTTGGTTCATTTATTTTATTTTTAATTTGTTTCTAACAAGTGCTTCAAATCTTGCATACATTGGTGACACCTTATATGTGTTTCGTGTTTCAATGTCTGTTCATTGTCCAAGATAATTGACCATTTATAGCTTCTAAACAATGATTATGCCTATGGCCATAATATATCTTATTAGTGTCTACTAATAGAATAGCTGCACAAATTATTATCTCCATAGTTTTAAAGTATTTAATTCTCTGCTATTCAATTGTCCCCATATTTGTGTATGGGTATGTAAGCTCTAAAATTCGGGGCAAAAATCCTGTAAGTCTTCACATTACAATTGTCTAACAGAGAGAATATTATTTAATGGGTTGAGCTTTCGCCAATTTTTTATATGATTTTAAATCATTCAAGGTATAGTCGTTGGTCAATTTGGTCAGGGCAATTTTATCGAAGTTTTCTATACAAGCGAATTTACCTTCTTCGGCATAATAATTATAAGCTATTGCATCGCCACGTCTTAAGCAATCAATGGCCAGTTCGAATGAATCCAAAAAATCTTTTGATGAGTTAATAAAGATTGCTCTATCTTCTGTTCTGCCCACATTATCTGAGGTAAAAACTTTACCAGATATCTTACATATAGTGTTTGTGGCTGCACAACCATAACAAATCGGGTTATTATCGTCATCCCATCTAACAACGCCATAAGTTTCCATATCGATTTTGATTGTTGGTGGTGGGGTTAGACTATCCACCATAGCCATGATGATTTGTTTGGATGTTAAGCTTTTAACAATTTCTTCAAATGATTTTTCTTCTTTTGTCATGAGTTATTTTATTTTTGTAAAGATACGATAATTAAATGATATGTGCTAATATTATTTTGAGTTTTCTGAGTCATATATTTTTACTAGGTTGTCAATTACAGTTTCGACACCATTGCTTAGTATTGGAATTAATTCGTTAAGGTCAGTATCGAAATAGAATCTAGCCATATTGAATTTAAGTTTAATTTGGCTATATTTGAAATTAGGTAATTTTATTAGGTCTGGAAATATTTTATCTAAGTAATCGATTACAGATGGTATATTAATATCCAGCCCATAATGACCTTCTTCTAGATATGGAAAATATTTCAGGTTAAATTCGTTTAGTGTCATGATATTTTTTATTGTTGTTTTATCCATTGTCCTACATGGATTATTCCACCGCCGCCACATGTACCACATTGATATTGGTCATCGGAGAAATGGATAGTTTCGCATTCTGGGCATTCGATTGTTAATCTGTTTATTCTATCGATAATTTCGTCATGGATATAATCCCACTCACCGTTTGATTTGTTTAAAATATCGTTTGCCATGATTTATATTTTTCTATTAATAGGTTGAGATACATTATTTGTCCATACCAATCTAGTTCGATGGCAGTTTTTAAATTGCCTTCAAGTATCTTTATGCGTGTTTGAATATTATCCATTACCAATAATCTGCCCAATAATCCCTTTCCTCTTGTTCAGTCATCTCAGTAATAGTACCTTTACCGTGACAATCCCAACATTTCACCCACTCTTTTTTATCATCATGAGCGTTAACCAATGCGTGAACGGTTCCTTGTCCCTTACAAGTTTTACAAATTTTAATGTCTGGCATAATCTTTTGTTTTTACTAATATACAACAAATTATTGATATTGCCAAATTTATTTTAGAATATACTAAATAATTTGCTTTCTTTTTGGCCTTTTTCTTTATCTATTTCAGTATTATTCACACCAGCTATGCTTAGTACAGTAAACATAACAGAGAAGAAATAGGATATTGTACATAGGAATTTATTATTTTTGGTCCCTTCAAATGGTTCCAAGTAAATAAAATTAGCTATTACCCAGAGTACACATAGGATAAGTACAATTGCATAGAATAATATTTTGTTATTAATATTAACTTTCATGATTTATTTTTTGATATATGATATTAATCGGTATAATCGTATTGGTTTCAATGTTGGTAATAATTAAATCTTCGTACCACATCTCTTCAGGATTTGCTCCACCAAAATCAGTACCACCTTTCCATCTTTCGTATTCTAGTTCTACAGCGATAGGAAATTGTTTTGCTTGTAGAGAAGTAATCATTTCTTTAGATAGGTTATAAAAATTAATACTTTTCTTTCTTGCTGGTTCTGTACCATCTCCCTCATACTTATTAAAGACATTACAAGCAAAGTTTATCATATCATCCTCTGTATATTGTCCTTTAGCTTGAATAGCGTTATAGCACTCTTCAGCCGTTTGGTGAATATAAGGATAATCATCTTCATGCTTTGCCCAATCACCTGCGATTATTGTACTAAGTTTATTTAATAAGTCATCATCTGATAATATTATGCTAGGGATTCTAAGTTTTCTAAAACCAATAGTTGCTATTACTTTAAAGGTATCAACATATTGAAAATTGTCTTGTCTTACTTTAAACAATCTATTGGCGAGAGGTATATGATTAGCATTAAAAACCCAATCATTTTTATCAATAGTAGCTTTTTTGTCTATGACTACAGCAGATGTATCATCTATCTGAATAACCTCATGTATATTTGTTACTTTATAAGACATAATTATTTTCTTAAAGATTTTAATAGTTCATCAGTTTCTTGTATTAGTTTAGCCGTGGCTTCTTGTTCAGCAACCCACTTCAATCTATTTGCCTCATGCTTTTCTTTGTTGTTTCCGTTAAGTAGGTCTTCAGCTAATTCTTTTGCTTCTTCTATTGTATCTATTTTATAATAGTGACAAGAGTCACCAAAGTTTGGTCTGATGATTTCTCTTATATCAGTTAGACATAATAGGCCTTCGATAAAGAACACAGGTTCGGTTTCGCCTTTGAGAGTTCCTTCCCAACAGTTGAGTCTTGTTTTAGATTTCCATTTGATTTGTTTGCTCATATTATTTATTTTAGTGCATTCCATTATCCAGCCAAGAAGGAATACCATTATCATCTTTTTCTCTTTGGTTATCTCTAGCTTGGCAAAATTTTTCTATTTCTATAAGTCCTTGAAGGATACTAATAAAGCCATTAAGGACAACATCAGGAATGTCATTGTTGTTTTTCGTTTTCTTTTTCATTCTAATGTTATTTTATTTTTAGCATTTCTGTTTATATTTTCAAGGTTGGTACATGCTATATATATTCCCATGTAACATCCCACATTGGGCAAGTCCAATCATCATAGGCAAGTACTGTTTTGCATTCATTCTTACCATTCTCCTTAATCCATTCTTGTTTTAAAGATGCTCCTTTATATTTTACATCTAAGCCTTGTGTGTGATATTTTCTTATCAGGCCATGGAAAATTTTCTTTGGCAAGCTTTTAGTTTCTTCACCACCTTTGGCTACATGAACAGTTGTTTTATCACCCCAGATATATAATCCTTCGGGATTGCTTCCGCTTCTAATGTATGACATAATTTATTTTATTAGATTTAAGGCTATTTTAATTGCTTCGTTTAATGAATCATATTTGTTTGGACCATATCCTGTAAGTCTCCATTCATCATTTGTATCGACAAGTCCATCAAATCCATTTGACCAACTAAACGTATGAGAAACATATATTTTATGTTCGTTTAAAAACCAATCAAGAACTTGGTCATATATTGGTGCTAAGATATAGTCTTTGAATAAGTTCTGATATGTACAAAGGTTTTCATCAGATAGATAAATCTTCTCTGTTACTAGAGTGAAATAAGCAAGACAAGGTTCATTGAATCCTTTTTCTTTGAGTTGTTTTGCTAAATCGTATGGTATAAAAAATTGTTTCATAATTAATCAAATTCTATTGGTTCTGTAGTAAATAGTAAAGCTGCTCTTTTCTTAGCTTCTTTTAAATCTAATACGAATCTATTAGGTTTAAAATGAAACAGATGATTAACAAATAGAGCACTATGTCCTTCAAATTCATAACCAAAATAACCAGATTCACTTTTAGTTAAAATTACTTTTCTATCTCCTTCTTTCCCCTCCCATCTTGCTAGTTGATGTTTATTCTCTTGTAAGTTAGTCCATTTCATCTCCAATTAATTTTAAAGGGTTTAATTGTATTGGTTGTTGGATTGTGAATCTTTAATTTTTCTGAGTACTTTACAGCGAATCTATGTTCACACCAAGAGCTTTCACTAGCATCACAACCACATTCTTCGTCTGATAATACACACCCTCTAGATGATAATGAAGTAGTCGGTTCATATTCCATCTCAAACTCTACGCTTATAGGAAATTGTTTTGTTTCTGTCTGTAATAATTGCTTTGCTCTTTTTATCTCATCAATTGTCATATTACCCCAACCATCGTTTCTTTCTAATTTACTTAACAACCATGATTTATCTTCTTTTGTTATTTGTTCTTGAGCAGCCCTATAACCAATATCTATTGCAGACACGGCTAATAAGTCTTTATCATTATTACAATTCGGCAAGCGTCCTTCTTCATCTTCAAATAATTCTTTGGCAATATCCCAAGTTCTTTTTTCATACCAATCAATATTAGGAATACGGTCTAAGCGTTTGGAACCAACAGTAGCTATTATTGTGGCTATCTTATCATATCCATCTTGAAGATTGTCATCTACAATAGAATATGTTGCTCCTTGTCGCATTTTGATTTCTTTATCAACGACAACGGCAAAATCATCTTGTATTGGTATTATTTGAAAGGTTTCGGTTTTCATTATTTATCTTTATAAAATTCTGGGTATTTGAATCTAGTTCCACCTTGTATGGATGTTTCTGGATTAGATTTTTTAGTGTTTTGTCGTGCTAAATGTTGATGTTCAGGAAGTAATTCGGTTTTACCACAATCACACTTATACTCAAAATAATTATCAAAATATTCATTGATTTGTTTACCGCTAAAGGTAGATTTATGAAACCCTAACCAACACCATAACCAAAACCTTTTAAAGGATGGTAGAACATTATCTAACCTACGAGTAGCTTCTCTCAATAATTTTTGATTATTCTTTATTTGTTCATATTCACTCATAATTTACTTTTATTGGTGTACCTATTGTTTTATCTTATTTGATGAATAGTTTGAAAATACATTATAGTATTCCAAGGTCCAATATGTTTCCATAATCTAAGGATAATCGTACCTGTATTTAATTCTCTTACTAATTCTTCTTTTTTCATTTTATTAAAATTATAAATGGAATACGTGAGCAATGGCTATACCTAATACTATTCCTATTAAAAAGAATATTAATGTACCACCTATCTTCATAGTATTGGTTGTGTTAGTTATTTGATATTTCTGTTTGTTTTCCATTACTTATGTTTTACAGATATAAGTTTCCATTCATAGAAGGTCTTACCTTTTTTATAGGGATTAATTCTATTGAGGTCAAAAGCATTTTTAAATTTTTTACCTTTTTCATATGGGTTATCTGCTTCAACTATTGGTAAATGGTCATCAACAACTTGGAAACCAATCACTTTACCTTTTAGTACATTAGCATCGTTAGGTTTTACCCAAACTATATCCCCAATTTTATAGCCGTGTTTACTTGTTATATTTTCCATTAGTTATAGTTTATAAAGATTTTCTAAGTTCAAATTTAATTTCTCTTGGTTCTTTTATATCACTTCTTTGTAAATAAAGTGGCACTAATACTTTCTTGCCTTTATAATTTACTATTTCATATGTACCAATTTCCACCCCCTTTACAGAGCCAATACTTAAGCCCCAAAAAATATCTTCATGTAATTCTTTAGGTAGGGCCAGTTGTAATAACTGAAAGCCAATACTTTCTCTATTGTCAAGTACTTCTTGGGAAATTAACGTGGTAATAGGAAAAAGCTTAATAATATCTTGCCTAGTCATGTTAATATATTTTTATTGCCAAGTAAGAACCATGTTTTTAACGTTCTCAACACCACCAAAGATATTGTACTTATCAACTAACTGTTGCTTGATGCTAGGAAATGTTTCTTCACCGTTAGGTGCTATGATTATAACTTCCTTAGCTCTGAGTGCTGGTTGAAGTGCTGATAATTCTTTTATCAAGTCATCAACGGTCATGTTTAAATGTGACATAATTTTTTATTATATTTGATTCATTGGAAATAATCCACAACATTTACATTTGATATCGGCATAAATTTTTGGACCAACCTTATCATATTCACCATCTCTTACATCAACCAATTGAAAATCTTCTTCATTGAATTCATCACCTTCTTTTGTCCATATATTTTCTTTTGGTATTCGGCCCAAAACTTTAACCCAGATAGTTCCTGTTTTATCAAGTTTTCTTTTATCAACACAGACTGATTTATCCCCAAAAGTATAATTAAGGTCTGTATATGGTTTTTCCCAATGAGTTATATTTTTACCAATATACGTTATCTCATCTCCGTTTTCAATAACTGTTGTACAAAGAAACAAAGCTACTTTTTTACAATTCGTAAAATTAGCTCTAACACCAATCTTCCCTTCATATAAAAACTGTACTAAGTTTTTTTCTATTGCTGTACATTGAGCGATTTTACCTTCATATTGAAAGAAATCTCGTTCTTTTATTTTTCCCCTTACAGGAAGATATTTTACAAAATATTGTTTCATTATTTAAATGTATTACAGCATTGACATTTGATTCTCCAATGTTCGCTATGCCAGTTTCTTATAAGTTTATCTGAATGTCTGTCAGGTATAAATTCAGGCCTTTCAGCAAATCAATAATCTGGTTGAATCATTACTGGTAGATTGCACCAACTATCGCAGTTGGCCCAGAGTTGTATTTGGTCCTCATCGAATTCATCACCCTCTTTAACCCATATGGCTTCTTTTGAGAGTTCACCCATTATTTTAAAAGCATTCTCTTTCCTAATAGTTCCAATCAAAATTATTGTTTTTCATAATCGTATTATTTTTATTGTTCACAAACTAATAATTGTTTCCATGTATCAGCAAATTGCAATGATACCTCAGGTTCTTTTTCACGTTCTTCTTGGCTAGTCAAATGCCAAGCATTGTGTTGTTCACAATAATACATTCGTTTTTCTTTACGAGATTTAAAATTGCGAAATCTCCTACTTTGTATTTTATTCAAAGCAGCTGTTGCTTCTTTTTTTGTTAAGCAGATTTTAATGCACATAAGCAATTAATATTAATCGATTATTATCCATTTCCATGAAGAGAACATCGCACCTTCTCTTCGACAGTCTACTTGTTCTTCTCTTTTGATTATTCTATAATATTTTTCAATCGGTCCGAATCCTTGTTTGGTTCTAACCTCATAAGGTTTATAATCTGAATGATGTAGGTCCAATATTGTATGCGGTTCATCTGGAAATCCACTGGTGAAGTCTCTATAGTCGAGATTATGGAGAATCCAACTACCATCATCTGTTGTCCTTCCGTTGGCGATTGGGTAAACATTATCACCAACTTTTAATCCTTCATTGGATAATGTATATCGTATCTTATTATGTATGTGTTCTATTATCATTAGGCAAAGATAATAAATTATTTTGATTTGGCAAAATCTAATTTTGTCAGTATTCTTGCGAATTCCGTACAGTCAGTAGAATGCAATACGTCATATATTTCTTGCTCTGGATAATCTAAGATGGTTGTAGCTGTAGTAATAACTTGTTGCTTAAGTAAATCCAATGTCTCTGGTAGTTCATTTCTTGCAACCATTCCACCAATAATCATTGATAGTGTTTGCCATATCATTGTTTCTTTTGTCATCTTGCAATTCTTATTGTTTTATTATTTGCTACTTGTTGGTTGCACATACCAATCCAAGAAGCGACACCAACAATGAACATAATGAAGAGTAATATTTTTAAGAATCTAATTATCATGCCTCTGTTTTTAATTTTGCATTAAGCCTTCTAACTTCTTTGCTGGCTTCTGGTCGTGTTGAATAGAAGATTGGGTTTTTACTGTCAGAGCAATGATATGTTTCACCATCTTGCATTACAACATCAATACCATATTGAAATTCACGTGTTTTGGTATTATACCAAGGATTTACTTTGTACTTTTCGATTTTCTTTTTCATATTTTAATCATTAATTGTGTTAACATTCCACGCCAACATACAAACTCTTGAATCATGTTCTATATCATCCCAACAACCACATGTACATTCTTCATCATCTTGCCAAGCAACCAATTGTCCTTCATCTGTTCTAAACACATGATGGTCGAAATGACCACTAGGTTTTAAACATCCACTAGCATCGTGTGGGTCAACTGGTGAATAACCCATAAATAATATGTGACATAAATCGTTCAAATTATCCAACCCATACCTTTATATTCTTGTTTTTTACAATGAGCACATTCATGCAACTCTGACCAACAAATCATTTCTCCTTCCTTCGGATTAGGGGTTTGCCTTAAGTCGATATTAATCCATTTATGAAAGCCAAAATAACACATTATTTTTCTCATATAATATTATTAATTTTTTATAAAAGATTGAACTACTTTATTTGATATTAAAACATAATAATGACCCCTTGTAATATCTCTAACATTTATTGATTTAATAAAATTATTACTAGGACATAAAACAACTTCTTCGTGAACCACTTGTCCACTATTATTTATTATCGTTAAATTATATGAGCCTTTATCAAAATCTAAAAATTGTAGTTTAACAACTTCGGCTATAATTGGGTTTGGGTATATATTCAATCTAGGTTTATGTTTTAATACTGTAACCCTAACAATATTGCTATATGTGTTTTCAGTGTAAACCCTATAAAAATTATCACCAACCAATGGCGTTGTGTCTAACCAACTATAAACATCATTAGTGTTATATTGTTGTATTCCAATGTTGGTAAAGTTTATTCCATCACTAGAACGTTGAATCGTATAATTATTTGCTGTTGTTTGATTTGCCACACCCCACTGAACAGTAACATTATCGGCTTGTTGATAAGCATTAATGTATTTAAAATCTATTGGTAGAATTGCGATATTAATAAAAACGATTTTAAAACGATTACTAGCATAAGACGCTGGGTCGCTTGTAACATTAAAATCGATATTGGTCGTATCACCGTTTAACATTAATAATCGTGATTCACGCTTCCAGTTATCCTGTAAAAAAGCAACAAGTGTGCTTTGAATGAAATTTATAGTATAAAATTTCATTCGATAATTAATATTATAAAGATTAGTTAAGCGTAAAAATGTCGTGTCATATTGGATAATCCATGGTCGTTTCTCTACAATTAATTCTTTATTTTCTCTCCACGAACATATTCTATCAGTTGGATTATTCATTTTAATAATATCATCGGTTGTCGCTGTAAGATAATTCGTGTTATATCGCATACGCATTCCATCAACCAACGTTTCTGCATTGCCTTGCATTACCATAAGATTAACAAGCATTTGTTGGTCACTTATTACAGGCTCAGATGCTGATTTAGCTTCAACGACGCTAAACAACATTAAAATAAACAAAAATTTTTTCATACTAATATTTTTTAAATAATGGTGATAAATTATTTTCTCATCGCAAATCAATTTGAATTGGTAGTTCCCAGAATTCAGGTGGGTCATTTCTATGAAGAAGACAATAATGTTTAAACCTAGGAAATCGTTTAATCTTATTTTGTTTTCTTAATCTAAGAATTAAATATTGATTTTTTGTTGGCCACATTTTAATTTTTCTTTAATAATTCTGGTGTTTCATATAGATTACCAATCACTTCAATAATTTTTTGTTGACCCAATAAAGCGAATCCTGAATCATTACCAGTTTTTAACCAAAAGGATGCAAACTCTCTGTTGTATACTACCTGTCCAATATATTCTTTTGAATCAATCGAGTGTTGATACTTAACGATATCATCTTCATAAACATCTTTCTTATTTTTATCAACAATACCAGTGAATTGCATTATTTTTATATAATCCCAATCCTTTAATTGAAATGAGTTAAGCATTCCTTGATATTCACCAAACAACATCACTTCGCCCATCATAGAGAAACCGCCTAATTCGGGTAGTTCATAACCTAGTAACCATTTTTTATTTAGGTCATCCCAAGCACGATATTTTTGCGGACTACTCACTTTGGTTCTGTAAAATATTTTTCTGGGTTAGCTCTTAATTTTTTAGCTATCTCGCTCCATGTTGTACCACAATCATTAAGATTTGCTAATTTTTCGGCTCCATCCTCACTTGCTGCTTCTCCGAATGGTCCTCTTAAACCCAAAGCTTTAAATGTAAGGTCAGATAAACTACTAGTATTTTTACCAACGATTGTTTGAAGATAACCGCTGTCACTCCATTCACATACGCCAGCTATAAGTCCACCCTCACCAAGGCAACAAGCTTTATATGAACCATCGGGGTCTCTTTTGCCCAATAAATCTGTTCGTTGACGTTCAGGATGAGTCTCTAACGATTCAATCCATTTTGTTTGTAAGGGTCCTAGTTCCATTGTTTTTGTTTTTACAAATATACTAAAAATTATTTATTTTGTTTCTTTACCTGTACCATCGCACCTTGGGCATGATTCAACACCATCCATTCCACCAAAACATGTATCAACTGTTCCATGACCATAACATCGTGAACATGTAACAATCTTCAACGGCGCACCAAAAATATTCACAGTATATTTTGTTTCGCCTCTCATGCCTTGTTGTCCAGAATATTCGCTAGATGACTTTATAATATAACCGTCTTTCTTTAATAAATCAAAAGCATTATCAAAATCAAAAGCATTATCTTCCACATCAGAATATGTTACTTGAACATAATCATTAGACCCTAGTCCTTTAAGATGTTTCTTAATCTTATTATACTGAACAAGATTTGGTTTTTCTTTCTTTTCTGTTTTTATTACTTTAATTGTCGCCATTGATTATTTTTTGTTTACGACTACAATTACTTTATCAGCATGTTGTGTGTATTGTGAATAACCACCAGATTGTACAACAGCCATTGACACGATATTATAATTCAAATCAAGAAGTTCTTGAAGTTGAGTTTCCAATGTATAATCGTCACTGATTGTTATTACTTTGATTTCTTGTTTCATATTTTAGGTATTAGGTCGATAAGAAAGAATGCTATTCCAGAGAGCGTATAAGCCCAAACAACGGCAGATAATTCCCATGGATAGGCTTTGCTATACCATAATTTATAGAGTTCAGCAAAAGCCCTAGGACCATGATTAATCAACCAAAAAAGATTGAAGACCAATACTATGATTGCATAAATAATATAGTTACTCATATTTTATTAATTTAGCTACATTAAGAATACTATCTGTATTAATTGTACTATCACCAGCATTACTATCTTCAGATTGATAGTCAGGCCAAAAATCCATTTTACCCTCTTCAGCTGCCAGTTTTAATACTTCTTCCACTAAAATCTTAGAGAAATTATTAAGCCAACGTCTATTAACAATATACGTTGCATCTATCCCCTCATTACCATTCATATTTTGTGTATCACCAGCGGCTATGAATTGTTTGTGAAGTATATCGTCTATATTAATTTCTTTTGCCATTATTTTATTAAAATAAATGTTAAACGATATGTATTTGTTGAACGGTCCAAATTATACCAAGTATAACGTAGAACCAAAGGCTTACCATAACAAATATTCCAAATAGGCCACCCATTATTAATTGGAAGTCACTTCTTAAACCTCTATTACCACCAGCCATTTGAAATAATACAAATACGATTGCTGTTAATATCAGTGGAATTAATTGCCAATATATTGTCATCTTATTTTTGTTTTATAACGATAAATTCTTAAATAATTCTGGTGTTCCTTTTTCCCAATCAGGTGTGTCCATGTTCTTCAACTTGGTACAGGCTTCATCAAAAGAATCAGCCGATACCAATCGTTGAAACCAAGCCCATTCAAATCCTTGGCAATAATATTCTGCTCTGAATTCAACTAAAAATTGTTTCATATTATAAATTAAAGATTTTGTTCAATGAAATCAGCAATTTCCAAAAATGATTTTTCTTCTCTGTCATTCATTTTCCATAGAAATTCTATATCAGGTTCTGATAGGCCAGCAGTGGCGAATGATGTATATCCGATACTTTGCCCTACGCTACCCATAAGAGAGCCACCATCTGATGTCAATTTCATATCCATGACACAACTCAAAACACCTAAACAACAATAACGATTTGTTGATGGCCAATATAATTGAGTAGTTCCTTGTTCGTATTTTCCACTACGCAGGGCCTCAACCCATTTTTGTTTTATTTCTTGATTCATTCTGTTTCGGGTATTTTATGATAGAATGTGTGACCACAATCACAGATTACTTGAACATAAGAATCAGGACTGACTGGTTTGGTAACAGTAACGATTTGTTCGTTACCACATTTAGGACATGTTATTTGCATTTGCTAGTGTTTTAGTTTTAACAATTGAGAATCCAGCTTTTTCTAATTCATCGATAAGACGTATCCTATCACCTATTCTTTGAAAGGACCATTGTGTTAAAGGCCTCCTCCCCGCTTCTGCTTCCCACACAGCAAACGAGAAATCGAAATCGTTTGCAAGGTTAAATTTTTCTTTTTCAGATAACATAAATGTAATTAGAATACAAATATAAGATAATTTCCTGAAACCACCAAATAAATTACCAAATACTTGGGCCGTGATAGATATGACCATCAACAAAATCACCATCTTCTATCCATGGTCTATCAATATCTGGGTCAGGATATGCTTTGTTATCGCCAAACTGTTTTTTAAGTGCATCTTGTTTCTCTAACAATAATCGATAATTCCATCCTCGATTCTCAAACTCTTCAAATGAAACCATGATAGAATTGGTGTTCTCGAATGGCAATGATTTGCTTATTTCAATTTCATCAATGGTTGCTAATCCACCAACCATATCACTGCTTCCGTTGCTAATAGACATTGATGATGGAACATACATCATGTCACCTTTTTTGTATTTGATTATATTCATATCAGTGGATAATAAATGTTATATGATATAAATAAAATTGGTTGATTATACATCAAACCAAACGATGTTTGTATCATGTTATAATTTGTTTACTTGTTTTCTTACAATATCTCTCCATGTTTTCATATAAAGAGTATAATCGCTAGGGTTTTTTTTATCTAAAGGGTTACCAATCTTGCTTAAAATATAAGGGTCGGCAAGATATTCTGTGTTTTGAATATCAATAGAAGTAAATCCAGCTTGTTGTAATTTACCAACAATTCCTTTTATCGGTTTGTTTGTTATACCACAATAATAATTAACTTTATTGGTCCATGAACCTTCAGTAGCCCATGAAGTTTCACCATTTCTGATTTCCCATTTTTTAAAAGCTTTAGTGTTATAAAACTTTAAGCCATTTTCTATTTCACTAGCAGACATATTATTTATATGCTGAGCTAACAAACCAATATTACAAGAACTTGCATTATTCCAATTATAGGCAACAACACCACTCTCTAAAATTGTAACCATTTTTTCTAAATGAGGAAGAATTTTTGGTGAGTAAAGATGTTCAGAAACTGTTGGCTGTATGGGTTGTATTGGAACATTAATACATACTGGTTCTGGATTAGGTCTTGGAACAGCAGCACTTCCATCATTACATGATTGAGTGAAAGTAATAGTAATTGCAGCAAACATTAAATAGAATAGTTTTTTCATAAAATTGTTTTTAAGTGTTAATTTATTTTTATTTATCATTACCCCAGTATAAATCTTCACTGGTTAGGATATTTAATTCATCTTCTCTATTAGGACCAAATATTTGATTAGCTTCTTTAGCCACAATCCACGCTTCTTTTCTTGTAAGAAATAAGTTATCTGATGTTACGAATCCTAGGTCGTCATGTTCTACTAGGGATTCGTCATAATCTTTTATTTGTTTTAAAACGACAAAACAATCATTATGCCTTCTCCCACAAACAACAAGACCCAACGGTTTATTTGTCGGGTGTGATGAGTATTTTTTACCGTTTCTATAATGAACAGCGGAACATAAGATTGTTTTCATTCTTTCATTTTAATAGTTTAAATAATCAGTACAAATAATTTCTCGCACTGGTGGTCGTTTATTGTATTCAGAAACAAAGATATTGAAATGAGCCAAAGCTGTTGCTTTATATGAGGTATCACTTTCACCATCTTTCCGTTTAACCAAATGGTCTGTTCCGTGATGACAAATATAATAAGCGTCTTTAATTTTAATTAATTGAACTGGTTCTTTATTCATAATTTTAGCTTGGATAAATTAATGTAGGGGTTTTATTTGAGAACTCAGGCATAACATATAAACACGGTTCTGTTGGTTCTATCCCATCCATTGCTATACCCCAACATTGTGAATAATAATTTCTAATTTCGGAAAGCATACCATTACCATGTGTAATGGTACTAAGAATTTCTGCCGCTTGTTTTTGAGTATAAGCAGCAATGTAAATATGTTGCCTATTGTATTTACCATGACCACGACCATTCCATTTTTTTAATGTTTTTGCCATTAGAATCTAGCTTTTTTAGTGAACCAATCAATATCGGGAATTTTTTCTAACACAAACCATGCCCAAACAAACCACCATGCAATTAAACAAGTAATAACAGCTTGAATCATTTCTTGATTTGTCCATTCATCGGATTCGCCAATTAGGATATTCTCTTTGGTCCACTTTTTATTTCGTGGATAAGCTGTTATAGCCCCAACCAACCATAATATCAAAAATAAGTATACCATTAGTCAATCCATTTAATTTTATTACAAGTTTTATCTTTTAATTGTTTGAACCATGCCGTTATTATATTAGGTTCTTTAGCAATAGATACTGTATGATTTATTTTATTATTTTTCATATTTTTATATCGTCTTCATAAAAGTTTTGAAACATTTTAATTAGTTTGTTGTTCTATGAATTTATTTGACTCAATATTTTGCTTTAAAATCAACCAAGCAGCTTCTGTCATATTCATTACTAGCCCATCTGGTATCCAACCCAATTCATTATCTTCATTGGTGATTTGATTAATGAATTTATCAATAGCCGATTCTAATTTCTTTTTATAATGATATTCGTTCTGCATATTAATTTATTAAATTGTATTGTTCTATTAATCGATTCAGTTTTTCTTGTTTCTGTTCAAGTGTTCTATTAATAATATTAATAATTTCGCCTTCGGTTATAGTATAAAACCCTTGAGGACCACTTCTACAATTTTTAGTTTTTTCAATTTCTAACACGGCCCTATACCCTTTTGTTTTAGCATCTGTATCAGAATCGATAATAAAATCAATAAGTCTTTTTAGACTCTCTACTTCAGATTCTGCGCTTAATATATTATTACCACATTCTGTTTTTTCACGTATGTTCATAATACTTGAGGTTGAGATGCTGTATAAGTTATGAGAACATCTTCACCAATTCGGTTCCATGTGATATTTGTTGCACCCTCTCTAGCAAGAGATTCTAAATGTATTGCAACTTCTTCAATTGTTGGATTTTTGATTATAAATGTTTTCATATTACTTTGTATTTATTCACCTAATTTAATTAATTGATATCCTTCCATTCCAACCCACTCCTTTAATATATCGTCACCAACTTCGGCCCAGATTTTATAAAAAAGTGCTTGTAGTTGATGTGGTTCTATTGTTGTGTTGATGTCTTGTGTAAACGGTCTTCTTTGTTCACAATGTGGTTCTATTCCATTTATTTTTTCAACATTAATAACCAACGTTTTTCTGCTCAATGGTTCTTCAAGACATTTCTGACATACACTATTTAAATGATTTGTCATTTGAAAACATTTCTCACAGAAATCTAATTTAAACTTAGATTTAAAAAACCTTTTAACTGCGTTGATACCTATCAATGCGTCTTCATTAATAGAATCAGTATCGATGGTATAGTTTGTTTTAGGTTTATCTGCCGACAAATCTGTTACTTTGACTTTGAGTTTACTCATTTAATTTAGTTTAGTTTACGCCACCTTCAGATTTAGCTGTTGTTTGATATCCTTCATCCTCTTCCTTATTGGTAAATACATCAGCCATAATTGGGGCCTTTTTAAATCTTACAAGAGAACCGCAATCAGAGCATATAAGAGCTTGTTCATAACAACCAACACGCCATGACCATAAGCCTTCAAATGTGTTTTCGTGTGTACAAATAGAACGCAACTCCTCTAATCGAGTTTTTGCATTCTTGATTTGTCCATACATCAACTCACATTCTTCTTTTATTTGTTCGTTTGTCATTTGTCCCAAAGGTGTTTACCTCTTAATTTTTCCCATTCAATTCCATCATAACCCGTTAACAAAGTAATCAATTCAGCAACATCACTTAACATAAGAGCATGATTACTCTTGCTGAATGTTATGTGACTATCTCTAACAAATTCTACAGCTTCACGTGGGAATTTTGGTGTTTGATTACGTTGAGCCTCTTCAGTATCAGCAACACCTTTTAAATAAGCCTTATGAATATCATCAGCAGTGAAATCAGCACTTTCCAATTCAGAAGTTAACATCGCTTCTTTCAGTCCTATAATAGCATCCCTGATTCCTTCCATATAGGCGAATCGATTATCAAGAATAACAAAATTATCATGTTGTGACTTACTGTCGTCAATAGGGAATTTCTTTGCTCCCATCTTATCGGCAAGCATTTGAATATCATCACCAACATCAGCCCATAAATTATAAACAAAATCATCATCGCCATCTTCAGCAACCTCAGTATCTACATCATTGGTATCGTCTTCAGTTAAATGCATAACCTCAAAAACATGTGCTACACCACCACCATATTGATATGTGCCAATGAATTGACGACCCGTTGTTGGGTCTGGCTCAGGAAATGAGCTATTGGTTGTATAGGTTTCAAACGTCCTTTCTTCTGTATCAGAATCAGGATGAACAAGAGCCCAAATAGTTGGGATATCATATTGTGTTTGAATCGTTAAAATAGCGGCACCTTTTGGCATTGTTACCGTTTGAATTAAGTTTGAATTAAGTTTGAATTTCCAGATTGTTGCGTTCATATTAGTAGAATTTTAAGTTTTTTATTTGTTACAAATATACCAAGAATTTTCGATAATTGCAATATTATACAAAAATTGAGTCTATTTTATTTATAAGACTATTTTTAATATCTTCATCATTAATATACCGATGAAGATATTCACTTCCTTGATATGCTCCAACAGAACTAGGGAAACATTTTTCCCAATGTTTGACATCAATAATTAATTGGTCAACTTCATCACATAGTTCTTTTTTTATACTATCAAGTATTTTTATTCTTTCTTGTTCCTCAGGGGAAATCTTAGGTCTCTTCTTAAATGGGTTTCTCATATTGATTCGTTTATTTGTTGTTCAAGAATACGTGTCATTGGTATTATGCCTCGGTTATTTTGTAATTCCTTGTTACCAATGTAGGTAAATACTACTTGAACTCCGCTGATATTTTTTTCAAAGTGCCAATAATTTATTATTTCTGGCATTTGCTCAGGCTTCAATCCGTAGTCTTCAATTATAATTCTAAGAAGAAGTTGTTTGAATTTATTTTCTGGTTCAACAGAAACGGCTGTTGGTATTACGGCTGGTTCCTTTGCTTCGTCTTCGTCAACAAAACAAACAGAATTAAATGATGTGTTTGGAAATTCTTGAAGATAAACATCTGTTGACCAATTATGGATATCTGTGTGGTCAACAGTATACCATTCACCTTCCTTTAAATATTTTTCTACTTGTTTTGCATCACTGTCATAACCACCTATGGCTTTACCATCTTTAAAGACTGGTGTTACTTTTGTTCCTTCTTTTGCGTAAATATTCATAGTTACTGTTTTTCATTTTTATTATACCATTCAAGAAATTCAACTATCACCATCCAAATTGCTTCTCTCATTCTTTCATCATCTAGTTGATATTGTTGTGCTGTTAGATTCATTAAAATGCTCTATTCCAGTTATCGATTGTGGTGGCAATCCAATTTCCATTACCTAATTTTTCACCCTGTTCATTGATATATACAGTGCAACCGCCACCATATGTATATACATTACCAGTGTCTTTATACCGTCTTACTTTTTCGGTATAACCAAAATATTTTTCAAATGTTGTTGGTGTGAAAGTAACAACATAAATGTCATCAGTTTCTTTTTCAATTTTTGTAATATTCATTATAATAATTTTAGATGTCCTGTAATTTTATTTACATCATCTTCCCACGCTGGACCAATGGCAATGCAAGTATTGGTTGGAACACCATTAAATTCTGTAAGGCCAGCATCAGTGATTAATGATGTAATAATGCCAGCATCTCTTGCTTGTTGTAAAATATCTAATAGCTCTTGTTCGGAATCAACCGAGACACAAACCTTGGTGAAACTACCATTAAGCCAATTAGTTAATGGAGATTCTATTGGCAACACCAATGTTCGTACTTCAACATCATCAGCCCAAGAACAATGCGGCGATGTTAGCATCATCTGTCTTGACATTAAGTCTAATACAACTTTCATTGATGCGTGTGAACCTTGAGCAACCATCTTGCCTTTTCTCATATTAAGGTCCTTTCTTATAACAATTACTTGTTTGGTTTTCATTTTTATATATTTTTAGAATGGTCCTGTATCTTGTCTTTCTGATTCTCTTTCAAATACAACACAAACATCACCATTCGTGGTATTCGCATACGGGCCTACCATGGTTTGTGAGACCATGGCTTTAACTAACCAACCCTTTATTGATTCATCACTTATTCTGTGGATAAGTCTAGAAAAACTACATATGATAACTTTTTGTTCCATGGTAATATTATTTTAGTTCATCAACAGTAACACGAATTTTAGTAACCTCTGTATTGCGACTACTAAAACGGTCATCACCCGTTTCCTGAATGACATATTCAACTTTAACCGCTTCAGGTTTAATTTTCAAATCACTAGCGATTAATTTACTCATCTCATCTAATGAAAATTCATATGTTACTTGCTTGCTTTTTAGTATTGACATAAATTATTATTATTTTACATTTTTCTTATTCCGAGGTCTTTTATAGCTTGATTATATCCTTTCTCTATACAAGTTGCTGTCCACGATGGATAACCATGTCCACCACCTTGGTCTCTATCACCAGCAAAATCACAGGCTGCTTGTTGTGTTACTTTTCTACTAAGATTAACTTTCTTTCCTGTTTTTAATAGAGCTTGAAGAGCCTTCCTTTCCCACATTATACCTACGCTTTCGCCCATTGATGCTAATTTATCGTCAGCATCTAATTCTATTAATCTAGCTTCGATTTCCTTAATCGGTATTATTACGTGAGTGTGTTTCATTATATATTTTCGTCAAATAGTTTTAAAATTTTTGTCCAAGTATCAACGTTATCATACTCAAGTAATATTGTAGTGTCAGTAGTATAGATTTCAATACAATACATTGCCTTCTTCGAATCTTCTAACCACGATTGCATACCAACATAATTTTTAAGAATTAAATGAAAATGCAAATGATTATCAATATAAATTCTAAGGTCTCTGTGGTCTCGTATAACCTTTATCTCATTCATTAATCGGTAAATATTAATATAAACAGTAACCAACCCCAACCATCCTTATCATTACACGCCAATATAACGATACCAGCGACAAGAGCAATTTTGAATAATGTTCTGTTTGTTATTTTCATTTAATCTAATTTGTATGTTTCTTCTGCATAACTACCACCTGATTCTGATACATGAAAATCGCCCTTTCTTACTTGATATCTAAATTCTTCAAGAGCAGCCATTAACTCAATCTTATTCATATCAGAATTAGTTGCTTGTACCCTTAATGTATTATTATCGGTATCCAGTGTAAATGTTATTGTAATATCTTTTATCATTCTAATATTTTGAATAAGGCTCCTGTGACAAGTGCTCCAACAAAAATTTCTGGTACTATTAATAAGTATAAAAATAGATATAGTGGGTTACCATAATAAAACATTATTATAACGGGATTGAATAGAATCAGTATCCACATTACTACAATAAAGATAATGCCCAGTACTCTGAATAAGTTTATTAAACTTAATATTTTGGTTTTTCTCATTTATTTACGATTTATTCTGCGTGATTTACTAGATTGTCTTCTGGCTTTTTTCTGAGCCTTTTTAACTTTGTTTTTCATATTACATTTATTTAATCGACAAATATACGATAATTATTTGATGTTAGCAAATAGCTTCAATCCCAATCCAAATCAATAACATCATTGCCATCATACATTGGTGTTGTAGACCCACTTTGTGGAACATTTTTTAGTTTTTCTTCGTTGAATTTAAAATTGATTGCATCATTATCCGAAGTGATAATTGGGCCTGATGTCGTTGCTGTGTTTTGTTTGCTATTGTCTACCATAAAATTAAAGGTAAAAAATTTATAATCGTAATCACTGTTACTACTATTAATAATATCCAATTTTGTTTAACACCTTTCTTCCATCCAGTATCGAGCCAACTTATTATTAATGGAATAGTAATTATTCCCAATATAAAAATTATTATGTCTTTCATGGGCTAGGAAGTCTTTCACGTTTCCAATAATATGTTGTACCTCTATCACTGCTACAACCCCAAACTATTTTTGTAACAGCTACTAGTTCCCAACCAAACTCTCCTTGTTGGCGTAAATGAGAAAATTCACTTTCATATTCGTTTAAAGTTGTTGTACTGTAATCAAATTTTTTCATCGTGAATATTTTTAGGTTCAATATAGTTTTCGCTTAACCAATTTTTAAAATCGTGTATTGACTGATTATGTGGTGAACGGCTTGCTTCAAATCTATCAAATATATCTTCCCAAGTTTCAATTGGTCCCTCAAACACACAATATTCACAGGAATGGTCTTGAATCACTTCACCAGATGTAACGGGGCAATCACTCTCATTATATTTACAACCATGTCTTTTGCAACAATGAGTTCTATGAACACCAGTCTTGACTTTATGTAAATCTAATGCTTCGGCAGCATAACCAGTTTTATTTTCATCCTCATCTCTTGCCCAATCAAGACTATCAATCAATGCTTTTATTTCTTCTGGTGGTGTTTCCCTCATATATTTATCAAGCAATTCAAGCGATTTCTTATGTCTAGCATCCTGTGCTTCAAAACTATTGGCATATGCTTCTGCGTCTATTTTCTGAGCCAACCATAATAATACCTCTCCGTTGGTGACATAATCTGATTCATCCATATTATGTTCTATACGGTATTGTTTAAAATATTTTACAGCAGCATTTGAATTCATTACTTAATATTAATTTTACCAATGTTATTAATGTCAATCTCTAATTGCTCTTTCTTTTTAACACTCATATCTAAATGATATGTCCTAATCAATGAATAAAGTGTAAAGAACATAATACCAAATAAAAACATAACAATATTTGCCTTAGGATAGTTGGCATCTAAATATACCAAGACACCCAATATTGGGCAACATATCAATGTTGAAATACCTAATATTTTTATCTCTTTTAGAGGTGACATGATTAAAATAATCCACGACTCTTTTTTGTCGTCGTTGTAGTTGTCTTATGTTTACCTCTTCCCTTTTCAACAACAGTAACCTTTTTCGTTACACAAGAAGCAAACAAAGAGATAACAAATATAAATGTTATTAATTTTTTCATATTCTATTTTTAAGTGTTTCTAATTCATTATTAATACGTTTCTTATCGGCTTCTGTAAGTGGAAGTGTTTTATCCAAATAAGTCTTGGGCATTGTTTTAACACCACTGGCTAACTGTGTTGTTAATCTATCAATGACATCTCTTCGTCTAGCTTTGTCTTTGACATTGCTTGACCATTTCTTTGTTGTTTCACTCATGATTTCTTTTTAAAATATTTTATGGCAAATTCAATTACTACAATTAGACCGATTATGATTAATATTGAGAATATCGCTCTTGCTACAAAAGCGAAAACTACAATGGCTGCGAATATCAAAACGCACCATTTGATGATGTTAAATTTATTCATTTTAAATTATATTTTTCTTGTAAATATTCATCGAACATTCTATGTGTTGGAAGATTTCCATATAAAGAAGAGTGATGAATTGCCTCGTCTTTATCATCAGTAAAAATAATTTCTTTATACCATAACTCACCTTCCAATGAGTGTGTATTGTTTTCGGTATTGGTTGACCAGAATCGTTTTCCTTGGTCTGGCATTGTTAAATGCTCTAACACGACATATTTTTTTGTCATTATAATGTTCTTTTATTATCCCATGAATGAATTAAAAATACTTTTACAAAAATGATTATAAGATTGATTGGTGCCCCTATAACGGCAAATGTGCAAGATAAACCACTTTCCAGTTGAATGCTATACCAATTCCTTTTATAACAAAGCCAAAGGCCTGTTATTATCCAAAGTGCTATTATTAATATTGTCATCATAAGTATAATTTTTTTGTGTAAACGGTGAACAGCCAATATTGTTTAACCACCCATCCAGATAGAACCATTGATTGTTCTATGTATGGCGAGAACGATATGTATGTTTCTGAATTGATTCGTATCATGGTTCATTAAATATTTTTATTAATTCTTCATTTATTTCGGTACCATGTGTTTTAACATATTGAGCTAACACTTCGTTACCTGATTCACTAGTATAACCAGCTAATTGGTTTTGTCTTAGTGTCATACCAAGATTCATTATATTGTTCAAGTCTTGTTCAGTAAAAAATTTTTTCATAATCAAAAATAAATTTTCATTATATTTGATGGCCAAAATATCCAACCAACATTATATGACCATGTAGTATATCCCATTAAGTTTAATCCACTTTCAACCAAAGATGGGTCAAGGCCTGATTTCTCCAATCTACGCCATGGAATTTCAATTAAACTTAATCCTTGCCTTGCCGCCAATTCTATTTCATTAAATATAAATTGAGGTACTATTTGCTTTTGATATTCCGTCTTGAGTTTATTTGCTTCAGCTTTTAACATTATTTTTATTTTAATAGAAACGCAAATGTTTCTTTAATTACTGTTAAATTTACATTATGCGTAATTAACCAATAGGCCCATGCTATTGGCCAGAAAAAGAAATCAGTTATTGCATAGCCAATACTTCCATGAATGTGGTATCCGACCATTGCTGTTATCAAAGCAAATATCGGATATAGAAATTTAATTAATGTTTTCATCTATTTGTTTTTTAGTTCTGCGAGTGCATGATGTTCAAAAAATTCTGGAACCGAAAGAATATCATCGCAATCATTTATATTTATTTGTTTTACCAAAACAGCTAAATCTTGTCGTCTAGGTGATTTAGCATTTTTCTTCATATACATCAATGCACCAGCACATAATGGATTCTTGCTAGTACCAACCTTATCCCATTCTAAATCCTCTTCATGACTCATATGACAAGGAAAAGGAAGTTCATTCATTACAATTCGATGAAGTTCTGTTGCCGTATAATCAGCAAGCCAACCGCCCAAACTCATCTTGGAAAATGGACACTCACCACAAGGCTTTTTACAATAATTCATCGGACAAATATACGATTTAATTCTGAAATTAGCAAATTATTTTTTAACATACATTGTGGTCCCATAATCAAGCTCTCGTTGTGTAAACATCCAATCATTAGTACATACTTCTCTCGTATGAATAGTACCGTCTTCCTTTTTAAAGGAATAAGTATATTCTGTGGTTATATGTATCTTTCCTTGTTGTCTAGCCATATTGGTCAATGCAAATGTCTTATCAACTTTTTCAACAGAATGTCCTAGATATGTTTCACCAGTCACCTCAAATTTAAATGATGAAATGTCTTGATTAATACGGTATATTTCCGTACCAATAGGAATATTTATCAAGTCTTCAAATGAAACCATCTTATATTTTTTCTTCTCTTTGGTTGCCATAGCTTGAAACTCTTTCTTTTTCTCGGCCAATGTTTTTTCTTCAGCTTCATTAAACAATACTGGCAACACAAATTTTCTCCAAACTAATTGTACTCCTTCAGTGAGGATTGTTGTTTTTGATGTAACGTTATATGATTTCTTTAATTTAAGACCAAGCTCAGTCATTTTAGAGTTGGCCTTTATCCACTCAATTAATTTATCAGTATCAAAAATCTTACTAGGCTCTTTCAATCTATAGTTATGCAATACTAGATTAAATGGCACAGCATATGGATGACCATCTGTTGTTCTAAGGTCATAGAGTTTACACATTGCTAACATATCATCAAACACTCGTTCATTATTAAATAACATTCGAGCATCTGGTGTTAGACAATAACTAAAACCATACTCATAAAATAATGGTGGTTTGACATCGAAGTAACCAATGAGATGTTCATTCACATGTGGCTTGATATTATAACCTGTTTTCATGAAAGTATAAAGAGTGAATCCTCTATCAAATAAAGGAACAAAAGATTCTGTTGTTTTCCAAAAATTAATTATAGCCATCAAACCCATAGCCTGAGCATCGGTAAGATTGGCATAATCTTTTATAAAAACTTCCTTACTAGCTATCTTATCATATGCCATGAAAAGTCTAGTAAAGCCATCTAAAAGAAGAGGATTATCTGTTGTGAGATTCTGTGTAACAAGAAATGTATTGTGATATAGACCAGCTGTTTTCGCTGTATCTTTTTCGACTAGTTTGTCTTGAGGACGGTATGAATCACTAGTGAAATCTTTTGGTTTGATTTTACCGTAGGCTTTAGTTAATAGCGTCTTAACCTCAGCAATGGTGCCAAAGTATAATGTATATTCAGCTTGAATATCTGTATCAGTAAATGTACCTAGGTTTTGCATTTCTTATTTTGAAATACAAATATACAACAAATATGCGATTCGACCAAATTTTATTTATTTATTCGTGTAGATGCATCGACACCATAATTGATGTGAGCTTCGCCTTCTTTGTTTAATGTTTCACTATATGAACTCAGCGTATATATTCTACTATTAAGTAAATTCTTTGTTTCTGGAATATAATCAATTGCTGGTTGTAATTCTTCAAAGAATTTCTTTGTTGTAAAATATGGATAATCTGTTATTACAATGTATTTCATTTTTCATTTTCTTTTTCCACTAAATCATCTAAGGTAAATTTAATGATAAGAAGATTTGCATCTAAACAAACGTCTCGTTTAATTTCAATATCATCTTTGGTAAAAGTATAACTACAATGGTCAGTATTCCATAGAAAACTGTTGATTCCAGTAAAGAACTCTTTCATGTTTGTAATATCATATCCAGCCCAATCCCTATATTCAATTTCATGCGGAAGATATTTTATTCTCAATGATTTAGCATAATTTCTATATGCATTCCATTGTATTTTATTTTCTTCTTCGCTTACTCGCTGATTACCATAATTGGTTCCGTTATACCAAATCTTATCAAGTCTTTCATATTCAGCCTTCTCTTCTGGCGTTACAATATTTTCAATAAGGTTTCTTTCTGTATGTGTGTCTAGTTTTCTGAGCCAAATGATTTCACCAACAAGCCAACCAATAAGTTGGTCACTATGCGGCCTTGGAGTGTATGGAATTATTTTAGCAAAGACTTTCTTTTCTGTCAAATCAAGTTCTTCACTGAATTTAACCTCTTCCCCTTCAACACACAAATTAATACTTGATGGATGAATTGGTAATTGAACTGTATCGAAAAATAGTAAACGGCCTCGCCTTCCATTAGCCGCAGCTGGACCCGTACCTTTTTTAGATAGACCAGCGTGTGGTGTATGTTTGATATATTCAACAACCCAACCACTATCTGTTTTCTTTATCGTTCCGCAGTCTTTCATTATTTGATTTCTATTGTATCTGTTCTTGATTCATCGCAAACATTCTCGGTATAACTACCCCAATGCCATTCATATTTTCCACTAAACATGTTATAACCCCAATGATAACCATATTTGGTTTCAATATGTGATTTAACACAATGCGTGTTGGTATAATATGGCTTCCCATCAATATAAAATTCAGGCTTAGGTTTACAACCAATGAATAGGAAAACTAATATTAATGAGTATAGATATTTCACTTTATTTCGATTTCAAATTTAAGAGTAATAATTTCTTTTGGCTTTCCATCAACAGCTACAGCATTGGTATTTGGACCGAGATTTCCATGATTATAACGTTTACCAGTCTTCTGAATTATATATCGCCAATTTGGTTTTAGATTCCAAAGTGTTGATAAAATATTTGATGCATTCGTTTCTTTAAGGTCAATCAAATCTTGTTCCTTTTTAGAACAAACTCGGTCCATATAAAACCTATGTACAGCCTCTGTTATTGCAGCTTGTACTAGTTCTGAGTTCTGTATATGTTCGATTAACTTAGTTGACACGTTGTGTATTTGAAGCACAAGATACAACTATTTTATGAAACCACCAAATTTATCTTAAGCTCTACCGTCATACAATGAGTCACATAATTGTATTCTCCATTCTCTCTCTGTCATTTGACTCTTTTCAATAAGTTCTGGTATTTTTAATACTTTTTCAAATGCATCCTCTAATTGATGATTTATTTCATCAATGTATGCAACATACCTAGGGTTAGGTAAAAGTTCAATATGTAGCTTATCATTATCAATTCGGATTCCTTTATTTTCAATCAGCCAATTAAGATTATGTTCACTGGCTAATCTTTTAAGAATACCTCTGAATAAATGTTGATTAGCCTCTCTATGCGCCCCATACATGTGGTGGTCTTTTACAACGCAGACCTTACCTTCAAAAATTATTTGAATAGCATTATCAATAAGTCTAGTTGAATTTCCATCACGTCTATCATAGGTCATGAAACCGTTCATACCCATCAACGTAGATTGAAATACCTTTGCTTGTGTGTTGTGTCTTGTCATTATGAAAAATTATCAGGATTCTGTACTGTTACATCAGTTACCAACGCATTGCCCAATGAATTACCTAATGCAGCATCAACACCGCTTCCTGTATTAGACTCAGTGGTTGATTGTTCATTACTGTATGAACCACTAGCACCACCACCGAAACTACCACCACCAAATTCTGTTGGTTTATCATTATCATTCATCATATCACCAATCATTGCACCCAATAAGTTTCCACCATGTAGCGTTCCAAGCACAGTAGAATCTGTCATATATCCCATCATCATTGAATTTAAAAATCCATCATCGTTTGCCACTTCTCTTTGTTTGAAATATTTTTTTACATACTCGTCATCACCTGTTTCTGTTATATACAAACCATTTTTATCACGCTTGGTAATACCTTTGGTTGTTGGTGTAAAGTCTTGTATTCGTTTCAAATATTGACGTTTGTCAATATCACCATGCCATATGTGATAAAGATTACCCTTCACATAACCAACTCTATTTTTAACACCTATATAAAACAAACGACTCCACGCATTTACTTCATCAATATTATCAGTAAATGACTTTGTAATACATTTACATGGTATTTGACCTGTTGCTGCATGTGCTATAATATGGTCAGCACCACCAATAAGTGCCTTATCATATAAAGGCACAGTATCTAATAGTTCACGTTTAGCTCCCCATGCAAATCCAACATGTCCGTGTGTGTTATAATCATCACTACCCCAATCGCCATTTGTTGCTACATTGGCACAAAAGCTACGCCAAACTTTATTGTTGATAGCATTCGGTAAATTACTATTAAAAACCTTTCCTGTATAAAAAGATGGCTTCAATTCATCTCTATCAAGATGAACACAAAATTCAAATGGTTGAATTATAACAGCCCCTTTCTTCATAGCATTAACACCGTCTGTTAACCAATTTAAATTGGTGAAGATAACATCAGCATCAACCCAAAAGATGTACTTATATTTTGCTGGTAATTCGGCAACAATTTTATTAAGCAATGCTTCTTTGTGCCATAAAAGATTTTCAGTATAAACTCTTTTTATGTTTTCATTTACAGGAAGCTCTGGTTGTGCATCACCAATAACACATTCAATAATAGTATGATTCAAGTGCTTGATACTATCATAAAAGATTTTGAATGCTTTGGTTCTATACGGGGATTTTTGAGGATTGAAGAAACAAGATATAATCATTGCCTCTGAATTGGTCTTGTATTTGTTGGTAAATACTGTGTTGTTCTTGATGAAGTCAAACATTTTTATTTATTTATTTTTAGAGTACAAATATACAAAATCTTTTTGAAACGACCAAAATTACTTAAACAGTAGTTCCAATAACAGAATGTAGGTGATTTATATTCGCAGCCAAACCACTGTTGTTATTTCTGAATATTGATATTTCTGACCATAAGCATTCCATGATACTTTTTGGTTCAATTTGTTTTTCCCCACAAATATCTCCATCTCCTGAGGGCATTTGTTTTAAGTTATCACCTATTCTATAAAGAGATAAATTATGTTCTCTAAATCTAAAATTTTCTTCTTTAAAACTATTCAATAAATCAAGTAATTCAGATTGTGTTTTAGATGGTCCTCCTTCTAGTCCAATTCCTGAACTATAAATGTCTTTTTGGTTTTGATTATACATAGTTGGTTAATTTTTGACAAATATACGAAAGCTTATTTAATTTTGCAAGCTTTAATATAATTTTATTTTTATGCCTCTATCAAGGCTGGTTTATATTGATGAAAACATTCTAAAAAAGCTTTCTTAGCACGTGCTGGTGAGAATGGTGTTAAACAATCCTGAGCATTAATCATCATGCAATCCCATTCAACAACCAACGCATCAGCATCAGCTTTTTTAACTTCTATATCAAAAGGATAATTGAATGAAAATTTCTGTGCTATTACTTTCATCAAATTAGCTTCTAATGTTTTATAGTGTTCTAATTTGGCTTTTATTGGTGTTGGGATATCTAATAGATAAGCCTCACTTGCATCGTGCATCAACGCATCAAATTTATTTTCATCACTAACAATTGATGCAACATAAACACTATGCTGTGCAACAGAATAGAATTTTTTTAAATGACCACTGAAACGACATTGATGTGATAAAGCATGTGCAATATCTTCGATACATATCATGTCGATTGTTGGTTCAAATACATTTACATAAAGCCCTGAATGAGTTCTTATCGAATCTGGTGGGGCATTGGTAATTAGTTCTTTCATAGTGTTGGTTTAAAATTACTCTTTCGAGTGGTTTTTTATTTCATTTCATAGATATTGCCAATAACATTTATTATATTAAGGTCGTGTGTGAATTGCCAGTTACGCACAATAGGGAATGATTTAAACCCATCACTTTTTTCAAGATAGAAACTTGGTATATCTACTTCTAATCCTGACTCCATAACTCTCGTAGCAATTCCAAATTTACAAACGACATTTATTATTTTACTGCCATCCTCCTCAATTTCCAAAATATCATTCTCATAAATTTCTTGCATTTTCATGTCGGTTTGATGAGAATACATGTCTCTAGCGATAAGTGTTACATCATGAAGACCTAAAGAAGCTTCTTGTAACCGACCATTTTCTATATCATTAATACTAAAGAAATAGAAAAGCATTCGCCCATCAATTGTTCTAAATGCGTATCTGAATTTTATATTTTCCATAATTACCTCGTCATAAAAAAGTTATTCCAGCCCACATAAAATCCTAAAGCAAATGCTGTGGCACATAGAAGAACAAATATTAGAGTATATTTATATTCCTTATTCATAATTTTTAATTATTACATTGGTCGAAACCAATGAATACATAATTGCTTGTTGCTTATAATGACTAGCGGAAAAATCGGCAATTTGTTCAATTTGTTCTTGAGAACAAGCGATTCTCACTGGCATCATTTGCTCTTTAAAAACCTCACCAGATGGACTACGCCAATAACCATCAACAGGTCCAAATATAGTAAGACCGCCAGCTAATTTTAAAACCATATCAGCCCATTTCTCATTATGGTCTTTGTCAAATGCAATTCCTTCATTGCTAGCTACTGGTATCAGTATTTCAAAAAGAGTTGTCATATAAATGTTTTTAAAACACGAATATACGACTATTTTCTTAATCAGCCAAATTTTCCTTATTTAATTCTTCAATTAAATCATCAGCGTATCTTACAGCTGTCTGAGCAAACGCTTTGTTAACTGAGCTGCTGCCACCTTGCTTTCCAGCTAACATTCCTTGTAGGAACCTAGCGGCAAATTCTTGCCGAACCGTTAATCCACCATTGGTGAAAATTGTTCCGCTTAATGTTATCTCGCCTTGTGGCCAAACGTAATCATTTCCAGCTAATATTTTCATATGTTAAAGTTGGTTTTTGTTGATTTTTAGAATGTTTATAGATATGTTACACATACTACTTTTTATAATTATTGCTGGGATTATCCTTTGGGCAATCAATTCATTCGTACCAATGGATTCTAAATTTAAACAAATACTTAATATAGTTGCAATTCTTGCACTTATTGTTTATTTGGTTAAAGCATTCCATTTATTGAAATATCTACAATAAGTTATTTCGATTTCGGCTTTAAATGTTTCTCAGCACAAAAGGGGCAGTAGCAATGCTTTGCTGTCCCTCTCCAACCTTTATCAGTTAACATTTCAATGGCATAATCGATATCTTGATAAATGCGAGACACCTCATCGCATTTGGTACATTGAATAATCACACATTCGACACAATAATCATCTAATTCATTTTTCATTTAATCTCTTGTTTACATCTTCAACATTTATTATCTTCTTTTCAAGAAGATATATCAACATGTTAGCTCTTGCTTGAGCTTCTGTATCACCGCCAAAAAATTCAAAATTTAAAACCTCATTGATACCTTCAAGGTCATTATCTTCATACCAAGCAAATGCTTTATCTGCACCATAACCATAGTTTATATAATAAGAACTATGTTCATTGAATTCATGGTCAATTTCTTGTGGAAGCATAACACCTAATTCAGCAACACTATAAGCTGATTGTACATCTTTATCTTTATCAACATCTGTTGCTCCTTCAAGCCATCTAGCATCACCAATTTCTTGAGCAGCTAATCTATATCTCATTTCAGGAAAATATATGTGAGAAAATTGACTATTCTGAGCAACACCTAATTCTTTTAATTTTTTGGCTTGTTCTAATGTGCAGACTTGGTTTTCTAATAACATTGGATAATTTTAGACAAAGATACCAAATATATTTTAATGTTGCAAGTTCATATTAAAAATAAAAAAGGAGCAAATATTTGCTCCTTTTATCTCAATTACTTAATTATCAATTACTTTACAACAATTGTATTTGAAACATTGCCATTGATTGTAATGGTAATTGATGTGGGTTTCGAATCATTTATTGATTCTTGAGTTGTTTCTTTGGAACAACCAAGACAAACTGTTAGTGCTACAAATGCAGCTAATATAATTTTCTTCATGATTATTTCTTTTTAATAGTATAACTACCAGTGCTGTTATTAATTGTTATCACCCAAATATCGCCCAACATAAGTTTATCTAAAAATACAATTGGGAAGTGTTTAACATTTCCGTTTGGCATGTTGTAATTTACAATGATGCTATTCGTTTCATCCGTTGATTCAACTTGGAATGTTATAATTGTCGTGTTTCCAGAATTTCTAGCATCAATAGCACCAAATAGAATTGCTGTGACATGACAAGTTGATGTGTACGTTCCACTGTATGGAGACCCACTATTCCAGTTATCAGCAACATATCCTGTTCCTTGTCGCTTAAACCATTTGATACGTACATAAACTGGCGTGTTCATGTTTGGTTGTGGGACCGTGAAATTTACTGCGCCTGAAGAATTAAGAAGATAGGTCTGAGTGTTCCCACCAGTAACAGTAGTTGTCATACTAGAGTTTGTGTAGGTCGTTACTTCAATCTTTCCGTTAGAAGCACCCAATGTTGCATGAACATTGTAGTGTCCGTTCTGCCAACAAAATAACCCAATGGTATGGGCCTTTGCCATTACTGTTGATATTATCAATATCAACGATAGAATCGGTTTTTTCATTTTTTCTTGTGTTTTGAGGTTTGAGATAAGTAAGCAAAGATAAGACAAAAATTTCAATTCACCAAATTTATTTATAAATCCATAATAAAATTGGCTTATTTGAGGCCCTGATATATTTTGACAATTTCTTTAACAATGCTGGTGAAACAGTAGGGCACCCAGAACTTAAAAAAATATGCCTTGGATATACCTCGATATCTGGAACATAAAAGTGTGAATGTAAAACAACATCACGAATCAGTGCGTTGCTATTAGTAGCATCTAACCCGTATAATCTATATGATAACCCATACCCACCGATATAAGATTTACCAATTCTATATTTACCAATAGATGTTGCGTAGCTGTTTAATTCGTTTGAAAATTTTAAACTATCATAGAAATTATACATCTCAGAACCAGTACCGTGTGAAACCAACCCTGATATTTCGATATTGTTATTCTTTAAGTTATAGACAAAGAATCGATTCTTCCCTGATGGAATTGACATATCGATTAAGAAACAGATTTGTGTGTTGAAGCCATTTAACGTATCATAACGTTTAACTGAATCCGCATGTTCCTTGAGACGAATCTTCGATAGCTTTATTCTTGTATCAATTTGCTTAAAAGATGTGTCTCTAGATATTGTTTGACCTAGAATAGGCGTTGTAAAAATTAAAATAAAAAGGGTTAATAGAGTTCTCATAATACGAATATACTTAAATATATCGTATTATGCAAATCTTATTTTTCAACTTGTCTCAACGCCCAAAGTATTGCCAAAGCTGAATCTTGTGAATAACTTGGCAGTGGTAACGAATTGATGAATCTTAATTCTGTTCCGCTATCATAATCAGTTGGGTCGAACTCAACACATTCGTATTTGCCGTTATCTTGCTTATACCATGGAATAAAGCTATCACGACCACCATAAAGAATTGCTTCTTCTTCAAATAAAAGGAATGCTTTTATTAGATTATCCAATGTCCATACCCATAACGGGTTATCATCCTTGATATCTGGCAGCGGTACTATTGTTATTCTCTTATTTTTCTCGCTAGTAAAATGTTGCTCAATCATTTCTTTACGAAATTCAAAAGCATATGGATTCTTGCTATCAATTGGTTCATTGGTTGTTCCTAAAAATATTATTACCCGATGATGTCTTTGTAAAACTGTATGAACAATTTTAAGATGTGAATCGGTTAAAAAAGGAACTTGCATACGGCATACAATAATACCAACGCTTTTTTTATCTTTTAATAAATCATTCATTGTTTATTTTTTTATAAAGTGCTTTATTATAAATACCAAATGGTCCGTTGAACAATATGTCCCACGTTATTTCTGCGACAAGACCTTTTTCATTTGTTGTTACTTCACCAGTAACCTCACATAAAAAAGTAAAACAATGATAACCATCATCATCTATTTTATCAAAGATTGGCGTATGCTTGATAATTTCTAACCCCGTCTCTTCTTTCGTCTCACGATAAAGAGCTGTCACCATATCTTCACCCTCATCAACCTTCCCACCAATAAGGCCAAACATTGTTAAGTCATATTTTCTTGATACGCCTAAGATTCTATCACCTCGATATATTAATGCACAAACGGCTACTTTAGTTTTCATATAGGCGTTTATCCGATTTCGTCTCTGTTAATTTGGCTGTATTTAAATGCTCTTGTTTTATACATTGCTTCATCTAGAATATCCAAAGCAGCTGGTAATGCGGCCCTATCATCAAGGTAGATATTACATTGAGGTTTGCTTCCTTGCTTACCATATGGAAGGTCAATTGGGTTCTCATTGATTGAATCAACTGTGATATCAATATCTTTACAATACTTAAGAATTTCCTCATACCTATCTTTATTACAACTAGTGTGAATCACTGTGTAACAACCAACGTTTTGACAATCTTTAAGAAGCTTGATTGTTCTATCAATATCCTCTTGATTATCGATTGTGTGATATGGCGAAATGGTGCTGTCAAAATCAACACCCACGATTATTTTACCATGAGTTTGCCATTCTTGTATTAACCTATCAATATATTTTTTCATTATGATAATTTTTTAATTGCCATTGTAAGTTTTTTAACAAATTTCTTTTCTTCTTTCTCACATAAATTATCAGCTTCAGCTTTATTTAATGTCCACCATTTGTGTGCTCTAGTCTTATGACCATATTTATTCGTAGAAGTGAAGATTAGTGTATCTTCGGAATCATCATAATTATTATGATAATTATAGCTACCGTCACTATCAATAGTGCCAACACCTTCGATAACATTAAATTCATCATCAATTGAATATGCTTTATATCCAGTTTCTCGCAATAATGTTTTTAAATATTTATCAACTAGTTTTTTATCTGCATATGGCAATGATGGCGTTTCTTCAATTTTCATGATTTAGCATATTTGGATGTTTCAAAAAATACTTTAAAATCTTCTAATGTCTCAAACAATGGAATGTTCTTTCGATTACAAACGATATCAACATTTCCTTTTCTCCAAAAACCATTTGGACATACAACATAGATTTTCTTGCTATCAGCATATAGTCCTAGTTCTAATAAAGATATTGGTGATTTGGTATTAGGAACAAAATATAACAAAATCAAATCAGCCATATCCAAGGCATTCAATTCCCAATTGACTTGTTGTGAAAAATTAGGGTCGGTAAATTTCTGTTCCCATGAGCTATCCCAATCTAATCGTCTTGGATTAAAAACACCCCATTTTTCATTAGTAAAAAATTCACCCATTCCTGTTTGCCAGTCTTCGGCATTCCCCATTTCAATACTACCACCCAGAAATACATGAGGCTGGGTGCTATTTCTCTTTGCTATGTTATGTGGTGGATAATATATCATTATTAATATTTAAATGTTAACGTAGTTCCATCTCTTTGTGAATCACTAAATGTGACATCGCTCCATCCAACCGCAAGGTATCTTTTTTTCAAAGCATTAAAATGTTTTAGATAAAAATTACTTGGTCCTGATATATAAATTGATTCACCTCGATAAAGTGTTTTTTTCTTTAACTCATCATCGAAATATTTTTCGAAATCATCGACCTCTTTATCTAGAAATTTTTCTAATTCGGTTGGTGATATTGCCATGATTATTTTATTTTATAGACGTAAATTGTATCAACAACTTTACCGTCTGTATGTAATTTAATTGTTGGTACAAGTAATGTCTTGGATTCATACTTGTCAGTTTTTCTAACCCATTTAACAATATCATATACGCCAAGAATAACCAATCCCGCAACAGCAATGACTGCTATCCAAAACAACCAACCTATTGTTCTAGCAGTAGATTTTATTGCATCATTTAATACCATTCCTATAAAACCGCTATCCATGATTATGCTTCGTTTAATTGTTTAAGATTATTGCGAATTTCTTGTAATGTAAATTCTTTCAATAGTTTACCATCTTTAAAAATGAGTTTCATTTCATTTTTATCAGAGTATACATCATTCCAAGTACACTGGTCTTTATATTGAAAACCGTTCTCGTCTTTATAAACCACTAATAAACCCTTAGCAGATTTCTTACCAGAAGTATCTGTTTTAGGGTCTTTGAATATTTCAGTTAATTGACCGTTTATTTGTACAGCAGTTGCTTTGAAAGCTTGTTTTAATGTATCTCTAGTACAATAAGTTTGAGAGTATGAACCGATACCCACAACTAAATTGCTTACACAAAATTTCATCTCAATCATTTTATTGAGTATCTTTTCATATAGGTCAGGAGAAATAGCCTCACCATATATAAGACCAATTTGCGGATGTAAAACCCTAAAACCTTTTTCATTATATGTGCCACCAAATATCTCCCAAAGTATTTCTAAACTTCCTTTATGTTCAGGTGTACCAACTTCAGCTTCTTCATCCCCACAAATAATTTCGTATGGTGTTTTAGGTGAAGAGTCTGGCCTTATCACACATTTACATCCGCTTTGTAATAAGTATTCTTTTTCGTTTCTTAGTGTTACGTTAATGAAATTAAAATAATCCCAAGTATCACTCACAAATGAAAATATTTTGGATGTGGTCTTATATAAATCAATCATTCTTCTAAACGTTTGAACCTCATTATTTTCACCGCCAGCACAAGCAACACTATGCTCTGTAGCTGGAATTGAGGCTGAGATTAACTCCTTATCAGAATCAGCTCCATAGTAATCTTCCATAAATTCTATTGTAGGAACAGTGTCTGAACCGCTAGAAAAAAGTAACCATGCGGCATCAGAAATAATTGCCGCTTCATTTCCATACATGCCTCTATAAGCAAAATTATGGTTTAAAAATTGTTCCAACGGATGATTTACAGAATCGGTTACTGCAAGATATTTTCTTCTAATACCAGCGTATTGACTAGCTATCGTTGCATTATTAATCATGCCCCAAATAATGCATGATGTTATTGTTTCCAACATATTAGTTACCCAATAAAATTCGGGTATTGTATTATGGAACGTAAAACAAGGTACTCTGAGATTAACCTTACTTCCTTCTGGTAATGCATGAATTTCGATTGGTAAGTACCCTAGGTCGTGTAATTTTTCGTAATGAGAAATATCAGTAACACCGAGACTATTTTTTAATGTTTTTCTAAATCGCTTTAACGCCACTTCTTTAGGTAAATTAAAAAACTCATTATTCCATTTATTAATTAGGTATTCTTTGATGTAATACTGTAAACCAAAAAATATATAGTAATCTAATGGTAATCTACTACCCCTAATTGTCCAATTACTATAAACCATTTCGGTTCCTTTTGGATATTGCCATTTATGGCTAACCTTATAAGAGTCTAAATAACTAACTACACTCATTTTGTATATTTTTGTTTTATTAAAAAAAATTTATTTATTTTTCGTTTCAAACCCAAAGGTACGAATAATTTTCCTAATTTCAAAATTTCTTTTCCGTATATCTTAAATACAGATGATTTATGACCCTTTTTACTAATTTGTTTATAAATGTTATATTTAGTAATTCCTAATTTTTGAACTAAATCAATTAGTTCAGAATACTCATAGTCATATGTAGAGGCAATTTCAAAATATGCACCTCTACCAGATAAACCGATACTTCCATCTCCATCAATATACCCCTTCCAAAAATAATTATGAAGATTTTTAGGAATCTTATTTAAGATTAATGCTGGTTCTGATTCGGATTTAGTATTATAATCATGGTTAAATAAATAATGATACAAATCTTTATTATTTGTTGTAAAAAGGGTCGATTCCTTCCAAGTCTTCTTTCTCTTCCTTTTTTGAAGATTCCAATTCCCTAGCGTAAAAAAAATGTCTTTTACGTTATTTGCATCCTCAGAGTTAATCTCAATACAAATTCTATAATGATTAGTTTTATTACATATATAATTATGTATATATCCATCGGCCCAAAGATAACCAAGAAAATATGCTACTTCTTTTTTATCAATATTAACAAATTGATTTATTGAAATATTTTGTAGGTCTGGATGAACCTGTTTATTATCGGCCCTTATTCCTAGTCCTCTAGCATATGCGTTTATTGCACCTATTTTTCTGTTTTTTAAATATGGCTGGCAATACTTACCACCATATTTTGGATAATTCTCAATTAAAAAATCAATTTCATTTTTTGACCATTTCATAGTGTAATGTTTACACCATAAATATAACCAATATTATGAAAAAGTCAAGAACTAACCAAATTTATTTTTTAAAATTATAAATAGTAACATTTTTAAGGCTATCACATGGTACACATGTGATACTACGAGGGTCGTACCCAGTGCCATTAGCATTCAGTGGAGCCGCAAAACAAAGATTTGTTTTAGTATCTTTTAAATAAACCATTTCATTAGCATTGGCCTGTTCTTGTGTTGTTGTACAAGAGACCAAAAACACTAAACCGATTAATAATAAATTTTTCATTTTTATATTTTATACTGTTACAACTGTTATTACATCAACACCGTTCCACATTCCACCCGCAATATCATGCGCTTTATTAAACTCTTTTTGGAATTTAGAATCAGTTGTTGTTATTGTTCTAACCGTTTTTCCGTTTTTCTTTATAAAGATTTTTCTCATTTTGTTTAATTGTAGTGCAAATATACTGAATAAATCCGAATTAACCAAATTATTCTTCCTCATCATCAAGCCTATCAAGAGTGTCTTTTATCTTCTCAGTCATATCATCCATCTCTTCCCATAATTGGGTTAGATTGAAATATTGTAATGATAGTTCATTTTTTCTTACTGTATCTTCAGTGGCATCGATTTCTTTGCCCAATGATGCCAATGCTTCAAAGTATCGCTTGATTTGTTCTATATGTAGAGTTTCTGGTAGCATTTATCTTCGATTTAATACAACTTTTATATCACATAGGCTCAGCAATATAACCGAACCAACATAACCATTGATATGTCCGTTACACATGAATATAACGGTAAGTACAGCGGCAATAATTTTTGGAACATTTAATGTACGTGTCATAATTTTTCTTTTAAAAATATTTGAATACTTTTAGGTTGGTTAAATCATATGAATCATATTTACTGTTGGTACAGAAAATTCCATCATATAGTGTTTCCAATTCTTTATTCGGATTTTGTACTGTCATATGACTAACAGCTAGGTAAAGCTTTCCAACATTTCTTTCTCTCAACATCTTAGCTAGTCCAACAAATGTTCCACCAAAAACACAAAGGTCATCAACAACAAGAACATCACGACCTTCAAAATCTTGTCTATCGATAAGCTGTACTAATTTATGGACAACAACACCATTTTCAATTGAATTAACCCTAGCTTTGTTGGCACCATATACTTCACCTTGGAAATCGATTACATCAGCTAGTTTGTTTATCCATTTATATGAGCCACCATCGGTTGATAGAAGAACTGGTTTTGCACCAATATCATTAAGAACTTTAGTAACAAAATCGGAATTATCAAGTCTATGAAATTTTTTCAAACCCATTTCTGTTGCATCACTATGTGGGTGAAAAACAGTAACACTTTTAAATTTACATGAGTTGAGAAATTTCGCAACTATTTTCAATTCAAAAGATTGATTAGATTGAAACCTACGGTCATGTTGTTGTTGAAATAGACACGGTATTATCAATTTAACGCCTTTGATGTCATTGTAGTCGCAGACTTCTTTGAGGGACTTGATGAAGAATAAATCTTCATATGAATTGATTCTTTCGGTTATTATAGGGTTTGAGAAATCTGTGACCTCGGCATAGATACCGCCATCTGGATATTTTTTCCTAGTATATATCATGTTATTAGTTGAATGATGGTTTATAATCTATTGCTACGGCTTCCTGTTTGTATGTAAATTGTTCATTACCACATTTGGAACATTTCCTTGACCATCTTTGTTTTGATACTTCGTGGAAGCCTTGTGGTTCAGTCCACACATCTGACCCTTGACCAACTGTTTTATAACCATATGGTTCAACGACTATTTCTGGATTATAAACCGCTTCGCCGTAGGCATGATTACAATTTCGAATCTTAACTTCTTCAGCTTTGATTTGCGCTTGTAATTCTTTGATTTTATCGTTCATGAAGTTCAATTTAGAACACAAATATACAACCTTATTTCGAATCTACCAAATTTAATTTTGTTTTTACGACATTGATAAATGTGTCGACAGCCTTCTCTGAATAGCAAAGGTCAGTTACTTTTAATTCTGGATGTGCAGATGCTGTTATTCTATATGTGTGTAGAGTTATATAGGTTTGGTGATTATGTAGATAAGACTTGTTCCCTTTTTTATTTTCAAAAGTAACCATATCCTTATTAAAGGACATTGACGCTGTAAAGCCTAGATTTAACATGGCCAACGTCATTGAACCCATAAATTCTTTATCTGTCATTATTCTATTTCTTTTTTGATTAGCACAATCAATTTCAAATGAGTGGATGTAAGCTTTCTACCATTCTCAAGAGTCTTTACAATTTCTCTTGTTTCTGCTTTGTATCTTTTTACAAAGTCAGCTGGCATTTTCTTCATATCTCTTACGTTGTTCAACCTATCAGCAAGCTTTAAGCATAATCCATAGTTACTCATTTTAAGAACTTCTTGGCAAAGATATTTTGTCTTGCCAATTGTTTCATACTTCTCTTTATCTAATGTAAGTTCCTCAACCAAGCTAGCAACTTGGTGACCGAATTTCTTTGCGATTTTTTTAAGTGAGATTCCACAATCCTCAACGGTGTCGTGCAATACCGCAACAAGAGCTAGCAAATACATATTTTTACTATCCTTAACCTCATAAATTGTTTGAGCAACGGCCAATGGATGGAAGATGTATGGACGGCCATCACCCTTTCTTTTCTGGCCTCTGTGGGCCTTTGCTGCGAAGATAATTCCCTTCTCAAGCATTTCTAATGTTACTGTCATAATGTGCTATTTTTCTAAAGATACACAAAAGAATTGATATCACCAAATTTATTTTCTAGATGATAAATCAATGTCGTTAATCCAATCAATTATCTTATGAATAAATAAGAATAATAATACGCCGATAACGATTAATGAACCAACAATTATCAATGATATTATTGGATGAAAATAAACAAAAATTACCACGAGCGTTATTGCTAGGCATTTAAGTATTTTTATTGTAAAGTTTCCTTGGTTTGGTCTCATAGTTATGGTTTAATGTAGTTCTTATAAAACAAGGCACCCGCCTTAAAAGCTTTGATATCACGATTAATACCTTCATCATCATCATATGGAAGAATATTCATTAACCCCTCGCCTGATTCAGCATAGTCAAGTGCTGCGGCATCTATCTCTAATGGTTCATAATAAGCTTTACAATGTTCACATTGAGTTTCGCAAATTGATTGGTCTTCAATATCTCTTTGACAATACATAATCAAGTTTTAAAATAATCATATGTTATCTTCCAAAGTCTTCTGAAAAACAAACATATTATAACACTGAGAATTATTATAATTGAAATTGGTGGTGTCATATACACGACTTTAAGCCATGGATATTTCTTTACTATTTTTTCTGACTCGTATTTTAAAATAATTGCACCGCCAAAATTAAGTATAAGAATTATAATTATAAAAAATATTTTTAAATTTATCATTGTTTGGTTATGATTTCTGGTTCCGAAATTTTTATTGTTTGTGTTTTAGGTTTCCAGAATTGCCACCATTTGCGTTTAACAAGTGGTTTACATAAACTGAATGGATTATCACCAAATGAAACCTTATTAAGATATTTTGCTGTTAAAATATTCAAAAATACTTCATGATATGCCAATGGAATATTTTCAAAATCAGCAATTATATCTACTTTTAAATCCAATGCACCTTCAGGTGCCAATAACGTAAAATGTTCAGCCATTTTAACAATATGCGAATTCTTTACAATTACAGGGTCGTTTATAATATTATATTCCATTTATACTTTAATTGATTTTACATGTTCAATGTGTTCTCTTGACATTGGTGCTCCCGTAAAGTTGAGAGTCAAGAACGTTGCTATAATATCTTTAGCTGTTGCTTTCTCATCCATTTCTCCAATGGCTAGATTATTATAGTTTAAAAATTCTCTTTGCGCTCTTGGTGATAAATCACGCCAATAATTTCCAAATTCATCAGGGAACTTATTTTGGAAGAATTCTAACAAAGCATGATATCTTTGTTTGCCATCAACACAATCAAAATCAAAGCCGTGACCAGTTTCTTTTAATTGTTTTTGAATGTTGGCCCATGAGTTATATTTAAAAATAAATTTACCAATTTCAATTCCATTATAAACAGAATGAATCAATAATTGTTTTTGTTCTGTGGTCCAAACCAAATCACGCTGATAAAATACTTTGTTGCCATTGATATCGATAATATGAGGATTGAAGTTTATTCCACCGTGAGTCATTCCAATGTATTGCTCATCGTCCTTGTGACCACCAGTTATTTTATTATATTCTGGAACCAAAAAATTATCACTTCGACGATTATAATCACCCTTATACATTAAGCTATCGATTGCTTGTGCAATAAAATTTACACGAATCTTAGGTTTCATTGGGTTAACGCCACAATTATCTGTATCTTGTCTTACCCATTCTGCCTTATAAAGATGTGATGTAAAAATATTTTTGAAGTCTGATGATGGTAACCGAGCATCAGAAGGAACGCTTGTTGAATGAGTTTCTATATTATAGATAATACCATGGATTGGATTATCGATTATTTCTCTAACAGTCCCACCAGAGGTATGAACCGCATCGGTATGAATTTCTTTATATTTCTTACCCGACCCAGTGCTTGTTTTCTTGACGTAGGGTATTCTAATCATTACACTATCACCAACCTTTATTGGTTCAGCTAATTTAGCTTCTATTTGTTTGGCTTTTGTCATAAATGCAAATATACGCAAAAATATTCAAAATACCAAACTATACGGTTAATTTACCATTAACATGCACAGCATCAACTTTTCCATGGATTACTTTAGCTGTTACATGAGTAGCATCCACATTCCCACCAATATTCCCACCAACTTTAACATGGGTTCCATCTACATTACCATGTACATTTCCATTAATTGTTGCGTGAACAGCGTCTAGATTTGCTAAACTGCCTTCGAATTTAATTGTGACTTCGCCACTTAATCCTTCAGCAATTACAACACCGTTAACCGTAATTACACTATTATTGATACCACGTGTAGTCACTTTAATATTGTTACCAACGACCTGCGTTGATTTACCATTTATTGTTATTATATTCATAAGTCGTTGCATAAATTTATTCATCTTAATATTTGTTTATTTGTTCCATTATTGGTTCCTCATGATATAAATGAGTAATTGTTTTTACATTTCTTATGGGTTTTTTATAATTCGGTAGAAATTCACCAAATTCACGAATCATATTTGTTTTAGCAATTACATGCGTTTTATTGGTCAACCCACATTTGGTTAATATATTGAATGTTGCACCGATGGTCATTCCTTTATTCACTCTGCTTTGTTGATACCAATTACTAATGCCATTATATGCATTCAAAAACATTGTATTCAAATCATCATTCGATACAGTTAATGCTAATTTTTTTGCTTCGCTTCGTGTCATGATTTACATTTTATTTCACCATGAATAAGCCGATTATCAAAACACATTTTAATCAGCCATGGTATGTTTGATAATACTTTTTCATTATCAATGTTGGCAACATCAATAATTTCTATTTTCTCATCGGTCATCGTTTTTAATTCAGATAAAATATCTTTCGCTGAACAATAGAATTCAACAACCCATTGATTGTTTATATCCTTTAATGTTACCAGTGGCCACCAATCATACCAATATGTTTTATATCCAGTTTCTTCCTCAAATTCTCTAGTCATTGCGTCAAATGAATGTTCTTCGCCATCTATCTTTCCACCGATTCCGTTTAAAAATCCTTTCTGCCAATCAGGTCTAGTTTTTCTTATCAGTGCAACTTTTGTTCTATCTGAATTAAACATTAATCCCGCAACATATTTATCCATATCAGTTATTGTTTGGTATTCTTAAAGACAAAAATCTTTTGTCCTGTGTGAACACTGGTGGTTCAACAACAGTCCATTTATTTCTTACAACATCAGCTGGGCCGATTTGTTTATTACCTCGCATTAATCCAAGACATATTTCTTGATGTGGAATAGTCCTAACATCAACACCATTAACAAATTGTATTTTTTCAATTATACGACCCCTCTTTTGTCCAACTGGATAGTCATTCCAATTTTGACCTTTCTGGAAAATTAGTTCTTGTTGTTCATCAGAACTTTTCTTACTTAGTTCTTTGTGAGAATATAATGATTGAGCAACTGATGAGATACTGTTCCTAGTTGCATCTTGTTGTCTCCAAATTAGATAATTTTCAACTTCAACTTTCTGAGGGATTTGAAATACTCTAGCGTCGAATTCTGCAAATTTCATTTTTAAGATTTCTGATTGACCTAAAGATTTATATGACTCACCGTTTTCATCTATTAAATGTGTTGAACATTTTCTTAATAATCTTAATTCATTGAATTTAGAAGTAGCCATTGATGCGGCAACACTAACCATTTTTTGAAGGTTATTTCCAAACCATGCTTGTGTTCCAATATCATCAAAATCGGTTATAATAATAGAAATTTCATCAGACTGAACATAAGCCAATTTAGCCCCCATTATTTCTTGACATAGATAAATAGCTGTAGCATCCATATCTTCAATAAGACCTTGGTCAAATGGCTTTACAAGACCTTTGGTGTAAGTATGAAAGGCTTTCCCATCGCATTTAATGATTGTATATGTCTTACGTGGAAGATAATATCTATAACTATCTTCATAAAAATTTTTCATTCTGTCACCTAAACTATCGACCATATTATTAATTTTTAAATTTCCAAATATATTTCTTATAACTTTTTCTAATACCTCTACAAACCTCAGAAATAGCCGAGGCGTTGTAACTCAGTTCTTTTTTAATTTTATTACCAGAGCCCCACTCTTTAATTGGCTTACCTTTCAAATCACATTGAATAATTACTTTAGAGTTATTGACGGCTGACCAGTTAATATTATTCTTATTGAAATAATTTTTTATTGCTTTTATTGGAACATTATATTTTTTATATAACCCATATATTGTATAATTGCCCTCAGCAAAATCTTTTTTAACTTCAATCAATAATTCGTTAACATCTTTCTGATAAGTATTCATATTACTTTGATTTGATTTAATGAATCGTATGTTTTCTGATGACCGTTGGTGAATTTAACAATATATGTTGTCCAATCTCTCGTTGCTGGCCACCAATCATTTGCTGCTGTTGATTCTTCCAAATTAACCGAACGATGGTCTTCAATAACTTCTTTTATTACAAGTTCCACATCAACACCAACGTCTGTCTTTACGATTATACGTTTTCCTTGAAGTAATTCTAATACGTTCATACTATTTGTTTTTCGTCTACTTCGGCTAAGACTTTCTTAACCATAGAAGGTGATAGATATTGTTCAATGACCCTTACCAATTTATCGTATTTGCATTCAAGGTCTAAAAATTTTTTATTCACGGTCTTAATCTTCTTTGTTAATACTGATTTATCAATATAAACATAATCCAATCTCATATCTAGTCCACATGCTGGTGAATAATCTTCCTTACCAAATGTTTCTAGTGTGATAAAATTATTATCAACACATAATACACCACCCTCATACGGGTCATCACCCACCCAATCAACATCACCTGTAAGCGAGTAGTCATTAGGGATAAGAATTTTATTAACGATATAATTTAACCATTCGGTGAATTCATAAAAATTCTCATTTCGGTCCCATTCTATTCCTAGACCATCTTCTGTGGGCTTCCAGCAACAATAAAGACTAGGCTGTGTTATTGGAGGAGTGTTGGTGTTAAGAATTGGAACAGCGGCATCATCAACATAAAACTCACCTTGGAAACCATATATTTCATTATCACAAAAACGGCCCATTCTACGTGATTGATTGAGCTTATTCAAAAACTCATGAAGGGCTGGTGTTAATTGTTTATTAAGCGTAAAGTGTCCTTGGAATCTCATATCTTATTTTTACTACAAATATACGAAACATTTTGATTCATGCCAACTTAGTTATAAGATAATGCACCTATCCATCTCCCATTAACAACAACATTTGAGTCATGGCTTCCATCAATATATCCTTTATCAAGAAGAAAATCAATCTCTTGTGTGAAAGAAAGCATTGGTCGATATGGGAGCCTCATACCACCAAAACGTGTTATTAATTCAATCTTTATGTATGTTGGTGCTTCTTCAGCCATAACAATATCATAATACCAAAGGATATTTGATAAATGTTGATGAGATAATTCATGTAGTTTAAATTCTCTACCGTAAAATGTTGTCCAGTTCATATTAAAATACTTTTGATTTTTTATTTACTTTTTGAAATTGGTAAAGGTCATTCTCATATACGATATAATACGCCTCGGTCTCTACATATATTTGATATGAATTACCTTTGGTAATGTTGCCTTCTGATTTATTTGCTGTTAAATTTTTCATTTTAGTTTAAACAGGCATCGCCATATTGGGTGTATAAAAATATTTCCGTTTCTTTCTGTTCCATAACATATTCAACAGAATCAAGATTTCTAATAATGAATTGAAGTTGTTTCTCGTAGTCCACGACTTTTGCTGTATCACCAAATTTAACAGCAAGGTCTCTCAATTCTTCTAATTCATACTTAGCTTTGCTCATATCTTCACGAAATAACCATAATCTTGAAAGAGTGAATCCTTCATCCAAAACATTGATATCTAAATATTCTCTATTTACCAACATATTAAAATATTTTTATAAGATTGTTTGAAAATATTATCATTGATACGAAATAACAACCGACAAACATCAATGCAATTATCCCTGCACATGCAAATTTTATCAGAGTACTATTTTCATCTGGCTCATCTGGATTTGGGATTGGTTCTATTCTTAGTGAAACTGCTTTATATATTGTTGAACCAACAAAAATTACAATCAAATTTAGCAGTATCATAGCACCGTTTAAGTAGACTATTTTCACAATAATATTATGACTAGTGCTCCAATCCATTATCATTGAAAGGAACCATCCATGGTTGATATCAACCAAAAGATATATCGATACGACAATTGCTAGAATATTAAAATGAATCGGATTCCTCTGAATTTCCCAACAATACATAACCAAAAGCAATGTACTAAGAAACGGAGCAAAAACTATACCTACAACCAATAACGTTAGTATTGGATACATTTGCCTATTAACATCGGCATCCCATGTATAAAGTTCAGACCTAGTAGTGCTACCATCCTGATTTTGTGTCCTTAAAACTTTTTCAGGTAAAAGATTGAAAAAACTCATATTACTTTTTGTTTAGGATTTTATCCATTTTGTTTTCAACCATTCTAACAACCGCAATAATTTCACGATAATCAGTCTTGGTTAAAATTTTTGTTTCGTTGTGTTTATCTTTGATTGTTCTTGCATTCAATCTCGAATAAATGTTTTTCAATTTATTCAATGAAAGCATCGCCATATCCAATTCAGATGTTTCATTATTTAATTTGATATCATTAAGAACACGATTCTTGCCATACCATTTTGGCAACTTAGGTTCTGCTGATACATCATCAATAATGCTTTTATAACGTTTAAATAGTTTTTGATTTTTAACAATGATTCGGTCAAAAATTTCCTTAACTCTATCAGCTGTTGCTTCGTCAAGGGTTTTGCTTTTTGCCATTGTACGTAACATCGGATATGTGAGTTTTATTTTATCCGACCTAAAGATTTCATCAACATCTTTATCATGTTCAATTACATGAAGTGCTTTGAAAATGTCATAAACGGCATTATCGCTTTTTACTACTTTTGCTGTACTCATTGTT
>OFQX01000004.1_pt1 | contig 58166 bp, 83 predicted proteins | sample 1542951 | NCBI WGS metagenome assembly OFQX01 (sample SAMN07774215, study PRJEB24372) | wastewater metagenome | isolation source: WWTP Novara (Effluent) | place: Italy: Novara | collected 2015-12
CCTCCCACCCCGCACCCACCCTTCCCGGTTTAAGAGATTCCTTTGGCTGGCATCACGCCCCGGTATGGGTGAGCCCCCGTAAGGCTCAGACACAACATGACAACACTAAAGTTAGAACAGTTCAACATGCCACTGCTTGGGATGCCCAAGGCTGAAGTGGTGAAAACGTGGACCCCGCGCCAAGCCAAGCCATTCGACATGGCTGAGTGGCACAAATCGCTGGACGGGCAATGGCTCCCGGACTTGCAAGGCCCGGTCCAGCCTCAGACTTCCGAGAAGCCGGCGTGAGGCTGGACTGGCTTGGTTGCCTTGGCCGCATCTACAGGCTTGGGTGGGCCTTTCATGCGCAACCTCAGTTTCAGGGCTTCCAAAGTGCAATACCCCTTTGCCACGTTGGCCAAGTCCTTAGTGGCTACAGAGTCAAGCACTTCCATAATCTTACGCTGGATGCGGCACGCATCTTTATAGGGCTGGGAATACTTCATTCCAAGCGCAACCTAGTAGGGCCTAGTGGTGGGTGTCAAGGGTGGGCCTGAATTACAGCATCACAACCCGGTAAGGGTAGAAAGGAGAACAGTGTGAACCTAGACCAGTTCCGGTCAGCGGTCAGGGCATAACGTGCCTTGAGCGCCGGTCAGCCATGCGGTGAAGAATCGTGTGGCGCGGTCTTTGGAGTAACACAGATGAACACAGTAGAACAAACCAGCAACGTCACCACGCAAGCCCAGCCTCCGGTCATTCCGACTCAGGAGCCGGCCCAGCTCAACCTCGTTCCCCCGCCGACTCAGGCGGAACTCGAAGCGGCTGAAGCCAAACTCTTGGCGGAACAGGCCAAGGCCAAGCAATTGGCGATTGCCCGTTTCGATACCACGACCGGCTTCAAGCTGGAAGCGGAGATCATCGGGCGCGCGGTCAAGAAAACCGTGAGCAAGTCGGGCGCGGTCAAGATTGCGATGGAAGGCCGGAAACAGCTCTCCGTCCAGTCGGGTGGTCTGACCGGTGGTGACCTTGACGCTTGGACCCGGATGCGCCGGGACGAGCTCAAGACGAAGCAGAGCGAGCTGGCTGCTCGCATGTCCGGTGACAATAACTGGACCGGTGGTGAGATTGTCCTGTCGGCCAAAGGTGATTCCATAACCATGAAGTGGAAGAAGGCCGCACCGATCACGGTCGGGCTCGCCGAACCTACGGAAGAACAGGCCGCCGCGAAGCTCGGGCTCACGTTGGACGAGCTCAAGGCGTTCCGGGCGATGCAGGAAGCCACCAAGCAGGCCGAGCTGAAGGCCAAGGCGCAGAAGGAAGCGGACGAACAGGCAGCGCGGGAACTCGCTGCCGAAGAGGCCGCCCTGAAGGAAAGTGCCGCATCCAACGGTCAAGTGACCGCTGACCCCGAGAACGACGGGCGCGAATAAGCAGCCAAGGATGCCCCGGAGCGTAGCTAACTCCGGGGCGTCTCCTTTTTATGCCCACTGATTGAACTCTGATCTCGGAATTCCGAGGTCAGACTTCAGTCTGGCAATCACGCCAGTCTGCAACCAAAAGGAAAAACAGTATGAGTACGTTACTAACTGCTGAAGTCGCCCCGGAAACCGAACCCGTGCTCGGCATGGCCAAGGTCCACATTCAATTGCCCGGTCGCATTGTCGGCGCTGAAGGCGAACACACGGTTATCTTGGAAATGCCGGCCACCGGCCTGCCGGTCATTGATGCCAAGCGCCTGAATCAGCGTTGCAAGGGTCTGACCGATTACGAGTTTGAAGCCCTGCTGGAACGGCTCGAACGCATCGCCACCTGTGAGATCATCAAAGCCGGCATCCGCGTGAGGTAATCGTATGAACCAATCGTTTCAAACTTGGACCCGGCAGGTGGCCTTTAGCCTGAACCTGACCGAGCCCGCCATTCAGGAGCTGCTTTTTCAGCTCCATTGCCATCGTGACTGTCTTGCGAATGGCAAGGACCCTGACACATACCCATCCCAGATATGGGACCGGGGACTGATGGGCTATCTGCTGCGCCGAGGCATGATTTGCCAGTGCGATACCGGAGGATTCACTGTCACTAAAGCCGGCATAATCACGGCCCAGCTTATTGAGGAAGCTGGGTTCAAACCCAACCGCCAATACGGCACCATGTTCCCAGCCAAACACTGACCTATGCCCTTCCAACTCGAAAACCAGATCGCGGTGCGCTACAAGGTGTACGTCACCGCAAAACACTTCATGACCTATGACAAGATCATGAGCAAAGAAGCATTTGAACAACTGCAAAAACGGGCTCAGGACCCGGATTACAAAACCACCATCACCGAGGCTTGGACCATCGGCTGGAATGGCAAGTGCATCTCCAATTGAGCTTATGAAAATTCAACACCTGAAATGGATAGTCTGTGGCGTCTCCATATTCTTTGGCAGCCTTTGGCTGTCTGCGTGGGGAGTTCACCTGTCCCACATCAATGACGGGCTGGGCTGGATTGAAACCCCGTGCTGGATAAGTGGATTGGTGGGCTGCATTGCGGGCCTGCTGATCGCCCTCTTCAAACCAATGAACGATCTCTGATTATGCCCCACACTGACGCCATGGTCAGCTATCGCATCACGTTGTCATCTGCCGAATATCGGCTGGTGACACTGGCGCTGGCTGCCAAATTGAAAGACCAAAAGGACATTCAAGATGCCCTGATCTTGAACTTACAACTCTGCCACCAGCGGGCCGAGCACATCAAAAGCCAGTGCCAGAGTGCTGACGCATCTGCCAAGATCGCAGCCGATCTGGTCAATTCCAAACCTGAATCATGAAAGCGCTCAAAATCGGGCTGGTCATCACTCTGGTGGCCGGCCTTGTGTTTGTGGTGGCCGATTGCAGCGGTGGCAAATCAAAGCATATCGAGGCGTACGTGTTCGACCACGAATATCATGAGGCATGGACCGAGATCAGCCACCACACTGACTCTGAGGGCCACTCCTACACCACGACCACCCATCACCCGGAAGAGTTCCACCTGATCGTGGTCATTCACGGCGGGCACAACATGGACCTTGATGTTGGCTCGGCCATGTACAGCTCAGTTACCAATGGCCAAGACATTACGCTGAAAGTGCGTGAGGGCTACTGGACCGGCTGGAACTATCTACCACAGGTTCAACCATGATGAACGAACAAACGAAAAACGAAATACTGAAACAGTGGGAAGGCGTAAAAGCAGACCGCGCATACTGCCACGCCTGTCTAGAGCACACAGGTCCGGGTGAGTCTCCATACACGCGAGCTCAAGAAGAAGCGTGGGCAATGCGAGAACACTGCCTGATGCGGACGCTATTGGCTGCGATGCCGGAAATCGAGGCGCTATTGACCAACAAATGAACTCACCTCTCCCTTTGTATCCCGGCGCCAAGGTGTGCGTGCAATCCGGCTACTGTTGCCGGCTTGGACCGTGTGCCTTTGGTGAGTGGGATGCAGTTAAAAAACAATGCAAATACCTAACGAAAGACGACAAATGTGAAAAATATAACGAAATCCTCTCGCGCCCAAGAGAGCAATGGGAATGGAATCCAGCCTTTGGCGCCGGCTGCTGCTGTCCAATTGGAAATAGTCGCCGAGAAGCCATCCTTCAACGAAGACGGGATGATTCTGCTGGCCATGCTGGAGTCGTTTCTCCGTGAAACGTACAACCCGGACGTCGTGGACATGGCGCTTCACCGCGCGCGAACCCAGTGCCTGTCGCAAGGCGTGAAATCAACCCAGTTCGAGCGTGTCTCGCAGATCGTGAATGATCGCTGGGTTCAGCTCATGAAACGCAATCCCATGTACCGGGCATTTTGGGCATCATGAAAACTAAAACACCCATCACTGACGAGGCCAAGAGCGAAATAATCGGCTTCTTCTCCTGCGCCACCGTTCCCGCCAGTGTATCAGCCGAGCTGGAAACCAGCCGAGATGAATTCCGTAATCTGCTCAAAGAAGCCATAGAAGCGATTGAGTTCGCACTTGTTCGAAAAGGAGTGACGGAAGATTCGGCGTGCAAAAGCATACTGGAACGAGCTCTAGCCAAAGCCAACCAAGTGGAGCTGCCATGAGCCTTAGAACATTCAACGACTGGAGTCAGGATGGCTACAAGATCAAAAAGGGGGCAAAACATGTGGCCCGAAACGAAAAGGGTGAGTGCCTGTTCAGCCGAGCACAAGTAACTCTCAGGCCAAAACCGATCTATCACAACTCCAGCCACTGGGACGTGGATGAACATGACTGTGGCGGCCCTATGTATGGAATCTACGGAAACTGCGACTGAATTTCCCTCGCGGATGAACCGCAAGGGCAAAAACCAAAGGATAACAGTGTCAACAACAACAAGAGTAGCCGTATCCAGCCGGCCCAGCAGCCAGATCGGTAACGTGATCAAGGTCATAAAGCCCTACCTCAGCAACAGCATGTGGGTATTTGATGATGAAACTTGCGGGCTTGTAAGAGAGCCGTTCGTGTGCGGCGCAGATGAGATCATCTCCCGGATTTCCGAGCACATCCCCGGTCGCGAGAAGGGATTCGTGCTGGTCTTCAGCGAACACGCCATCCCTGATGCCACCATGGTGGTGCATCACGACCGCAAGGGTGAGAATGGCGTTGGTGATTACTACGTCCACCGCGCGTCCGGCATGAGGGGTTGGCTGTGTCCGGCCCTGATGTGCTATTTCCCCAAGGCGCCCAAGGCCATCTATGCGGTGGCCAAACCAATTTCACCGCCCATGGTGGGCGGTCGAAAGCAAACAGTAACAACAAAACGGAGTACCAAACAAAATGAGTAAAAAACTAGAGTTCGCAGGCAAAAAAATCCAAATCGCAGGTCATACGGTGCAATTCGACAGCAAGGGAAACCTTCGCTATCCGGAGGGCGAAGTGTCGCCCGAGCATTGCTCCCTGATCTGCACCAAGAAACAAGTGGCAGTGATCGTGGCAACCGCTCAAGCCTTTGAGTTGGCAGTCAAATTGCAGGCGAAGATCAATCTCTCCGGAGACTTCGAGATCGAAGATACTAGTTATAACGAGTACGGACTCAAGGTGGGTTGCACGTTCGTTCTGTACGACGAGATTGTTCGCGCCTTTGGCCGGAGGGTGAAGTGAAACCCCCCAAGATAACCATCAAGAAGACCCCGCGCGGTCTTCACATTGAGGGCCACTGGCCGGATGGCAAGAAGTTCTTCTTCCTTGCAACCAAGCAAGGATTCCATGAGTCGAATATTCATGGTGAAGACGTAGGGCTTGCCATTGACATGGACGAGGCTCGTGCTGTCATGCGCGATCATCTGGCCAGCGCTGAGCTTGTCAAGAAACACAAGCTGGTCGATCAAGCCTGTATCGATGCCAACGCTAAAGTTAATAAGTTAAATGGTGAGTTGATCGATCTAAGACGAGAACGCGAAAGGCTGTACGTTGAAATGAGCAGAAAGGTCAAGGTTTACACCACTAGCGAAGGTTACGATGTGCGTCACAACACCGACGACACCGTCAACATTGGGTGCATGAAAATCCCGCTCGCCTTGGCCAAGAAGCTGATCAAGGGAGCTCCCAAATCCAAGAAGAAGTGATTGGTACACTCAGCCGTGTGACAGACGGCTGACTGTGGCAATCCCGCCACAACAACAGGAGCATCAAATGCAACTAATGAAACAAGCGCGTAAAGCCCAGTCCGGGCCACGCCAGAAGATTGTTAAGTTGAGCTCGTTCAACCCGGTAATGAAGCCGGGCTTCGAGATCGCGGCGTTCACGACGCTGCCGAACCTGATGGGGCCAACGCATGGCCTCGTCGTAACCCAGAAAAAGGAGGCACAGTGAAAATCCAGAACACGGTTGGCACATCCAAAGAGGCCGACAACCGAAAGATCATCCACGACAACATCGCCTTGTGGCGACGTGAACGGCGTGGCCGAACCGAAGCCATCATTAAGCGCGACAATTCCAAGCGCTTCAATGCCATCGCCGACGCCATGCCGGCAGGAGGTGTGAAATGAAGATCAAATGCCCCGACTGCTCATTCGTTGCGGAGCATCCGACCGACTACGCCAAGGCCCTGCTGGGCCGGCATCGTGCCAAGATGCACGGCTATGTCAGCCCCAGCGCCAAGTACCGCCAACCTCGGAAACCCGAGGTCCAACCAGAAGGCGAACCGCCCGCCAAGCCCAAGAAATTCAAGCAACTCACCCCGGTCAATTTCTGCCCGGGCTGCGGTTGCAACTTGCGCGCGGTGGCAGTTGCGATGAACCTTGGAGGTAAATTGTGAAATCCAAGCTTACCATAGGCCAACTGTGAAAACCAAACCCAAACGAGTAACATGGACCACCGATGAGGAGTTGCAGTGCGCCATCCTTGGTGCGCTGGGATTCTCCACCAAGTTCATCGCGGAACAAACCGGCTTGAGCTTCTGCCAGATCAGCTACCGGCTGAACAAGGGCAAGATCAAGCGGGCCGATTATCGCAATGGCGAAAGTGAAATGGCCCAGCGGGTCATTCAGCGCGCTATCCCAGCTCGGAATTCCGAGGTCCGGCAGGCGCTGAACCTGAAGGAGGTCAAATGATCTGCACCATCCAGATTCACTACGACTACGACGAGGCAGACGGGCTTCTCCCGTCTGGACTACCCAAAGGTCCGGCGTATTGTCATGCCAACTGCCCGCACTTGAATGTTGATGGTGAGGTGGCTCACTGCGATCTGTTCTGTGCCGTCATGAACCGACAAGACATTGGAAACCCAAAGCGGATGGCGTTTGTCCCTGCCGCCGCCTGCCGCAACAACGAAATGCAGGGAAGGTAGAAAGGAAAACCATGATACAAGGAAGCAAACTTCCATTCGGGAGCGTGAACCGGTTGTCGCTCCTGCTGGTAATCATCATGCAACTGATGCTCATCTGGTATCTGATGGCATCGCTGCATGTGTCCCGCAGCAATGAGCGCGAGCTCTCGCGGCGGGTGTACCAGTCCGTACGAGCCGGACAAACCCCAAACATGCAAATCCATGAAAAATAAGATCAAGCAAGTCACGACCACGGTGGCGTTGACTGCCCTGTTGCTGGCTCCGTATCAATCGTCCGGCGACGACCCGCCACCCCAAAATGACTGGCTGCTGTCAGCGGGGGTGGTTCTCGTCGCCGGAATTGCGGTCACGGGCATTTACCTCGTCGCTCATGCCGCCCAGCCGAAGTATTACTGGCTGATGGATAGCGAGCAGCCTCCCCGATTCTGGGTGGCGGCGGCCACCGGAAAGGAGTGCGAGATCAACGGCTGGCATCGCATTGGCGGCCCGTACAACCGGCTGGAAGACGCCCCACCCGAGCATCCAAACCCGACCAACCGGGTGGCAGCAGCTACCTCCGCACCGATGAACCTGACGGTTGAATCATCGGTCAATGGTTCGGGCTGGCAGCCAGTCTTCAAGACGTCCTGTGCGTTGGATGACTTCGGATACTTCCCGGACAACAACGGTTCAGGTGTCACCTTGTTCCGGTTGATGATAAAACCGTAACAGTTCTTGTTTACACCGCTGGCAGGCCGGTTTAGCCTGCCCCTTCCATAGAGCCCGTCATTGTCGGCGGGTTCTAGTGAGGGACAAATCCTCATGACGGACCTGCGCTAGGCCCGTAACGCTCAATTGAGCATAAGTAGCGCAGGGCGACGCCGCGCGGCCCCAACAGCGTAGCAAGAAACCAAATGAGTACCACAGTAACAACGAACGCACTGGCTGCCGTCAACAAAGCTCGTCAGGCGGAAGTCGAGGCGAGGGCGATGAGTCTGATCAACTCCATCACCAGCACCCAGAAGAGCATCAAGTCGTACGAGGATGCCATTGCCGCCGAGCGCAAGCTGCTGGCTGCCGTGGCCGATGACGTGGTGACGCAGGCCAGCGTGCTGGGCACGGAGTTCACTCCGCCGCTCAACCCGAATCAGGCGACCATCGCGGAAGCGATCAAGAAGACGAATGACGTGCGTCAGGAGTCGGTCAAGCTGAAGGGTCAGGCGCACATCAACGCCATCAAGCGTGCTCAGGAAACCGTCGAGGCCCTGAACAAGAACGTGGCGGAGTACCGCAAGCAGCTCGGTGAGCTGTCGGTGGAAGTGATCACCGAAACGCAGGTCACGGGCTAAGCGAGCCAGACCTGAAACCCTCAAAGAGAAACAGGATAACAGATGATTCAAGTAACTGTTCGTTTCGGTTCGGAATCCATTCAGCGCTCCTACCCCGAAGGCACGACCATCGGGACGGTGCTGAGTGATCGTGACCTCAAGGCCGTCTGCGGCTGGGGTGACAACGTGCGGGCCACCGTGGCCGGCGTGGAACAACCCGTTACGGCGCTGGCGCCGGACGGCGGGACCATCGTGGTGGAAACCCGGGCCAACTCGAAGGCCAACTAAGCCACTGATCGGTTGAACATGGGCCGCTCGGAGCAATCCGGGCGGCCCTCTTTTTTTTAACAAAAATATGCCAACAAAAACTTACTTTCGGATTTCCGAGACAGGAGCGGAAATGGTTCAGGAAACTGTTTTAGACTTGCCGCTGGTGGATTCCATTCTGGAACGCTTCGCGGTTGAAAAACCCGTCAAGGTCTTGAGTTTGTTTGACTCAGGCTTGGTTGGGGGCGTGGGATTGTATGCCAATCCCGCATTGTGTATTCGGGGAAAGATTCACGCCTTCACGCTCAGGCTCAGTCATCTTCCCATTCAAACCAAGTTCACCATGGAAAGCGGACTTCTCGTTCCGGACTTTGCGGCGGCAAGCACGGGCAGCACCATGTTCAACATGCTGTGGCCGGTGCCGGATGGAATGAGGTTGTATCTGATGGTCACGGTGGATGCCGCCAATCTGGTGGCGGGCGACCAGTATCTGGTTGCTTATGACGGTTCAGGCCGCAGCTATCGGCTGCCGGTCAGCAATTGCTACGAGGACGGAAAGCTGTGCTCGGGCAAATACGACAATTATGGTGGTTCATTGCTGGAATGCCTGATCAAGGCTTACAAGCAATTTCAATCCAGCCAATGGAATGCTGACCTCAATGATCGTGGTGGCGCCAGTGGCATGTCCAACTCCAAGGCCCTTTTTCGTTTCAAGCCCTTGGAAAAAGAAGGATTCGAATCAGTCTATCCCGACCGGGACTGGACATATTACTGCAACAAAATCGCCAGTGAAATGGTCAGCAGTCAAATTGTGTTACTATGATAAAATTATACAAAGCCCTCAGCGCTCACTCGGTAGTGCCAGACCACCGCAGCCCCAAGCATGTTCGCCAAATAATTAAAACAGCTTGGGAAACGGCGAAGATTTGGCACGCCGGAGAGCCTACAATTCAATCCTCGGTAATTGCCGCTGCCTTGGTCAACTCGGACAACTCCACTCGGGTTGTGCTGCTTGGCAATTCATCGCGGAACTCTGAATCATTCATGAACTTCGTGATAATGGCGCAGTCCAATTATCAAGCCATCGCCAAGAGCGACCCAGTTTCGGCCAAGCTGCTTACGCGGCTCGGTTCGATAGCCAGCGCTCAAGGAGGATTTTGATATGATCTACCTGATTGGAGCGGGCGGGGTGGGAAGCTGGCTGGCCCCGGTCATGGCCAAGCTGCTGGCCAATCCCAAACATCTCATCCTTGTGGATGGGGACACGCTGGAAGAGAAGAATCTCGACCGGCAGTTGTTCACCAGCGAGGACATTGGCAAGAACAAGGCGGTCGCCCTGTCAGAGCGGCTGGGCTGCCAGTTCAGTGACAAATGGTATCATCACCATAACTTTCAGCATGAGCCAGAGGACTGGCTGCTGGGGTGTGTGGACAACAACCCCGGACGGGACATGGTGCTCAAGGCGTGCGACCTGTACGACTGCAACGCCATCATCGCCGCCAACGAGGTGCATTCCTCGGAGGCGTACGTGTACCGACCGGAGTGGCGCAAGACCAAGCTCGACCCCCGGATGTACTATCCGGAAATTGAGCAGGACGATTCCGGCGACCCGGCCCGGCGCGGCATGGGCTGCACAGGGGTCGCGCAGACCGAAAACCGCCAACTCGTCACCGCCAACTTCATGGCGGCTTCGCTGGCGGCCCACCTGTTCGTGGTGTGGGGCATGGAGTACCGCAAATCATCCGAGCTTGCTCGGGCCTATATGCCGCACCGACTGCGGCAGAACCTTACCCGTAACGAATTCACGCTGCGGGGAGAACTCGAAAACCAAAAAACCGAAACGAAAGGAAGCTAGTATGCCAGATCAAGAAACTGTCAGTGTTGCCCCCGAAGAGGAGGTAATTCCACAAACAATACCCAAGCCGGAAGAGGGTGAAATCATCATGACGCGCAGGCGTCTGGGAATGACCCGCCTGCCTTGGATTAAAAGTGCGGAAATTGTCGTCTATTCCCAGAGTGGGCGCGCCGGCTACCCGGAAGGCTTTTGGGGGCCAAATATGAGCGGGTATCACAAGGAAAGATCGTTGGCGGTGGTGTACACCTTTAACGAGGTAATATCAAAGCTGCTACACACCGACGACCTGTACTTGTATGTCAGGAAGCCCGACCCCAACAAGCCCAAGCGCCGCTCCAACATTATTACATTGCTTGGCCCGGTAGTGACGTCCGCCTTGATAGCCCAGCCCAACAACGAGACGTTCCGGGCCAAGCTGATGGCGGTGATTGGCGAGATGCCACCAAAGGAAATCGACACATACGCCAAGCTCAAGGACTGGGTGGAGTTCAACTTCCCCAAGACAAAACCGGCCAAGCCGGATGACGAGGTGTTTCAGGGTGAGTTCTCTTACGATGTTATCAGCAAGGGCACTTGCAAATACAGCCGAACAATGCACGCCAGAGCGAGTATTAGACTGACCGGAAAACAAATCGCCAAGATTGCTGGAGATGCTTCCGACCTTGATGAGCTCATGACTTTGATGTGTGATCACATGCGGGAAATTGCGGATTCAAGCCAAGCCACAACTTGGACAACCGGGCAAACTTCTACCACGGACGAGCAGGAGCAAGACTCGTATTCGGACAATGAGGACTACGCCTACTCCACGTTGAAACGTGCTGCGATCAAGTACCTAATCGATCACGAACCTGAGCTCGCCGAAGAGCTGGGGCTTAATTCCAGTCATGAGTAAACGAAGCAAACGCAAAAAACAGCAACAACAAGAACAGCAAAAAAAGGAAGAACAAATGAGTAACAAGAAACAGCAAAGCACCAGCAGTGGCAGCACCATTCGCCAGCTTCGCCAGCTACCGGGCACCATGACGTGCATCTTTGAGCACGTCACCTCGTCCAGCACGGCGGAGTTCCGATGGGATGGCCCAACCCTGAACGAAATCTGGCCGGAGGTGCTGGCCTTTTTTCGGTGGACCAACGACACCATGCGCAGCGAGTCACAGGTGCGGCTCTTCGTTAATGTGCGCACCAAGGAGTGGAAGGCATGGGCCTTTCCGCAAAAGGCCAACCTTGGCATGAGCGCCAAGGAGCTGACGGAAGGTGACGAGGGTTACGAGAAAACCAAGGAACAGCGCGCGATGTTCCCGGACCCGGACTGGTATTACTGGGGCACGGTGCATCATCACTGTAACGCTTCCGCGTTCCAGTCATCGACCGACACGGAAAACGAACGCGGGCAGGACGGAATCCACATCACCGTGGGCTGTCTGAGCTCGAATCATTACGACATTCACGCCCGGCTCTATGTGGACAAGTTCAAGCTGACCTTGCACTTGGCTGACTTCTGGGATGTGGGCGACTGGACGGCCAATATGCCGCCGTACGTGAAGCGAATGCTGCCACCGGAGGCGGATGACGAAGCCGCCAAGCAGCAGATGGGGATTCCGCCGGCTACCGATCAGAGTTATCCGGAAATCTGGAAGACCAACGTGATCGACTGCACCCCCAAGCAAATGGTGGCATCGTCGCCCACGCACGTCTCCTTTCAACCCAGTCACCCAACTGGATTTCAAACCTCATTCCGCTCTTACGTCGCTCGCGGAAAGCCCAACTTCGAAACGGACCTTCGTCGCGCGGCTGCTCAAATGGCTTCGATGATGAGTCATCCGCAGTGCTCGCTCAATGGCATCAACGACCTGCTCAACTGCCTGCGACACATTGAGGCCATGCTGGACGATGAGATGCTGGACCTGATGGATATTATGTCCCGCTGCGATGTTCTGCCGGCCAACATGATCAATTACCTGATGGACCTGCAAAAGCGCGGGCTGGAGGCGGGCGATCAGAAGACCAAGCCGAATGAGCACGGCAAGGCGACCCAGCAGCAGGTGCTGGGGATGCAAACCAACCACGGGGTCTATAACAATGACAGTCACGGCTGGGAAGGCATGGGCGGATAATTTTCTGGCCATCACTCCCGCATTATGATAAACAAGAACGGTAAATTGTTCGTTAAACTACAACACACAAAACACACAAAACACACATGAAACTAAACGAAGCGTTCCCCAGTAACTTCCTGAAGGCCGCCGATCTGGATGACAAGGACGTAACCGTCACCATTGAAAGCGTGACCTTGGAAACCATCGACAAGGATGAGAAGGACCAAAAACTCATCATTGCCTTCAAGGGCAAGAGCAAGAAGCTGGTCTGTAACAAAACCAACGCCAAAACCATCGAGAAGCTCTACGGTGATGACACCGACGGCTGGATTGGCAAGAAGATCACCCTGACCCCGCGCGAAGTGGAGTTCCAAGGTGAAACCGTCTGGGCCATCCGGGTCAGCCTCAAAAAGCCGGCGGAGTTCAGCAGGCCGCTGTTCGGCAAGCCGGGCGCGGCGCCGGCCAACGAAACCCCGCTGGAAAAGCTGCGCCGGCTCTTGGCGGAAGCCAGCATCACCGAGGAAACCTTCATCGAGTTCATGACGTCGCTCGACATGGCCGCTGAAGGGTTCACCCTCGAAAACATCCCCCCGGAGCATCAGGCCACCGCCATTGCTCAGTGGGATGAATTCCGGGCCAAGATCAAGGAGGTGGTTGGTTAATGAGTGGCCGCAAGATCACCTACGATGAAATCCAGATCGAGATACTCGCCCGGCAGGACTTGAATGCCGAGGAGCGTCACGAATTGCTGGCCTTCATTCGAGACTTCAAACAGACCGTCATCCCCGAGCTGCTGGAGAAATCCATTCCCGAAAAGATCAAGCCGATGATGACGATCAAAGTAGGATGAGCTTCAAAAACTCATGGCACCCGGCCAACATCGCCGCCGAATGGCCGAAAGGCTCGGTGGTGTTGGTCCGGGTGCCTGACCAACTGCCCCTAATTCACAACTATCACTACCTGCTGTCCCTGTACTTCAACCCGGAATTTGTGGTTGAGGGCTACGAGTACCTGCTGGTGGAAGAACCGAAACGAATGAAATCATGACAACTGAAATACAAAAGACCGATGAGCGGGGAGGCTGGACGAGTGCCAGCAACGCCGCTGCCGACCGCCTGTGCGAGGGCCGCCATCAGGCCCAGAAAGGACTGCCCGATGTTGATTCCGCCGACGCGGAATTCGGGAGGAAAATCCACGATGCCATGGCCAAGGCCAGCCCGGAGGGGCTGACCGACAAGCAGCAGGCCATCTACGAACAGTGCAACGAAATAACCGACAAATTGATGGACCAGTTTTTTGGTCCAGACAAGGTTAAGGCCACCATCGTTCGGGAAAAGCGATTGTGGTGCAAGGTCAACAAAGTCTCGGGGGTTCCGGATGTGGCTTTGCCGCACAGCGGAATGCCCGACTTCGTTGCCCGGATTGGTTCGAGGTGCCTGATCATCGAATACAAGATGCTGCCGGGCGACGTGCCGGAAGCACCCTCCAACGAACAGCTCCGCGATCAGGTGGTATTGATTGCGGGTAATTACGGGTTGCGCAGTGAATGCTCAATTGGCGCAGCCGTGGTCCAGCCGCTGGTCACCCACTCGCCTGAAATCTGCCTGTACAACTCGGAGTCAGTGCTGCGAGCCGAGCAGGAGATGTTCAACCGGGTGAGAAAGTCCAACACGCCGAACGCCCCACGCACGGCCAACTCGGTATCTTGCAAGTTCTGCTTGGCCAAGTTCCAGTGCCGGGAATACGCGCAATGGTCCGAGTCGCTGCTGCCTGCACCCACCAAGGTGGTCGGAATGCCGGTGTCAGAATGGACTCCGGACATGCGGGCGTACTACTGCGAGATGCGGGGAACCGCCAAACGCTGGCTGGAGGAATGCGACGCCGAAATGAAGCGGCTGCTCACCTCCGACCCGAACGCCATCCCCGGCTGGAAGCTGGAAGATGGAAACGTAATCCAAACGGTTACAGAACCCGAGGTGCTGTTTGGCCGGTTTGCCAAGCTGGCCAAGGACTTCGCCACCGAGCAGGCGCCCGCCGACCCGGACAAGTTGATCACCGAACTGTTTGTCGGCTGCGTGAAGGTGGGCAAGGAGAACTTTGAGTCTCTGGTGCGCAAGGTCACCGGGCTCAAGGGCAAGGCGCTCAAGGCCAAGATCGAGGAGTTGCTCGATGGGGTCACCAAGGACAAGCAGAACGCCCCCAGTCTGGCCAAGAAAACCGTGGCCGAGATGGCGGCGCCGCCACCGCCTGCCGCTCCAGTCGAAGAACCGCCCATCGTTGAGGTGTCATGAACCTGATGCGTCAGCGGGATGATCTCAAGCTGGCGTGCGAGCGGAAATACATCAAACCGGAAATGCTGGGGCTGGCTCTGTCAGCCCCAGTTTTCCAATGGTGGTCCGACAAGCATGAGCTCAGCGACGATGAGTGGGAGTTCCTGTGCAATGGAATCATGGAGGAGCACACGGTCCCGGCTCAGGGTGAGAACAAGGAAACCACAGTCATCTGGCCGCGCGTCACGCCGTATGACTGCTTTCGGATTTCCTACATGGACATTCCAGTTTACGAGCAATGGTGGGTCACCGAAAACAAAATGGCCTGCCTGCGCTGCGACGACGGCTACTCCCACAAGGACGTCACCATGCACTCCTACCACTCCAACCTGCGGGGCGAGGCTTGGTACCGGGTTTGGATGTGGGTGAACGGGGTGGCTATGAATATCAGCGGTGACATTACTGAAGAGAGCAAGGAGTATCGTGCGGGCAAGGTTGGCATGTTCGCCACCAAGCAAGAGCTGAGTGACTTCGCCTCTTCAGTCACCCGGATGCTGGCCTTCTTCCTGTTCGACATTTACGGGGCCGGGCATTCCGTGGTCAAAGTCTCACCCAAGCCCGACCCGACTAAAAGTGTTCAGTGGCGTCAGGCCCGGGAACATTACCTCGTCCTCCGCCGGCAAAAGGCAGAGGAGATTCGTGAGAGCAAGGGTGGTGTCGATGAAAAGGACATTATCCGTTCGGCTCATTGGCGGCGAGCGCACCTGCGGCGGCTCACCTCCGGAAAGTTCGTCAACAAACGCGGTCTGCTGGTGCCCGTCAAAAAGGCATGGGTCGGACCGACTGAATGGCAGGGCAAGGATGGAAAAATCTACACGCTGGTCGGGCTTCGGCCTCCACCCTTGACATGAGTTAGCAGTGTCTGTTAATACTTTGGCGAGCGCGAGGTGGAGCAATCCACACAGGCTATTCGGATGTTTCCCGAATGTGTACCACACCATCATCAACTGTGGCCATAGACGAATAAAGATGTGAATAAGTCTTTAACTGCCAATACCAAACTTGGTCGCGCTCGCCATTTCCAATACCTATGACAAAAACCATATTCCTAGAAGATGTGGACGTGGAACACAGCCCTATGGTGCGGGCTGAGCTGCGTCCGGAAGTGATTGAAGAATACGCCGGCATCTACAAGAAGGACAAAAAGAAGTTGCCGCAAATTGATGTGTTCTGGGAGGCCGGCTCCAAGAAATACCTGATCGGCGACGGGATGCACCGGCTGTACGCCATGCGCTCGCTGTCGCTCAAGGCCACGCAAGCCAATGTGCATTCGGGCGTGTTCGAGGATGCGCTCAAGTTCGCGCTGATGGCCAACGAGAAGCACGGCATCCGCCGCTCCCAAGCGGACAAGCGCAAGGCGGTGGAAGAGGCCATCAAGCAATGGCCCAAGATCAGCAACGCCCAGATCGCCACGCTGGCTATGGTGGATGATCACACCGTCAAAGCGGTGCGGGACTGGATGGAGGAGCAGGGCTCAGTTGCGCCCGAGCCCGTTCGCGAATCCAAGGACGGCGCCAAGCGACCGGCCACAACCTCGGAATCCCGAGGTCCTAAGACGGTCAAGCTGGAGGGCAAGTGCAAGAGTGGTGCGGTGCTGACCGCGCAGGCCCTGAAGTATTGGAATCGAACTCCGGAAGTGAAGGAGTTGCTGGACGAGCTCACGGCCTTCGAGCGCAAATTGAAGCGCGCCCAGACCATGGAGGACCTCATGTTCTGCGAGGTGAACATCACGGCGGCGCTGGCGGACATTGATAAAATCTACACCAACCTGTCCACGGCAATTCCGTATGCGGTCTGCACCCAATGTCAGGGTCAGCCCAAGACACAGCCCGGCGGCGAGTGCCGGCTGTGCCGGGGTCGGGCTGTGATCAGCAAGTTCCGGTGGGATAAAGTTCCCGCTGAAGTTAGGAGAATGAGGGAGTTACAGAAATGAAGTGCATTTGCTCGGACTGGGATGATGCCAATCCCTGTCCAATTCATAAAAACAAGCTTCCAAGGCCGGAGTTTTCCTGCAACGAAATGTATGTCGTGCGAGTCTATCGTCGCAGCTCAAATCTCAAGTGGTTCTACACGGTAAGCAAAGACGCAGTTCGTCTTTTTATGAGCCAAGACCTTGATGCTAAGCCAAAGATTGAAGTTACTTCAAAATGAGCACGCGCGAGTATCAGGACGAAGCCGAAAGTGCTGCCCATCATGAATGGGAGACAGTCACATCAACGGCGGTGGTCATGCCCACGGGCACGGGCAAGACTGTGTTGTTCGCCAAGATCATCAAGCGCCGCCTGCCCGGGCGGGCGCTTATTCTGGCTCACCGCGAAGAACTGATCTGGCAGGCGCGGGAAAAAGTGGAACGGTTTGCGGGCGTGGATTGCGGCATTGAAATGGCCGAGCTCCACACCAATGCCACCCTGTTCGGGGAAACCCCGGTGGTGGTATCCACGGTGCAAACCCTCAACTCACCATGGGGTGACCGGCTGCGCATGGGCCGGTTCAAGCCCACGGATTTTGACCTACTGGTTTGTGATGAGTGCCATCACGCCACCGCGCCCAGTTACCGGCGCATCTTCGATTACTTCAAGCAGAACCCCAAGCTCAAGATTCTGGGAGTGACTGCCACCCCTGACCGCGCGGACGAGGAGGCGCTGGGGCAGGTGTTCGACTCGGTGGCTTATGACTATGAGATTCTAGATGCCATTCATGATGGCTGGCTCGTTCCCATCAGTCAGCAATTCGTCAGCGTGGGCGGGCTCGATTTCTCGGAAGTCCGTACCACTGCCGGGGACCTGAATGGGGCTGATCTGGCCAACATCATGGAGTCGGAAAAGAACATGCAGGGCGTGACGGCTGCCTCCCTGCAAATCATCGGCAACCGCCGAGCCATCCTGTTCACCTGCTCAGTCAAGCAAGCCGAGCAGGCATCGGATATTTTCAACCGGCACAAGCCGGGCATGGCCGCGTGGGTCTGCGGGGCAACCAACAAGGACGACCGCCGCGAGATGCTGACCCGTTTCAAGAACGGCGAGATTCAGGTCATGTGCAACTGCGGCGTGCTGACCGAAGGCTTTGATGACCCGGGTGTGGAAGTGATCATCATGGGCCGGCCCACCAAGAGCCGTTCCTTGTACGCCCAGATGGCTGGACGTGGCACGCGACCGCTGGATGGGCTGGTGGATGGTCAGGCCAACAAGGAAGATCGCAAGCGGGCCATCTTGGAAAGTAACAAGCCTCAGTGCCTGATCGTTGACTTTGTGGGCAACAGTGGCCGGCACAAGCTCATGTCAGCGGCGGACATTCTGGGTGGCAAAGTCAGCGACGAGGCAATTGCCCGGGCTGTTGATCGGGCCAAGAAAACCAACAGCGCCGTGCGCATGGACACCGCGCTGGATGAGGAAGAGCAAAAGCTGCGCGACGAGATTGCCCAGCGCAAACAAGCCGAGCTCGCCCGCAAGGCCAAGCTGGTGGCCAAGGTCAAATACTCCGCCAAGGATATAAACCCGTTCGATGTGTTTGAAATCGAGCCGGTGAAGATTCGGGGCTGGGATAACGGGCGCGTGCTCAGTGAGGCCCAGTCCCAGATGTTGATGCGTCAGGGAATCAACCCCGACAAGATGCCTTACGCTCAGGCCCGGCAACTCATCACCGAAATGTTCAAGCGCATGGACAAGAAGCTCTGCACCCTCAAGCAGGCCAAGCTGCTCATGCGTTACGGATATGAAACCAAAGGCATGACGTTCGAGAACGCCTCCAAGCTCATCACCGAATTGTCGAAAAATTGGAAGGGCAGAACCCCCTCCACTCCCGCAACCACCTCGGTTTCGTTTGCGGATGAGGGCGAAGAAAGGAGTCCGTTTTGAAACTGATCACCAAGGTAGGTAGCAGTTACGGTAGGCGATGCTTTAGTTGCACGGCCTACCTCACAAAGTCCAAGAAGCACGGAATTCCGAGCTCGGTCCAGAAGACGTGGAAAGTTTACTGTGATCTGGCTGAGCCCAGTGAGGAGATGCGGGTCCTGTTCAAGCAGGAGGCTGAACGCTGGCGGGCCGGGTGGATGGCGCGCTGGTACCCTTCCAAGAGCAATCCAATCATGGTCCAGACTGAAATCGCATGAGCACCATGGCGCGCGTAAGCCGCAAGCACGTTTGCCCAGTGTGCAAGCATGGGGATTGGTGCTTGGTCGGAAAGACGGTGATCATCTGTATGCGGACACCCTCCGACCGGACCAAGACCTTTGCTGACGGAAGCGTGGGCTGGCTTCACCGGCTGGACGGACAGCCGCTGCCTGAATTCAAACCTCGGAAATCCGAGGTAGTGAACAAGCCGGCCATCAACATGGATACGCTTTGGGGTCGGTGGTATCTTCGAACCCAGCACCAGAACCGGGTGGACATGGCCAAGGATTTGGGGGTCACCCTCAAATCCATGGAGCTGATCGGGGCAGCCCAACGTGACCCGCTTACTTGGGCGTTCCCCATGCGGGACGCCTACAACCGTGTTTGTGGCATCCGGCTGCGTGATCATCGCGGCAACAAGTGGGCGGTGGTAGGCAGCAAGCAAGGGCTTTTCATCCCCCAATGTGACCCCGAGCCTCTGGTCTTCATACCTGAAGGCCCAACCAACACCGCAGCCGTCCTTTCCATGGGTCGCTACGCAGTTGGACGACCGAGCGCTAATGGGGCGGTATTGACGGCTGCCGAGGCCGTCAGGCGCTTGGGATGCAGGCGAGCAGTCATAGTGGCTGACACTGACCCGGACCGCGTACGGCCCAACGGCAGCGTTTTTAACCCCGGTTCTGAGGGGGCAGACCTGCTGGCCAGTCACCTGAAAGTTGACAATTGCACGCTGTTGTTGCCGTGCAAGGACATGCGCGATTTCGTCAAAGGTGGAGGTGATGCGGCCACTTTGGACTACATGGTCAAACAGTGCATCTGGAGGAAACCGTAATGCCAACATGGACAAGTGAGCAGTTGAAAGCGTATGAAGATCGAATTAGCCGTCAAAAATCAGGGACACGTCCCGTCGTTCAAAACCCAGAAAAAAGCAGCCATTCACAAGGAAACGGGAATGCCGTTTGTGGTGTCAAAAAAAGAGACAAAACAGTGGATGAAAAGGTGCATCCAAAATTTCGAATCACAGTTGCTCTTGCTTACTCTGACAACCGGCGACGCGACCCTGACGGCGCCCTGTCCACCCTCCTCGATTGCCTCATCACTGCCTCAAGACGATTCTCGACAATGGTTGCCCGAGATCGTCGTGAGGTGCATTGAAGTTGAGCCGGGATACGAGGGAGCTACCATCATCATCGAACCCATCGAATAATTATGCAGACCCAACAAGAAAAACAGCTACTACTCAAACAAGCCACATTGGCCCTGAAGCGCGCCTCGGGATTTGCCGAGACACTGCTGGACGAGCCCGTGAGAATTGAAACCATCAGCACCCTGAGCCAGCTCAGCACTGAGGCGCACGCCAAGGTAGTCGCACTGAGATCGGCAGCAGCCTGCAACGACGCCCCAAAGGTGGGATGATCACGGCACGTTGCTGATCATGTCCAAGAAAGCATCAAACACGCGAGCCCGCTCCTCTTGGGCCAGCTCGTAAACATCCTGCTGGTAATCGGTGAGGGTGGAGCGGAATTCCCGCTCCGCCTTTTCCGAGCCGGTGAAAGGCGAATCCCGCCACTTCTTCATGGCCGCAATCATGTCACGGTCAGTGCGGGATTCCGACATTTTCTCATGAATCTGATTGAACTTACGCTGGCTGCCCGCTGAGATGGCGGAGCGCAGTTTGGTGTAGGATGCCTCATCATTCGCCTGCATATCCCACCCCGAGTCCTTCTTCAGACCCGAATTCTTCATGAACTTCTCAGCCAGATCGTAAATTTCACTGGCCGCCCGATAGCGGCTGGAATCCAGACCCAAAAACGACGAGCCAGCCGAGAGCACGCCCGCCCCCTTGTTTGCGCTCTGGGCAGCCTGCCATCCCTTTTGGACTGGAATTGGGGTTATCGTCTGCACCCCGGATTCGAATGGGCCCGTCGGTCGCCCGAAAGCGTCTTCGCCCGTGGCCAGCTTGCGACCCAGACTTGGAATTGGCCCCAGCCGCGTGGTGAGCCATTTGATCATTGGGTTCTTCTCGCCAAACGAAACCATGGCCTTGGGGTCGGTCACGGTGGTGGTGGCCATGTCCGTTCCCAGATTCAACAGGCTCAGCATGATTCCTCCGGGCCCCACCTCTACGGTGTCTTCGCCCATCTTCACTGGAAACTTCAAAAACTTGCGGTTGTTCTGGCCCGGCGTCAGCCGGTGCCGGATTTCTTCCCAGCTCATTCCCGCCAGCAAATACGACCCTACCATCAAAGCGGTAATCCCCGCCGCGTAACTGGCCAAAGCCTTGCGCGCTTCACTTCCAGCAACCCCACCCTCCGCCGCTCCCGCCACCAGATTGAAAGCCCCGCGATAATAGGCGGAAGCCATGAGCATCAAACGCTCGCCCGTCGCTCGCGCGTGATTCATGCCCGCTGATTCCATGCGCCCGGACAGGACCATGTTCTCAATGGATTCAATCACCTCCGGCCATTGCTCCTTGGGGGTGACCGTGCGCAGCGCCTTCCACATCTCAAGCTTGGCAATGTCCTGAAAAGTGCCGAACGCGCGCCCGCTGCGAATGACCACTTGACGGAATCCCGGAACGCGAGTGGCCATCTCGCCGGGCTGTGACCCGGACATGAAATCCTGCAAATGACCCATGGAGCCGCCACCCTGCACAAACTCGGTCGCCGCTTTGAAGTTCTCCGGATTGTTCAGGATGCGCCCGGTCACATTCCCGCTGGCAATCGCCTTGAGCGAGTTCTTGGTGGCATTGGCCCACATGGCCGGATGCCGGAACATGAGCAGAGAGCCCTGTTGGAGGTATTGGGCAAGATCGCCCGTCAACATGAACGCCTTGCTGGCCGTGGAAAGCTCAGCAAACGATCTCACCCACCGGTGAGACTGCTCACCGAAAGCCTTGTTCAGCCGGTTGGCGATTTCAATCGGGTAAATCTTGCCCGAGAACGCCGGGTGATGGCTGACTTCGCCCTCAATCCCCAGTCGAGGCTGGTAGGCCAGATCAATGACGTCCTGCTGTGACATGCGGCCAGACCGGAGCTCGGCCTCATATTCCTTGCCCAGCTTGGTCATCCGCTGCTCAGGGGTTTCACCCTTGAGCGATTGGCTGTTGGCCAGATCGGCGTCCGCCACCGACTTGTAAACCCGCTGCACGAAGGTCGCCAGCCGCTTGGTCATGTCGGGCTCGTAGGCCGTCGTCTTCTGCCCCTGCTCCTCTGTCTTGTAGAGCCGGTCGCGCTCAATGGCGTACTGACCGCCGATGCGTCTTCGGATTTCCGTGGCAATCGGGCCCACCGACCGCTTGTAAAGCGCCAGACGCGGGAAGGGATACCACTCAATCCCCTTGGGCAAGCCATACATGCGCATCTGGTCGCGCCGGGTTTCCATGCTTTCGCCGTTGTAGGTTTCCAGCTTGGCATTCTTCTCATCCAGATATTTGTAGCCATCCTCGATCACCCGCAGCATCTTCCGGAACAGGGCCTCCTGATTTTTGTTCAGGTAAACGGTCTGGGGATGCTTCTCGGAATACTCAGCAATTTCCGAGTCGGTGAACTTCCGCGAGGCCATCATTTTCTCGGGCACGATGGACTCGCGCTGCCACGCTTCGAACACGTCTGATGGAAACTGGCTTCGGTCCGGCTCAATGTTGACGTTGGTGAACTTGCCGTCCTTGTCCTGCTGGAACGGATTGCCCAGCCGCTCATTTTCGGCAGCCATCTTGGCGCCGATGATGGCTGATTGCGAATTGCCGATGCTGCGCTTGACCGAGTAGCCAATAATGTCCTGATCGGCGGCATCCCGGATTTTGGCACGCTCACCCCAGAGTCGCCCAATCAAGGGAATGCGCTCAATGCCCATGGCGCGCGTCAGGGCCGTGCTGACGTTGGGAACAAAGCGCGGGATTGGACTGTCCGTGTCAGGCGTAATGGCCTCGCGCGGACCCCGCATCGGAGCGGGCATGATCTCGCTCTGGTACGCAGGCTCGGGAGGTATCGTCCTGAGCGGCTTGTTGATTTCCTGCTCAGCCGCCTTCATGCGCTCAAAGGCCGTCAGGTAAACTCCCTTGCGGGTCCTTGCCTTGAATTCAAGCGCATCCGTGACCTTTTGTATTTCCAGAATCTTTTTTGCCTGATCTTCAGTTATGCTTCGGCCCTGCTTGTTCCTCATCCGGTTCTGCAACATCTTTATTTCCCGGAGTTCCAGCCTTCGCGCTTTGGGCTTTTCACCGAAAGCAATTCCCCAATCCTGATTGGCTTGATATTCACGGCCAAGAGCATGGGCCGCGTTTATTTTTGCGTTGAACTCGGCATCGGAAACCCGATGGATGTAAGGCTCGCCGGGCACGGAAGCGCCCAACTTGGCCTTGGGAGCGCCACGCGGCTCAGGCAGTTTGGCGTAGGGCGGCAACTGTTCCGGGCGCACCACGGTCGGCGGCACCCGGTCAACTGGCATCGTCAGCTCCTTGCTGAACTTGCTTCCTTCGGCGACCGGTCCAACATCTTCAAGACCTTGGCCCTCGAATTCAGCCAGCGTTTCTTTAACAAAGGTGTCATAATCTTTCGTCGAGTATTTCTCATAAAATTTGTCCGCCAGCACGTCCAGCAGCTCTTCCCGCGACATGTCCTTGAACGCTTCGCGCTTCTCCAGCACACCGAACATTTTGCGCAAGCCGTTGACCGCCGCCCAGTCGGCTGCCTTCAGGCCGCCGCGCGCTGCCTTGTCAGCCAAGCCCATCAAGCCGATTCGAATGTCATCGGCTGTCTCCAGACTGCCCGCCTCCTGACTAAGAACCTCAACGGCATTATTGATCTCGGTGGAGGTCAGCTTGGCGCTGGATTCCAAAGCTCCACCACGGGAAGCCGGGACTCGATACGGCCCTTGGAACATGCCGCCCTCACCCTTGATTCCGGGAGTGCCTTCCACTGAGAAATCTGCCGGAACCTCAGACTCTCCGGGGAAATCACCAATCCGGGAACGGCTCGAAGCCTCTTCGCCGATCTTGTCGCTGAATTCGGCCACTGATTCAAATTTCTGGCGGAAAGCCTTAACCGGGTCCGCCAGCAGTAAGGACGCAAATGGCCGGTATTGACGCAGGAAAGTCTTGTTCAGCTCGCGACTCGGCTTGCCGGTCAGGCGGGCGCCTGCCGGGTCGGTCACGCGCTGCACACCATTGTCGTTGTAGGTGGACAACAGCTCCACCGCGCCCGTCTTCCGGTTCACCACCGCCACCAGCCGGCGTGAGGCTGATTCCGGGTCATTGCTGCTGGCGCGCGCCTGATCACGCAGCAGCCGGTTCAGCACTTCCGGATTTCCGAGGTCGGATTCACGAATCACCGAGTAAACCCCGGTCTTGGTTTTCTTGTTGGCGAAATCAATGTCATCAATCGTGATCTCGCTGCGGTTCAGCTCCGCCCGGCCTTCCAGTGATTCGCCAATCAGCTTCTGAGCGATGGCCGAGATGACCTTGTTGCGATAGCGCTGGGCTGCTTCAATGCCGCGCAAATCTTGGGCGCGCCGCAGCCGGGCCTGATGATTGTAGTCCTTGGCCACCTCATTGGCTTCGGCTGCTGTGGTTGCTCCGGGCAGGCGTTCGGCTTCAGCCCTTTCCGCCACCGATTGGACCGGCGCAATAACCGACTTGCCGTATTTGGTATCCAGACCCAAGGCGCTTCGCCATTGATCAAGCCTTTCAGGTGTGGCCCGCACCAGCTCGGACCAGACCGCATCCTCCCACATCTGGCGAATCTGGCTCGACTCAACCTGAGCCACGTTGTTTTTCACCCATTCCTTGAAATCGCTGAACTTGGGCCGGTCGTAGCTGGACTTGTTCGACTTGGCCTGAGAAAACTTGGCCACCACCTGCGGGTTGTTGTAGAGCTCTTTGATTTTTGCGTTCTGCTTCTGGGCAATGGCTTCGTTCTGGGCCTTGGGGAATTTCTTCCGGACCCAGTTGGCGAACTGATCAAATCCCATGCGCTCGCTGGATTGCTTGCGCTGCTCAATCTTGCCGGCAATGAACTCGTCCGCCTTCTGTTCGATCTCGAAGGCGTTTAGGCGCGGCAACGCTCCGGCGGCCTCAGCGCTCACGCGCTCCTCTGGCGGCACTACTGGCTCGCCCTTGATGAAGCTCTCGGTCTTGCCCTGCTTGCCCATCGCCTCCCGGTACTTGCGCAAATCTTCGATGTGCTGCTGCTCTTTCTTGGTCAGGCCACGGCGGGGAGCTGCCAGCTTGAAATCTGGACCAGCACGATCAGGCTGCTTGCTCTTGTAAGGCTTGCGCGTAACAGGAGGGCCGCCATGCTCGGCATAATAAGCGTCCAAGTCGCCCTTGAACTCCTCATCCGGCGACATTCGGCTGCGCTGAATCATTGGCACATCGGGTCCGCCAGAATTCTCATCCCATTTCCAATCTTCCATCGGAATACTCGCGTCCGACTCGGTGTAAGGAGCGTACAGCTTCTCATCAATCAAGGACGCAAGCTCAGGATTCTCCCGCCATACCTTTGGTCGATATTCTTTCCAGTTTTCAAGCACTGTCTGGGGGTGGACCCGCTCATTTGGGCGGCGGAAGTCAGTGAGTTCGAGGTCTTGTATCTCCTCATGGAAAGCGTGGGCCAGCTTGCTGATCAGCTCTGGAAAGTGGCCCTCATTTCGCATGATTGACGCCCAAGCCGTGAAGTCTCGGTCGAACGGCCTCAGCGCATTGTAAATTCCCAGCTCTTCGGGGGACAGCGTTAGGTCGCGGGCTAAAATGTCTTTATACGCCGAATAGGATTGGACCAAAAGCTCTGGATGTTTTCTCCACCCGTCGCCCTTAAATGAATTGGCTATGACCTCCTGCGCTTTAGGGTCAAGCGAATCAATCATGTCAATGATCTCGTCGTCAATGGCCCCTAAATCATTTCGCCTGACAAATTTCTCGCGCAGGGCATTTTTGACGTCAACGTCGTAAGCCGACTTATCAGCCGCCACACCCTGAGATTCCATGTCCTCCTTGGAATAACGCTGGGGCGCAGCCGCCACCTCGCTCTGGGCGGGCAGCTCAATTCCAACCTCCTTGCCGTGCTCGCGCAGCCACGCCTCCACTTCCGGATTGCTGCGCCAATCCAGCGGACGCTTGCCCAGCACCTCTCCGCCGGGCCGGCCAGTTGCATTACCCTCCGCCCAAGAGCCGGAATTGGTGGCCGTCTCAATCATCTCCCGGGGGAATTGCACCCGAAGGGCTTTTTCGAACAAGTCCGGCGTCATCTTGACCTTGCCGGATTTCACATCAGCCAGCGTGGACTTGATCTGGTTGTTGACCTTGAGCAGCGCATCCAGATCAGCAATCGAATTGAGCTGCATCCCCAGTTTTTGGGTCGTTGGAACACTGGGGTCGTTGCTGGCGTTCTTGAGCCGAAAATCAGCTCCAGACTTGTTCAACTCATCCAAAAATTTCTTGGCCGCATCGCTGGGTTCTTGCTGGCGCTGTGGAGCAGACAATCCCTCCCGACTTCCAAACCTCGATCTGACATATTCCGCACCACGACTGGCCTCTTCCTTTGACCAGCCAAGCCTCTCAAGCAACTCATCAGCATTGTCCAGATGCTTCCGGGCCTGATTTATGTCCTGCTGTTTTTTGGCGTCAAGACTGTCATACCACTTCTTGCCATCGTCTCCGCGCATTAAGGATGACTGCGGCTGTTGAGTAATCGCCCCAGATTGAAGCGCGGACCTAACGATGCCAATGTTCTCCTGCACCTTGTCCAGCGTGGCGAGCTGCGCCTTGCTGGCCTTGGTGCCAATCTTCTGACGAACCTTGTTGATGGCTCGGTCCACTGCATCCAGCGACTTGACGGTCCAGCCCTCACGGCCAGCCAGCTCAACCAATTCGGTCGGCTTGACGCCGCGCAGGTGCTGAATGGTTCGACGCAGCATTTCATGCCCAAGCTGGGCGTCGCTGACCTTGGCGTCAGTCCCAGCCGTATAGATGCGCCTGCCGATGGCTCGCTGGATTCCGGTTGAGTTATTCAGGTAGTCCATCGCATCCGCGTCCGACACCTTGGAGTGAATGGCTTCCTCGCTGGCCACTGACTCAACCAGTTTGGCCCGGCGCTCGGGCGTCAGCGAATTCCAAGCATCCCGATTGACTTCAATCCGGCCCGACTTGGGATTCCAGATCGCCCACGAAGACTTGAGCACGTCATCATCCGTCATGGATTTCTCATCCACGAAAGCGACCTCACCATCATAGCCGTGCTCCTTAGCCTTGGCCTTGAACTCCGTCTGGGCCGGCTCATCAGGAACTGCTTCGCGCTCCACGCGCTGCTGCATGGACGCCTTGTTGCGGACGTCGTAGGAGTCGAGCGCGGCAATTTCCTCCGCGCTCATATCGCCACCCTCAAAGAACTTTTTGTTGAACTCCTTGAAGTGAGCCTGCTCCTCGGGCGTTAATACCCGCCCTTCGGCTTCCGGCTGAACTCGCGCGCCACCTTCTTCGGTGGGCACTTGAGTCCGGAGCTGTTCGGCTTCACCGGTTTGTGGGCGCACATCGCCATGAACCTTTGCTGTTTCGGGGATTTGGCTGGCATACGATTTCCTTTCTCCGGTCTGTGAAAAGCGGCTGGCATTTTCGAAAGCTGTGCTGATTTCCTTGGCAACGCCACTCGCGCCATGCTTGCCGGCAGCCGGCGCAAAGGCGAAAGTCTGAATGATCTGACTCTGGAGATTGGCGATCAGAGCCTTGTCCTGTTCATCCTCGGGCTTGTTGATCTCGTTGGCGTATTCCTCAAACAGCTTGGGCGCTGACGTCATCATGTGGACGCTAAAACCAGCACTGGCCAGTTTCGCCATCCACGACGGAAGGGCGCCAATTCCCAACAATGGCGCAGTGGCAGCCAACCCTTGAGAGGTATAGCCAAGCACGGCTGGCCCCATCCCTCCGGGCTCGTTGGCTGAAGCCTCAAGCTGAAGATCAACCGGCAACCGGGCTTGGTTCAGCATGGCCTCGGGAATGTTGCCGGAAGCCTCAGCCGCCGCTGGCAGGTTCTGACGAACGGCGCTTGAAATCGCTGACGCGCTAGGCAGCAAGCCGACCTTCTGATTCTCAGGCCGCTTGAAGATGCTCATGCCTGCCGCCAGATCAGCCGGCAGCGCGCGAGTCAGACCGCCAGCGTAGCTCAAAGCCGCAGGACCCGGCATTGCCTCGGCCAGATCACCCATCACATCCCCGCCTTCGGGAAGCTGCAAAGGGGGGCCGCCCCGTGTGGTGGCCTGCATATCGGGGATGAACGCCGCTTCCGGACCTCGGATTTCCGGGGTTTCCCGCTGCGGGTTCGAATGCTGGGAAAAAATGTCCTCCAACTCTTGCTCGGTCGGCGGCGAATCGCCTTCAAGTGTGAGCGTGTTCCCGGAATCGTCCTGTACAGTAAAGCGTGGCATCAGGGGTTGTAGATTACCTTGAACCGACCAATCTGATTGGTTGTTCCTCCGCCCGCAGATGGCTTGGAACTGAAAGCGGCGATCTTGTCTTGGATTGCCTTCAGCTCGGCCTGCTTGTTTCTATACTCGCTGATCAGCACCGCATCACGGCTGGTGCGTTTCTCCTCGGGCTTGGTGAGTGCCCGCCGATTCAACTCCATGTCCGGACCTTCGAGCATCTTTTCAATGCGCGCCTTGTCCTTGTTCAGTTGCTGATACTCCGGGTTCGCGAACAGACGATTGCCCCATTTGAGCATTGAGCCGCCAGTTCCCGGAGCGGGAGCGGCTTCGGTGGGCTGGGTCGCCGTCTTGGGCACAAAGGCCCAGCGATTTGGACTGAGCTGGGCAACCTGAGTTCCATCCTCGGCGCCCTCAAGCTGAACAGCCTTCGGCATTCCCATGGAGCTATTAACGCCCCCGGGAGAACTGTTGATTATGTCGCCCATCACCGAGCCCGGAGCTCCTGCTTGAACTCCCCAGATTGACGCCTGTTTCCGAAAAGCCGTGCCCGGGTCCATTTCTGGATTCTCAGCCAGCGCAGCCACCACCCCTCGCCGCATCTGTTCCTGTGCCATGAACTGGCGGGACGCCTCATCGGATTTCAGGTTGTAACCCTGCTCACTCAGGTCCAGCTCGCGGCCTTTGAGGGCGAGCTGGCTCTGCTGGTAGGCTTTCTGAACCTCCAACTCTTGAGCATCTGACAATGCTTTCTGCGCCAGTGCCGCCCGCTTGGATGCGTTCTCCATCTCGGCGATGGCATACTGGTTGGCGATCTGGGCGCGCTGGGTGGCGGCATTGATCTGCGTTTCTTGAATGCGCTGACCAACGCCCGCGCCGCCCACATAGGATGAGCCCACGTTGGGAGTGGAGCCGAAAGCAGAGAATGATCGTAGTTGAGGCATAAATCACCAAAGCGACCACTGGCCCGGAACAAAGGAATAGCGTGTTCCATCCTTCAGACTTCCCCATCCGGTAGAGGTTTTGGGCTTTGTGGCTGCCAGCCCAGATTGGGCGGCGGCCTGCTCCTGAGCAGCCAATGTGGAAGGCACAAACAAGCTGGCGGGATTCCACAGCTCGGGCACGGGAGTATCCGCAATGGACTGGGTAAGCTGCTGAGAACCTTGATTCATCAGGTCCAGCGAATTCAACCCCAGCGCCCGAAGATAGGCCGCGTTGGCGTTCGGACTTCCGGGATTGCCGCCGCCGATGCCGCGCTCCGCTGAGCCTTGGGCAATCTGGCTGATCACATCATTCGGCAGCGCACCCTTGAGCATGGACATGGTGTTCTGCGTGCGCTGACCGACCATGTTCGCGTAGTTCGGCAGGTTCGCCATGTACGGCAGAACCGCCTGATTCGTCATGAACTGATTGATCGCACCAGCCTGATCACCAAAAGGAACTTGGGTCGTAGCCATAAATCACCAAAGACTTCCAATTTTTTGCCGGGAAAGTCGAGCACTTCCAAAGGGATAAACCCCCACCGCAGAAATGTCCTTGCCCAGATAGTGGTTCAGTTCGCCGTTCAGAAAACCAATCGCCAGCAAGTGGCGGTCGCGCGACATTTGCTTGGTCTGGGGCGAATCCATCTCCGCATATCGAATTGAGGCGCACTCCTCAATGATCGCCTCCAGATTCTGGATGAGCGTGTAGTCAGTGTCATTGACCACTGGAATCAGGTCCAGCTTGGCGATGGCTGTGACCTGCACTTCGGTGTCATCGGTGGAGAGGGGATTGGCGCAACAGCCGCGCGGCAGGTCATTCAGGTAATAGCGCCGGTAGGAAGCAACTTGCTCGTCCGGCTGCATCGTCAGCAGGAGAACTTCTTCGCCCGTTACCGGGTCGTGCTGGTAGATGCGAACAATGCCGAAGGTAATATCCTTCTGGATGCCATTGATCTGAAGAAACGTCTGCGGGGTCTGCGCGGGCGTGGCTTCCAGATTCACATACTGCCCCTGAACCTGATGATCGACGTCGGTGGAGGTAATGACCACCGAGTCTGCGTCCAGCCCTTGAAACAGCACCCGCTTGTTGTAGTCCCGGGAATCCGTGGCGTAAGCCACAAGGTGCTGCGGCGCGTTGGTCATCTCGATGAAGGTCACGGCATTGTTGCGCGTGAACGCACCCTCCAGACCACCACCCTCACAGGCATTGCCCGACTGCTTGGGCAGCCGGCCATTGCCGAAGGACAAATACTCGAAGAACTGACTTTGAATCATCACAGGCCGGTCGCACACGTTGAGAGACTCAATGCGGGCGATCTCGCGCGGCAGGGTGATGTAGGGATTGCTGCGGGAAACATTGAACACGATCTCGGCCCAAGTGCCCCACCAACCCTCATCGCAACACTCCTTGCACATGAGCAGTCGGCGCTGGGCGCTGTTCACATATCCGGCAATGGCGGGCACGTTGTCCGCACACAGCCCCACCACTTGCGGCATCCGGCTGGCCCTTACGTCGTATAGTCTGAGTCGTTGCATATCATGTACAGGTCAGCGTTGCTGAAATCCCGTTGCCTTCAATGACGCCAACCAATTGCCCGGTGGCCGAAGATGCCGGACGAACAATGATGGTGCCGGCTCCGGGGACCACAAAGGGATAATTCACGGGATTCCCCACATCTTCAAGCCCGGTTCCACCAGCCAGAAATACCTCGCCCATGCCGTCGTCGTAATAGATGTTTACCACCGAGCCCGGAGCTCCCGCCTCAACATCCGTTATGGTCACCTCAAGGTTTGAATTCAAAGGACCCGGACCAGCATAAACCAGTGTTGCCCGCTTTGCCACAAATGAAGCCCCGCACACCGGGCCAACATCGCAGGTTGCCAGCGCCCTAATCGTCAGTGCATTGCCCGCATTGGTGAAATCGTAACTGGCATTTCCAGTCGCAAACGGAGGCGCCTGATCAGGGTCGTCGATGAACACCATGTTGTCATAGGGACAACCGGAAACCACAGTCAACGATAGGGATTTCGAGCACGACAACACCCCATCACTGACTTGGAATGTCATCAGGAACGTGCCGCTTTCGGTGGGGGTGCCAGACAGTTCACCAGTGGCGGAGTCCAGCGTTACCCCGCTGGGCAGCGCGCCCGCCGTCAGTGACCAAGTTACCGTTCCACTGGGCGTGCCGGCATATTGAAGAATCTCGCTGTAGGCCGTGTTGATGTTCGCATCTGTCAGCGGCGAATCCGTGCTGACGCCAAACACGCTAAGATTTAGAACCTTGTCCACTGAATGCCCAAGTGAGTCGGTGGCTCGGATGGTGAAGGCGTAATCTCCCGGAGTCGTCGGCGTGCCGTGAATGAAGGCGTAGATTTCGGTCTGCTGCAACAGCAGCCCGTCAGGAAGCGGGGTCACCATCGTGAAGCTGACTGGCGTGTTGGAGGTTGATGCGTACACCGTTCCCTCATAGGTGGAGGATGCGCAGGTCCGGACCGGCGTCAGCGTTCCCAGACACATGTGATTTTCCACCGCCTTGTTGCAGGCATACGAGTAGGCCATCAGATCAGCCGTCTCCTGATTGGCCACCGATGAGAAAATCCCCGCCGCCACTGTGAAGATGTAAACGCTGCCATCCGGGCAAGTGAACGAGCACTGCTGCGGGTTGTTGCTGTAAACGGTCCGGTTCTCCGGCACCAGCGTTCCGGGAACAATTCCGGGAACGATCTCGGGCCAGTTCCCAGACTGACAGAGCACCGCCTGCTGGGCCGCACACAAGTCAGCCGCTTCCTGAGATTCATCCGACAGGCAGAACCCAACACACCCAACCGCATACCATGTCGAGCCCAGCGGTGGTAGGCCGATGCTGTACCGGCGACCGATGAAGTTATCCACGTCCGGTGTTTCCGAGGACAGGTTGATGAATGGATTGGCCGGGTCAACCGGCCCCACTCCACCGCCAATGGAGGGTGGGCAGACAACGCATGGATTGTTGCAGGGAAAGCTCATCAGCAGGTAATCTGGTCGTACAACTTTCGCCCAACTTGCTCGGCGTGCAAGTAAATGCCGCGCACCCGGCAGAATCCCTTGATCGTCAGCCGGGGCTGAAACTGATAACCCACGTTGGCAGGCCGGGAGGTGGCTGAGGCACAGCGCTCATCAGGTCGGGGCAAAGTCATGTTGGCTTGGTATGACTCCAGACAGGGCGTGAGGGGGTAGGAAATCGGATTGGCCACATTCTCCTCGGAATTCCGAGGTGAGCACTTCTTCCAAGTGTGCCAGATGTTCCAGCACGCCTGACCATCAGGTCGGTATTCCATTGTGAATTGCACCACGCCAAACAACCGGTCAATCCACAGCTCGGCCCCGACCAATTTTTTCAGGGAAGTTTCATCACCCCAAGTGAAAGCCGGGAATTCCATGACCCAAGTGACCCGATTTTCATTCAGGCCGCCGGCCACCGTGGGGGACGGAGCAATGTCATCCTTCTGGAAATTGGTGATCTCCCAGAGCTGGATGTTGTTGCTATTTCGGGCCAGCACCGTGGCGAAGGCCCGTTCGCGGCCACCGAAATCCCCGGTGGTCATCTGAAGCACGTCAACCCCTTCGTGCATTCCCTCCCAGTTCGGGGGATGCTCCGAGCCGAAGGTGCTGATGGGAATGAAATCCATCGGGATGATCGCCTTGTGAATCACGCCCCGGCTGGTTTGCACCGGCAGCGCTGTCTGATACATGCGGCTGTCGAAGTAAATTCCGCTGCAATACTTCAACAGTGACCGGTCATTGTATTGGAGCAGGCGCTGCTCATTCGAGCTGATCTGCTTGTTGCCCGGCTGCCCGAAGTAGCGAATGGACTGATTGAGCGAGCGAATGGCCGGCTCCAGCGACTGGTAATAAAGGTCCCCGTTGACGGTAGTGATGCCCCGGTCATTGACCCAGCCGTTGTTGATCTGAACCACCGTCACCAAGGGCATCGAATTCTTGGTGGTGGCAATCCAGTCCGTGCGCGTCACTGGCACATTCAGCGCGTAGATGTTTTTGCGCGTGCCCATGAACAGCCGGCCCTGACCCAGCGCAGCATCAATGTTTGCGCTGTGCGCCAGCCCGCGAATGATACCATCACTGGCGGGAACACTGAACCCGTCACCGCCGAGCACCAGCGGACACTCGGTAACATTGAGGATGGAGTCGCGAAATTCATTGGCCAGAGTTCCAGACGTCCCACCCACAATGTCACCCGCATTGGCCACACGGCCTTGGGCGTACCAGATACGGCCCATGAAGTAGTCCATCGCGGTGGCGGCAGGCAGCTCGTTGACACCGGGAGTTCCGGGCGCAACCGCCGTATTGGTGATACCAATGCTCCGGCGCAACACCGTTCCGTCCCAAAACAGTGGCAGAGTCACCCCGTCGCCGGCCTGAATCACCAGATACTTCTCAGCCTGCACAAAATAGGTGATCGGCTCGTTGGGCGGATTCAGAAGCGAAACCGTTGCCGACAGGTCGGTGATCGCCCCGCCGTCCGTGGGCACTTTGTAGATATGCCCACCAATGGCGTAAATGTGGTAGGGGTCCTCGTCCAGCGGCTGGTACAGGAACTTGCCTTGAAACAGGGCGTCTCCGGCGCTGACTTCCTTGAGAAACTGATAACCGGAACGGGGCAGGATGCCGCCATCCCGAACCCCGCAATTATCCATCCACGCCAGTTGATTTCGCTGAAGGCCATTCGGGTTGCGCTCAGACTGAATGGTTGGAACGCAGATTGAATTTACCCCTCCGGAGAAATCTATGCTACCATCGGTAATAATGACGGTGTTGCCGGTCATACTCGTTGACTCGACAATCGGGCAAAGGCACTGTTGTTTCAAGCAAAACCATGCTTATCGAAACTGGCGTCAAGAAATCATCTGGCCGATTCCTCAAGTACGGACTCTGGTGGCCAGCCAGCGTGTCCCCGCTTTCCATTGAACGGGACATGATCACCCATGGCGGCCAGTGGCAGGCCAAGAATGATGGCCGCACCGTGGGCGAGGGCCTGTTCTACCACTTCCGGAAATTCCAAGAGATCGCATGGCCGGGCCGCATCTGGGAGTCGGGCCCGTTCAAGAATCACTGGGCCGAGAAGTGTCTGGAGGTGTACCTGAACTACACCTACATCGGGGTGATGGGCTGCGCGGCCTCTGGCAAGAGCGACAGCTTCGGCTGCAACGTGCTCACCGACTGGTACGCCCATTCGAGCTGCACCACCGGTCTGGTCACCTCCACCGACCGGGACAGCTTGGAAATCCGCATCTGGGGCATGATCAAGAAGTATCACAAGCTCATCAAACGCGACTTTGCATGGATTCCCGGCCACCTGATCGAAGGGCGGCAGCGACTGGTGGCGGACGCCCGTAACGAGTTCACTGAGGGGCGTGACTTCAAGAACGGCATCATGGGCGTGGCCTGCAAAAAGGGTAATCAGTATGTCGGGCTCGGCTCCATGATCGGTATTCACAACAAGCGGGTGCGGATGATTGCGGACGAAAGCAACCTCATGCCGCGCGCCTTCCTCGACTCCGCCGCCAACCTGTCCAAGTGCGAGGATTTCAAGCTGGTTGGGCTGGGAAACCCGAACGAAACAACCAACGCCCACGGAGTCCTGTGCGAGCCCGAGCAGTCGCTGGGCGGGTGGGAGGGTGGCATTGACCAGACCCCGGGCACCAAGATTTGGAAGACCCGGTTTCCCAACGGCATCTGCCTGCAATTGCCCGGCAGTGACTCGCCCAACCTGAAGGCGGACCCGGAGCAGCCCGCGCCATTTCCGTTCCTGATCACCCGCAAGCAGATGGTGGATGACGCCCAAATCTGGGGCGTGGATGACTGGCACTACACCATGATGAACGAGGCCCGGATGCCACGCGGGCAGGGCTCGCGCCGGGTGCTGACCAAGCAGGCGTGTGAAAAGTTTGGCGCGTTCGCCGTTCCGAACTGGCGGGATACTCGTATTACAAAAATTGCCTTCCTTGATGCTGCCTATCGCGGGGTGGGTGGCGACCGCTGCGTTTTTGGCGAGCTCTGGTTCGGGCCGGAAACTCAGGAAGATGCCATGCCCATGACCAATCTGGAGCTGAATGCGCTGGCCAGCCAGCATACCGCCTCTTCCCGCCTGAACAACATTCTGGCCCTGATCGACGTGGTGGTGATTCCCATAACGGCGGAAAAGGACTCCGAGCCGGCGGAAGATCAAATCGTCAACTTCGTCAAAAACCAGCTTCAGGTGCGCGACATTCAGCAGTCCAATTTCTTCTACGACGCCGGCATGAGAACGTCACTGGTCAGCGCTTTTGCGCGCCACGACATGGTTTACGCCAACACGGTGGACTGTGGTGGCAAGCCGTCCGACCTGATGGTGTCCTCGGAAATCCAGAAGCCCTGCCACGAATACTATTCCAAGCGCATCACCGAGATGTGGTTCTCCGTCCGCATGGTGGTGGAAAGCCGTCAATTCCGGGGAATGCGGGAGGATGTTTGCACCGAGTTCAGCCAGCGGGAGTGGAAGATGGTTTCGGGCAACCGCATTGAGGTCGAGCCCAAGGATGAAATGAAGCTCAAGACCGGTCGCTCCCCCGACTTGGCTGATGCCGTGGCGGTGGGAGTTCATGGCGCCCGTCAGCGCGGATTCATCATTTCCAAACTGACCAGCCCTGACCGGGTATTACCCAATCAGGGCTGGATTCGCGATCTTCGGGAGAAGGGTCGCAAGTTGTGGAAGTCGGGCTCGCTCTCTTTCAATTAGAGCACACCACTGTTGATCTGGCGCACGGTCTGACCCAGATCGCCCTCAACACCCAAGTTGATGGCATGAGTTTCAATGGCTTTCTTGGCCTCGGCGCTGCCGGAATTCTCAACGCCCTGAACTACGGTCCTGAGCAGCAATGCGCTGGAGTTCGCTTTATCGTTTTTGTACTTCGCGAACCACGATGCCCCTGCCGTAATAGCTGCGAGCCCAATCGTAATGAGCGGAGAAAACGGGTTCACTGGGGCGGTCGCTGTGTTCACTGCCCCAGCCGTCGTCAACACAGCCTCCAATTTTGGGGATACGATGGTGTTGGTGGTGTAATGACCAGAGCCCGGAGGAGTCTCGTCAACCTTGGTGGTGGTACAACCCACCAGCAGCAGGGCTGCGGTGGCCAGTGTGAGTATGGTTTTCATAGTTAATGTCCGAAGTACCACTTCAACAGCATCGCTATACCAGCGATGGCGCCTGAGATCGTGGCAATTCTCAGGTCCAGATTGGTCCGCCAATTCTTGAGGTCGCGCAGCTCGGCAATCACCCCGGGCACGCCAAGACGCTCATCTCCCACCAAGGCGATCTTGATGGCGTGAACGTCGCCGCACACCTTGTCCAGTTTCTGCCGCGCTTCTTCCAGCAACCTTGCCTCCTCGCGCGCCGCTTGCTCAGTATTATCCTGCATGTCCTAACCTTTCAATTTTGGCCCGCATGACGCGGACCTCGTTTTTGGTAAGGCCGGACTTCTCGATGGCCTCTGGGAGTGGGAGCCGGACAACCTTTCGCAGTTCGATTTTCTGCACAAAGAGCTCAAGCCTGCGTTGATGGGCCTGCAATATCTTTTCACCGAGCAGGAGACGGTTGCGCTCGCGCTGGACGTTCCAGCGCAGTCTCCTGAAATGATTAAGCAGGCGCTCATCTTTCATTGCCGCAGTAGCCGATAATAGCCAGAACTGCCAACATTGGTCCGCCACACCGAAACAACCTGACCGTTCGTGGGAACGATCTTGAAAACCGGGGTAAACGTCCCGGTGAACGAGTCTATTTGTTCCATGAGCACATTGGTTTTTCCAGCCCAATTTGTAGTATTAACCGTCCACGATATGATGCTGATGGGAACAGGCGAGATTGACAATTGCGGTCCAGTCACCACCGAGGCGACTCCAGTGGTCAAATTGCTGAACCCGAATTCATTGAAGGCGACGAAAACATTGGTGCTGCCCGGAGCCATGCCGCGCATCGTGGCGTTGTTGTACGGGCCGGCATTCAGCACGGCCTTGGTGGTCATGTTGGACAGTTGAGTGGGATAAGCGCCCGGCACCCACTCCAGCCACACGCTGGCATTGGTGTTTACGACCGGTGCGCGGGGGAAGAGGCTTAAAAATGAAGCGGCAGCGACAGCCGTCGCTATCGAACCAATCGCAAGAATTGCTGCAACAAGTCGTTTCCACATATGGTCAATGGACTTTCTGGGTGAAACATAACCCCAAAGATTTGTTTTGTCCCATGTCGAACCCCAACAATTTCCCGAGTTTTCACATCCCAGAGGCAGGGAATGAGGTCGCCGGGGCTTACTATCTTTTGGCGATGGGCGGCCTTGGCGTCAGATCGGTTGTCGAATCCGGGAAACTCACCCTCCACGCTGATCACATCCGCCTGCTCGCATTCTCCAAGTGTGCCGCCAAACACCTCAACCAGCGCCATGCACCCAAGGCATATTCCCAGAATCGGACCTCGGAATTCTGAGATCGTCGAGTTCAGGTAACGAACACTATCGCTATGAAACGGGCCGCCACTGATGATCAGCCCGCCACTCACGTCGGGAAGGAAGGCGCTGCCGCTGTTGCTGCAATAATACGAAACTTTTTTCAGCTTCAGCCACTCACAAATGTCGTAGTGGTAGGAAACGTCGTGGGCTGTATTGTTTATTACGCAGAGCACAGGGTAACGATGAGGGCGTAGCCATTCGCTCCCTGACCTCCAGCGGCAGTCGCGCTGGCAGCCAAGCTGGACGAGCTTCCGCCGCCGCCACCGCCATAACTTCCGCCAGCCCCGCCCGCGCCTCCGCTGGGAGTTCCACCTGAACCACCCGCACCAACCTTGGACGCTGGGCTTGCGCCCGCCGTGCCCGCACTGGCGTTCGCCGCCGGGGCATTGGTGCCATTTCCACCCTTTCCGGCCTGATAGAGCTCACCCTTTGCGCCGGTGCCAGCGCCACATCCGCCACCTCCGGGGCCGCCATTCTGGCCGTCGTAACGGTCCATGACAGCAGTCGATGTAGCCGAGAAGAAAAGCTGCGCAGTTGCTGATGGTAATCCAATTGTCTGTTTTCCAACTCCGCCACCACCACCGCAAACGCTTCCCGCACCACCCCTCGGGTCGGTGATGGTGCTTGTGACGGAGCCGCCAGCGTAACCACCAGCGCCACCACCGGCAACTAGGTTTGCCCCAAATGAAGTCTGGCCGCCAGCAGTTCCAACATTGCCAGCCGCAGTGCCCGCCCCAACCCCAGCGCCACCAGCGCCACCAGCGCCAACGGTTACAATCTCAGTTGCCGCGAGCGCAGAAGCAGCAAACCACCCGAAAGACAGCCCGCCGCCGCCGCCGCCAGAACCACCAAAACCAGTGGCCAAACTTCCGCCGCTTCCGCCACCGCCGCCAGCGCCAATGATGAAGGCGTAAGTCGCAATGGCCCCGGTCGGCTTGTTCCAGTTGTTTGCTCCGGTGACCGTGAATTCCTGAACATTGACAGTGAGCGACCCACCACCTCCGCCAGAGATGCGATTGAGCAAAGCGATCTTGATCAGGTCGGAAAACGGAATCCCGTAACAGGCCACGCAAGCTGACTCGTTGAGCAGGTCTTGGACAGAAAGGGGAGTAGCCATATCAGGGGTTGAGTATTCGGTTTAAGAGAGAAATCTTGATCAGGTCGCGCATCGAAATCCCGAGGCAGGCATAGCACTTCACCTCGTCCAAAAGTGTTTGAGTTGAAATCGCGGTCATGACTGTGAAATTTGATCGAGCAGCGCCATTTCCATCGCATCAAACATGCTGCCCTCGGTATAGCAAAGATTGCATTTGGCGTAAGCCACCAGCGCCTGCGGACTGACGTCGGCGGCAGCATTTCTGGCCAGCAGAATTCGGCGCTCCAGCGCCAGAATGAGCATCTGACCGGTTGTGAGCTCGCCGAAGCACATGTAACACTTGGCCTCGTCGAGTAAGGTGCTGGCAGCAATGGCAGCCATCAGGAGTTCATGTAACCGGACATTTCCTCGTCAGCCTCTTCAGGCTCTTCCTCTCCGGGCGATGGGGCCTCACCCTCATCGGAGACGTACATGACCTCAGCCTGACCTTCGAGCAGGCGACCGATTTTGATTTTGCAAACCGAGCCCGGCTTGAGCTCCTTGCCTTGGAAGAAATCCATGGGCAGAAGCGCGGTACGGCCATCGTCCTTGGGTGACGCCTCCACCTCCATGCCAACATCATCTTCTCCGGAGTCGTCTGGTGCAGCTTGATTTTCGGTATCCATGATTGATTGGCGAGCCAGAGAGCGTGAATGGTCAAAAGCTGCGCCACGACCCAAACATGGACCGTGGCGCAGCGTGAATCAACTATCAATAGTCCGGAGCCGGACCATCCTGACTTCCCGTAGGAACGCCAGTACCATACAGACCATCCGGAGCAGGGCAGCGAGGAAGCTGGCTGCTGTAATTCTGCGTCGGGTAGCCCGGGTTGGAGCTGCAAACGTCGATTTCCGGGATGCAGAACTGCTCCCGCTTATGGAAGTAAGCGCGGATGAACTCGTAGTGGAGGGGCCGGACGTAGTATTTGAACCACGCACCGAACTGGCCCTTGTTCCCCCACTTGTTGTTGATCGCCAAACCATTTCGGTCAGCGCCGAGGTTGTTCATCATGAACTTCCACTGCCCGCCGAAGTTACGCGGCAGGAACGGCATCTCGGGATTGACCGAGGTGGCGTCGAAGGTCAGGAACTCCATGCCCTTTTTGTGCCACTGGAAGCTGATGGCGTACTGGGCACGGTCGAAGTCAGGATTGACGTCCGAGCCGATACCCGCCGCACCGCCAGCGCCCGTGGTGACGCCGTTCTTGAACGGCAGCACAAGCTGGTAACGATAGCGGTTTCCGTTTCCGGAGTGAGCGCCAGCGCCCAAGTCGGTGACGTAGTTGAACCGGAGGCCCAACTCATCAACGCGAGTCATGTAGTTTCCGATCTGGCCGGAGAAGCCATAGCGCCAATAGGCACTCTGGTCGCCCCATTGAGTGAAGCGCCAGTTGGCGTTCACGCTCGGGTTGTTGGCCGAACCAACACCCTGTTGGCCGCCGAGGCGGTCGAGGAACCAGCAGGTATCCATGTCGGTCACCAGCTCCACGAACGGAGCGGTTTCCTTGAACGGATTCTTGCCGGCATACCCTTCGCGCATCGTCTTGGACCAGTTGTTCTGCAACATCTGGGGGACGAGGTGGAACAGGCGGGTGGGAGGAACAGAGGCGTCGAAATAAATTTCGTCGTCAGCCACGCCGTCGCCGTCGGTGTCCGCCGAAACCCACTGGTAATTCCAGCTACTGAGCAACGCATTCGCCGCTTGGCGATACTTGGCCCAGAAGAGCGCCCGCTTACGCGCGAACATCGAGAAGATGTTCTGGGTATTGGGGCGCAGGATTTCATTGATGATCTGCGAAAGGTGCTGTTCCGCGTGGGTGACGTGCATCTCCTGATCGTAGCAAACGAGTGGAGTCGTCCACGTTTGCTGTTCAGCGAAGTACGTCAGACGGTCAGCGCCCCAGCCGATCTCGGCTTCCGTTGGGTCACAGGGATTGCCACTGCAACCAGCGCCAGCGCCTTGAACGCGACTCCACGCTTTCGTGGTGTTCGCCCAAACGGCGCGGAAACGGTCCTGAGTGACTTCCGCCGGAGTGCCCATCGGCATCGTGCCTACGGAGACGTTACCCATCCAACTGTCGGTCGGACGAATATCTTCCATGATGAGCTCATCGAAGCGAGGAGTTTCATCAACCAAAAACTGTGGGAAATCGCACGCGGCGAGGGTTCCCGTTGGACAAGACATAATGTTTTAGTGTTTGTGTTTACGCTTTAATCGGAGCCTCACCTCGGAATTCCGAGGTAACACCGACTGGCATTCACAAAGACCGACCGTTTTATGTCTCTGTCTCCCGCCCGGGAGATTAAGGCCGAACCGCATTGATCGAGCGGAGCCGATTGCCCGAGTCCGCAAGGCTAATTTGGTCGGACGTCAATGGATGTGTAGCACCGTGGTTAATTGCTGTCAAGCGACTCGCGTTGCAAACCCGAGCAATCACTTTACTCTGGCGCGCAATCGAGCCCTCATCTGGTCCATCTTGCTGCCACCAGAAACGACCGGGCCGGCATCCGGCTTGGAAGTGCCACGATTGGGAACCGTCCCCTTGAACTCTGAAAGCTGGCGCTTGGTTTCCGCGTGAGCCTCGCGCTCTTTGGTTAGGAGGTGGCGCACGCGCGTAAAGGCCGCCGCCCGGTGGCGGACTGCCGCATGTTTCTTGACCAAGCTGGCGCGCTCCTTGGCGGTCAGGCTGGGGTCCATGGGACTCTTGGCGAAAGCCTCATCCACCATTTTATACCCATTTTCCAGCATTAGGTTGGCATCATCGTCGCCTTCAATGGGCTGGAAGAACTCGGCCATTTTCGGGTCCTTGGAATGATACTCATTGGCCTTTTCGTAAACCCCCTTCAGCTCCGAGCTCAACGCCTCCATTTGCTCGCGCTGCTGCTTGATGGCCCGCTCCTCGGCGGCCATGCCCTCGACTCGATTCTTTTCCAGAGCTGCGACGCGAGCATCGTACGCGGTTCGAATCTTGTCCCGCTCCAGCATCACATCGTCAGCCATTTCGCCAAACATCTCATTGGCGATCTGGCGGGCCTTGGCCGTTGGGGCGTTTACCAGCTCCAGCATGTCCTCCGCCGAAATATCCATGGCCCGAGTGCCGTCCTCGCTGGTCTTGGTGACGCCCTGAAGGTTGCGCATGGACTGTTTCCACGCATTTTTGTAGGGCTGATCGTAATTCTCCTGAAACTCAGGGTGAGATTCGTAATCCTTGATTCGAATCTTCTCCAGAAGATCGCGCTTCTCCTTGCGCAGCGCCTCCAGTTCGGCAACCTCGGATTTCCGAACTTCCGGATTGATCACCTGCTTCCGCAGCTCAGCAATTTCAGCCTCCGCCTTGGCCCGAGCGGTCTTGTGCTCATCCACCAGCTTCCACGGATTGGGCTTTTTCTTTTCTCCATCAGCCGGCTTCCCATCCTCGGACTTGGCCTTTTTCAGGCCGTCTTCCATCAACGATTCCTGCTCTTCATCAACCTCAGCATCCTCTTGGGGCTCGGCCTCGTCAGCCGGCTTGGCCTCATCCTCCGGCTTTTGCTGGGCTGCCGGCTTTTGCTCGGCGGCGGGTTTCTGCTCAGCGGCTGGCTTCGGGTCGGCGGGCTTCTCGCCGGCACGGGCCTTCATCCGCTCAATCATCTTGCTCTTGGCGCTGTCGGGGCGGTCTGAATACGCCTTGATCGGGGGCGGAATTGTTCCCGCCGGAGCCGGTTTTACACCCTGAGCGCCGCCCGGTGCGGACGACACTTCAGGTATGGCAACATCACCACGAACCGTGGTCGGGGTTGCGGCGGCGGGAGGTGCTTCGAGAATTCCAGAACTCATACGCTGTGATCAATCTGTTGCCGGTCAACGATGGAAACTGGAGCTGACGGAGCTTCCGACAACCGGTACAGCACGTCGATAAACTCCAGAGCCCCCTTGATTTTGAACATGGCGGCTGCCGCCCCATTGGAATCCTGAGTGCTGCCCGCCAGCAAAAACTGATAATGCAGCAACGCCGTATCCAGCGACTCTCTCAGAATTGGCGACTCCATCGTCTTGCGGTGATTTGATACTTTTACGCCGGAAGCGCGAAAAGCCTGCTTTGGGTTGGGATTGACGATTACTGGTGTCGGTTCTTTTTCAGATGCCATATATGCAGGGATTGTTAATCTCCCTTTCGCTTGGTGTCAACTTTCTTTGGGGCGGGCTTTTTGGCTTCACGGATTTTATCGACTTCCAGAGCATGAGCCGCCTCGGCGGTGGTCATGCTCATGTCGTGCGATGCCTCCAGCGTGGACTGCTGAAGCTCAACATCAGTGGCCAGATTGTCCCGCGATAGCTGAGCCTTCAGCGCTTCATCCTTGCGCATCTCCTCGCGCTCCCAACTGATCTGTCGCTGTGCCGTCTTCTGAGCGTGAGCCGTCTTGTTGGCCTCCGCCTTGGTCTGGGCCTGAATCATCAACGCATGAATCTTGGCCTGAACCTCGGGGTCAACCTGACCACCCTGCTGCGCCTGAGCCTGCTGCTGCTCCATGAGCTGCTGGCCAAAGCCCTTGAGCACGTTCTGCATCTTGCCAAGCTGGTCGCCGTAAATCTTCACGCGCTGCCGCTCGGCCTTGTCCTGAGCAATCACCTGAATGTGCTGCTCAATGTGCTGGGCCACGTTCACCATGCCCTGCAACTGCTCCATGGTCGGGATGGATTGCGACTGGCGGAACTTCTCAATCTGCTGCGCCAGAATCTGCATCAGGGTATCCACGTACTCGATATGGTTCATGCCCGTCTTGATGGCCACCGGCAGGCCCTGCATCAGCGCACCCGCCGCAAGCTGGGCATCATGCACCGAGTCGGTAACCTTGACCGGGTTCTCCGGCACATACGCCATGGCCTTGGCCGGGTCGTTGGTGATCGCCAAAGTGACCTCGCGCAGAATGTCGCGCTGCGGTTCAGGGTCGTACAGATTGCGATATGCCATGAGCTGCTCGGCAATGGCCAGCTCCATGGTTTTGTTGCCATCTCCCAGCACCCGGGACGGGTCCTGTTCCCAGCATTCACGGTTGTAGAGCACCCGCTCACTCACGCCCCGGCGCAGGCAATTGGCCTGAAACCGGCGCGAGTCCGGGTCGCTGGAATTTTTGATGGTGAGACGACGGAAAATTTCACGGAACTCCGGCACTTGATAAATCAGCGCCTGAGAGATGGCAGACGACACCAGCGACTGTACGGCATTGACCTCGGCCATGACCTCGAACTTTGTGCGGTCGCGCGGCTGCGATGCAGACTGTGGCTGGACCGTGTACGACGACGAGTTCTGGTTGATGATATTCTGGTTCTGGGCCAGACCAAGCTGGGCCAGTGTGGTATTTACCTGATAGCGCTCTGCCGCTGGAATAAACTTCACCGAGTCATCAATGAACCCCTTGTTGACCAGCTCAACCTTGAGCGAGCGCTGCGCATCCAGCTCAGTGTTGACCCGGAAATACATCATCAACTGTTCGAACACGGCCTCGTTGAACTTGCAGCGCAGTCGATTTTGCAGGTGGCAGACCGAGTAGAGTAGAAAGCCAAGCGAGCGGACTGAGTGATAGCGGAACGGCGCAACGGCTGACAGATCGGCGAACTGCCAGTTCAGAATCTCCGACCGGTCCAAGGCAACCTTGCGATCTCCGGGGTTGTAGAGGAACTGACGGCGATACCCGCCATGAAACTTGTCCGCCTTGCGGGTCGGGTTGGGTGTTTCGGCGTAATTGAAACTCTCCGGCATGGACCAACCATCCAGAATCATGCGCCGATTCCAGCCGGACGTTTTGCCAGCATCGTTCCAGAAGTAGAAATCGAACACGTTCACAGTCGGCACTTGATCACCGTAGTACATGCCGCCGTCGCCCTTGACCCGCTCGGCCAGTTTTTCTGGCGCCCAGATTTCAGGCCAGTTATTGTTCATGAGCGTCTTCGACTCCGAATCCACCCACTTGATGGCCGCCTTGAGCATCCGGATATTCCAAGCCGGGTCACGATTCGGCTTGTTGATGATCTTGACCAGTTCGGGAGCGGAAAACTGACGGTAGAGCACAAAGAAAGGCAGGTTCTCCATGGTCAGGAGCGTGCCCGCCGGCACAAACACATCCTCCACGCCCATGGCGTACGGACACCATGACTCGTCATCCCGCCAGCCGCAGGGGGCAATTCCATGGAGCACGTTCATCGCAATCTTGGAGCGCTGCGATTCCGTGTAAACCATGGACCGCTTCATGATCTTGCTGATTTCCTCGGTGACAATCGCGCCCCACGCTGAGCGCTTGTGAACCGGCCCTGAATCGGTTCGGCAGGTGAAGTAATTTCCGGGCTTGAGAATGGATTGATAGAACTGGCTGCGAACATCGTGACTTAGCCTTGTGCCCTCAAGGAAGTTCACATTGATGTTGATGCCGTTCTCCTCCACCTCATCTTCGGAGTAGGGCGGAAACCCGTTGAACAAGTTGTTAATAAGTGTGCGGTTTTTGCCGCGTGGATATTCAGCGAGCCGCATCTGATAGCAGATGGACTCAATTACTTCCGGGTCGTCGAATTTCATAGGTCAGGTTGGGCTTATCCACTTGTCTCGGTCAGTAATCATGAAATACATGTTCAATCGGTACTTCAAGCACTGCTTGCAAATTGAGTGTCCCGCTCGCTCGGCAATCAATTGCTCCGGAGTGGTATCCAGATAATTGGTCAGCGTGACGCGGCGATCAGCCACACACGCGCACAACTCGGTTTTCCCATCGTGCCGGATGAACGTGAAAATGCCGCCCGCACCCACTGGGCAAACCTCCGCCAGCGGATAGTGTTGATACATCTCCCGGGCCTTGACGGGCGAAATGTGCATCCGATCAACCGCCCCTGAATAAACCTTGCTGACCGGGGGAAACAAATGATTCCAGTCGGGACGATTCGGCTGAACCTCAAACGCAGATGATTCCGGGTCGCGCTCGCGCACATACTGAATGGCGTTCTCCATGGAAATGGCTCGCGCGAACGAGGTGAAGAATCCAATGCCGAGGTTGGTGGCGTACTCCTTCATCAGCGGGATTTCGTGCTCGTTATCCTTGTAAACGTGGTAATTCACTTGGATGTTCACGCGCTGCTCCAGCGGGATGGCATTGTTGGCGTGAGCCAGCGTCATCATGTTCCGCTTCACCTTCTCAATGTCCCCTCCGGCATGTCCCTTGACATAGACCTCCTGAGTGAAGCCTGAAAGGCTGATGATGATGAGGTCCGGCTTCGCGGCGAGCAGCTCCTCAACCCGGCTGATGTGGTTGAGGTTCGTTGACATTTCAGGATGTAGGCCACGGCTGTGGATAGCGGCGATGCACTCGGGGAGTTTGGGGTGCAGAAAAGGTTCAGAATTTCCATAGGTGAAGACGATGGCATTAGGATTCTCCAGCTTGATCTTGTCGAGAATCTTCTCCATCAGCTCGGTATCCATGAAACCGGTCTGATGTTCGTAATCCTTGGTGCCTTTGGTGCAGCTCGGGCAGCGCAAGTTGCAGGCGGAGTTGATCTCCAAGAAGTATCGCCACGAATGCAGCCGGGTCTGCTCAAAAGTGATGGCTCCGCCGCCCTGATAGAATGGAATGGCTGCCTCGTCGTAGGCTCTTTGCGCTTCTTCAGTCATGCAATGTCACGGTATCACGCCCCACCCTTGAGCGAAAGCTCCCAAGTCGGGTAACGGAATTTCGGGTCGAGAATGTGGGCGTCGGTCAGGTACATCAAGTTATTGTGCGCGCCCGGGTCATGGAGGCGGTAGAAGTCAAAGGCATCGTTGATGCGAAACCAAGTCAGGCAGTTGGATTGATCTCCCCGACAGGAGATGTTGGGCGGCTTGCGCCAGTCCGGCCATTCGTACTCGCCGCACCACGTCACCAGCAACGTCGGAATTCCGAGGTTGTGCAGCAACCACCACATTGAGTTTTCGCCGTGCTCGAATTCATACCGGTCCGGAGTGGTCACCACCTTTTTGGGGTATTCCCCGAGAAGTATCGGGGAAGTCCAGAAGCCGGTGGTGTTGAAGTGGGGCCGCACCTGATAGCTGCTCAAGCTGCCGTAAAATCCCGCGCCATGCTTAGCCCAAGCCTCCATCATCCGCGCCATCCAACCAGCCTTGCGCACCGTGCTGCTGCCACCGAGGCACAGCATGGCATCAGTCGTCACCACCTTGGAGGCATCAATGTAAGCCCCAATGTCCATGCCCTCGCCGCTGCGCGGCAGAAAATCGCAATTGGGAAACACGGAGCGGTATCGCTCAACTGTCTGCGGAATCGGCTCGCGCCCCTGACAGATGATCAGCGTTCGGTGATCAACTCCGGGCGGGTGGTCTTGATACGACTTGATGAACCGGTCCTCAAGGGCGTTATGTCCGGCCTCGCCCGGAACGTGAATGTAGCAGAGCGTCATCATCGAATGCAGTGGGCGCCGGGCCAGTGCATCGCATAGTCGCGCACGCGCGCCCGGCGCCCTTTACCAATCCAGACCTCAGCCTGATACCTATCGGCATTTATGTCAATCGGCGGACAGGTATTCAACAAGTTGCTGCGCGCCCAGAAGAAATTCCCACCCCAGTACGGAACATTGCCAATGATCGGATACTGACTCGGCTTGAGCCAGTGGCAGCCGCAAGAATCCAGACCAGATTCCAAATCAGCCACACAGCTCTGCCATTTCCAGATCACCACATTCTCCATGCAATTCCGCCAAGCCGTGACCGTGATGTGGCCCTTGTAGATGGCTCCCTTGGTGTGGAAGTAGAGCACATACCAATCCGGGTGCGACTTGCAGAAATCCTGCATCAGTTTCATGGTTGGAAGCTCTCCCACTCCAATTTTGTTGTGAGTCACCTTCCAGTCCGGCGCCATGGACTGAACCATGAAGGCATCTTCCTCTGAGCCGCTGACTCCAATTTCAATGTACTGAGCTGAGGCCGCCAACCCGCTGACATACAGGGCTGACAATTGTTCTGTAACAATTTGAGTTACATTTTCCGGGTCGCATGGAATTGTGCCGCCGCCGAGGTAGATGTGGTAGAAGATCGCAATGGGCTTCACATGTATCCTATTCGGTCTGAGTGCTGGTCCAGAACGACCGCCTCATGATTCTCAACGTGCCGCCAGTCATTGGGCGGGAATGTTCCGGTCCACGTCACCAGCCACGCATTGAATCCCATTTCGATGACCCATTTTGAAATGCCATGAGTCGGACCGTGCTCAAACTCGTAGCGCTGGTCGTTGCCCACCAAAATCGGATAGGCCAGCAACAGATCGGGTGGCATCCAGAAACAGGTCGTGCGGATGTGCAGGTGCGGCTGATGAAAGGCGTACGCCCCAAATATCCCCGGGCCGTTCTTTTCGTAAGCGTTGACCATCACATCCAACCAGCCCGCCTTGCGAAAATGAACCCGCGAACCGCAGAATACCATCAAGTCAGCCTTAATTTCGCGTGCCGCCTTCTGGAATGCGCCAATGTCCTTGCCGTAATTGTCATGGGTCATGAACTTGACCGGCAGCGGATTGAACAGGGGAAGATCAGACTGACGAACGGTGTCGCCGTTGATGATGACGTAAATGTCATGCGGCGTCGCCCCCGGTGGGTGGGTCAAGTACGAAGACACAAACTTCCGCGCCGCCGGCACGTACTGACGCATGTCGGCGCGCGGATGCACGTACACGATGGCCACATTCACGCCGTCAATTCCTTGATCACCCAACAGCCGGGGACCTTGGCGAGTTCAGCCTGAACCTCTGCCGAAGTATGATTCCGAATATACTCCAACGGAGCGTGAACCTTGACTTTCATTGGACAAAGACACACCCCGCAGACGTTGAGCTGGGCATCAACGCTGGTGGCCAACCTCATGCCTGAAATCCGCTCTACCTGCTTGGCGATCACCTCAGACGCCGGCTTCGTGAACCATGAGGTAAAGTCGCCTTTTCCATTCTTCGGACATGCCACACAGGTCCGAGCTCGGATTTCCGAGGTTTCCTTGGGAACGGGAGGAGCGCCCGAATCCAGCCAGTCGCGTCCCACCTTGATGCCCGACCAAAGTTTTTTAGCCCTACCCGCCGCAACAGCGATTTGCTCTTTCTCTTGGGCCAGCAGGGCTTGGGATTTTGGGGGTGGGGGCTCTCCTTCATTTCCCATGATGTAATCAGTCCATCCGTGGCGAGCGCAGATCAGCGCATTGAACGCATCAACCTCATCCGCCACCGTGTCGTAATCGAGCGACCAGCCCTTGGTGGCCACCAGATCGGGCCGGCCTCGACGGTGAGCGATGAGTCCGCTGACGATGGTAGAGAAGCTGGCAAATTTTGGAGGTCGCCAATTGGTTTCCGGCACAAGGAAGGTGAGGCCGTTGGGTATCTGCTTGTTTCTATCTTTAAGTCTATTCGGCATGTCCGCTTCTAACCCCTCCTGTAAATTTTTGCAAGTATTGCTTGCCACAAATAAACCGATGCTGTAAATCATCAGCCATGATTGATCACGTTGTTGTGGATGTTGAAATCAAGAAGACCATCGAAGAAACTCCGGGCGGCTGGGAGTCCACCGACAAGCTGGGCGTTTCCACTGCGGTGGTCTATGAGTTCAAATCGGACCGGTTTCTGGTTTACGGTGATACTGAGGAAGAGCTGAAGGAGCTTCAGGAGCGGTTGAAATCGGCTGACAAGATCAGTGGATTCAACATCTGGAAGTTTGACTTCCCCGTCATCTTCGGACTTCCGGGGCGCGAGCGAGTCGAGACGCTAAGAACCAAGACGAATGACATTTTGCGGCGTATCTGGCGCGATAAAGGACTTGACCCTGACTCATTCTCAAAATCGCATGGCGGCTACAAGCTGGACGACATTGCGCTCAGACTTTTCGGTCGCGGCAAGGTGGCCAACGGCGCCCAAGCCCCGATGATGTATCAGCATGGGCAGTGGGGAAGGCTGGTAAACTACTGCATTGACGACGTGAAGTTGGAGCGGGATTTGACGATCTTCGTTGAAGAACACGGATTCATCATTGGCAGAGACGGAGACGTCGTCTGGATGAACAATTCAAAATGGTCAGCATAACTACCAAATCGTGTCGCTGCTGCGCTGGCTCTGGCCGCGAGCTGGACGACGTTGAAACAGGAGCAGCCTTGCGCGCGTTGCGTGAGAAGGCGGGCATTCGTCAGAAGACGATTGCCCACAGCATGGGCTTCACTCCGCCATACATCTCCGGCTTGGAAAAAGGCGACCGCCACTGGTCGCCTAGCCTGATTCAGGCTTACAAGCGGGCGATTGAAACCAACAAATGAACCTCAAGAACTACACCAGCAACATCCCAGCCCACACCACGATCAGCTACATCGAAGCCTATCTGGCCCAGTGCGGCGTGGAAGGCATCAGCAAGCAGTACGACAACGGAATTCCTGTCGCCCTTTTCTTCCACGTCAACCTTCCACCCAGTCGCTACACTGTCCGGCTGCCAGCCAAGGTGGACGAGGTGCAGGAATTCTTCTGGAAGGAGTACGTTGCCAGCACCAAACGGCCACGAAAAACGAAAGAAGATTTCAGGGAGCAGTCCCTGCGCACGGCGTGGAAAATCCAGCAGGACTGGGTGCAGGTGCAGATGAGCTTGATCAAGCTCAAGCAAGTTGATTTTCTGGAGGTATTCATGGGCTTCCTCTGGGATGGTCGCCAAAGCCAGTATCAATTGGAAATGGCCCGCAAATTCAAAGCCCTTCCAAGCACAACCATAACTACCGAATCATGAAAACCGTAACCGTCAGCAAGCAGAAGTTGCAGATCATCGTCAGCGAAAACCGAAACAAACACCGCGCCCAGTTCGAGGAGGCGTTCGAGGGCTACCGCAAGGAGTGCATCGCCCTACTATCCCGGAATCTGGACGATCTCAAGTCGGGCCGGAAGGTGGAGGTTCGGTTCTATGAAGTAGCGCCACAGGACCACACCAGCGACTACGATACCGTGCTGAACATGCTGTCCATGTCGGTGGATGATAACATCGAACTGACCCATCAGGAATTCCAGCAATACGTCGAGGACGACTGGAACTGGCGCGAACAGTGGAACGCCAGCAACATGAAATACATGGCCAGCCGATGACCGGTCCAACCCCCATTGATCTGGTCAATGCCTTCTACGCCCGGAATCTTTCCGAGAAAGAAGGCATGAACCTGCTCCAAGATCACGGCATTGTCAGCGATAACTGTGTTTGGGCGGGAAGCGTGGCCAACGCCGACCTGCCACGGGCCATTGAATTCATCACCGAATATGAAGCTACTGAATAACCACATCCTTGTAGAACGAGTAAAGCGCAGCAGTGCTGTAAGCCGGGGCGGCATTCGCTTCCCGGAAATCTGCGTTGACGATTTCAACACGGGCGGACCGAAAGAATTCCGAGTTTTAGCAGTTGGGCCCGGTCGCAGAAACAGGAAGGGCATCCTCTTTCCGGTCGAGTGCTCTCCGGGCGACCGGGTTATTTGTCACAGCTACACCACCGGAGCCACTGAAGTTGGTGACAGCAAGCTGGTCATAACCGACGACATGATTCTGGCCGTCATCCCTGTTCAGTCATGAGCGAAAACTACGTTGACGCCAAGATCAAGCAACTGATCAAGGACTTGGAAGATCATGTGGATTCCATCCGCGTGTTCGTTACCAAGACGTCAGATTCCAATGCGGACACCACTTCCTGCTACACGCTTGGCAAGGGGAATTTCTACACCCAATACGGCCAAATCAAGGAGTGGATTACTTTCAACGAAAACAAATTTCGACACGACCTATCACAAAATGAAGGAACTTAACGACACTGATTTGATGCCGTTCGGGAAGCACAAGGGCATTCCCATGCAGGACGTTCCTGCTGAATACCTACATTTCCTGTGGGTGAACGGACTCAAGACCGAAAAGAAGCCGGTGGCGAATTACATCCGCCGCTGCAAAAACGCCCTGAAACAAGAAACCCCAGACCTGATCTGGGAATAGGAGAAACCATGGTCCGAAACATACACATCACCCCCGTCATGAACGGGTTCATCTGCCAGATTGGCTGCCAACAAGTCGTATTCAACTCGATTGGCGAGATGACAGACGGCATCGCCAAGTACTACCGCAATCCCAGAGAAGTTGAGGATTTCTGGGTCAAGAACGCGCTGAACAAGACGTTGGAAAATCCAGTGATTGCACAGGGAGTGCAAGGCATTTCGGAGCCGTGTCCATCGCCAGCTCGCGACCGAATTACCGAGCCAGCGCCGTGCCCGCCTGAGCGCGAAATGTCTGCCACTGAAATGCAGGCGCTGCGCCGTCGCTAAAACAATCATCCCGCCCGTCCTGTTCTGCATGAGATTATTAAAGCTCCGACCTCGGGAATCCGAGGTGTCGGGCGGGAGTTTTGGTTTGTTCATTCACACTGCCGGGTTTACAAGTAGTCCATGGCCTTTGATGCCCACAGCAATTTTGGCTACTCCACCGTAGCAGTCGCCCCCGCGCCCGCCTTGACTGGCCTGAGCCTGACTGTTCAGGCCGGTCAGGGCGCACTATTCCCCGCCGTGCCGTTCAATTGCACAGTCTGGCCGGCAGGGGTCGCTCCACTGGCCAGCAATGCTGAAATTGTCCGCGTGACCAACATTGCCGGGGACACGCTCACCATCGTTCGGGCACAGGAGGGCACGTCAGCCATTGCCATTGATGTTGGCTTCCAGATCGCGAACACGACCAGCAACAAAGTGTTCACCGACATTGAGACAGCCATCCCGGTCACTTTTGTCAGCAACATCTCGGCGGGAGCTCAATCGGCCTCGGGTCAAATTGTGTTCGCCAACGCCAATGGCATCACGTTCAACATGAACGCGGGCACAGTGACTGCCAGCCATGACGGAATCACCAGCCAGTCGGTGCAGACCCAGAATGCGGTCAGCGTGGAAGGAAGCACCGGCAACATCGTCTTCGCCAATGCCAACAACATCACTTTCGGATTCAACAACTCCACCGTCACCGCCTCGGCGGGGCTCACGCAGTCCACTCAGCCAGTGGCTGCATCAGCCTCGAATGGTTCGTTTCTCTTCTCGACTCTGGCGTTCAGCAACGCGAATGGAATTACGTTCGGCACGTCAGCTGGCAGTATCATCAGCGCCAGTCATAACGCGCTGACCAGCCAGAGCAACCAAGCCGCCAGCGCCTCCAACGGCTCGTTCACTTTTCAAACGCTCGGATTCTCCAACGCCAACAATGTCACTTTTGGGACCTCCGCCGGAGGCATTGTCACCGCTTCTGTGGCCGCCGCCGGGGCGGGCTCGGTCAATTTTTCCGCCGGAACGACCAGCAACAATCTGGCCTCGGTCACTTTTGCCAACGCCAACGGAATCACTTTCGGGCTTAACGCTGGAACGATCACGGCCAGCCATAACGGGCTGACCAGTCAGAGCAATCAGGCGGCTTCGGCTTCCAACGGCTCTTTCACCTTTCAGACGCTTGGGTTCTCCAATGCCAACGGGGTCACGTTCGGCACCAGCGCCGGCTCCATCGTCACCGCCAGTGTCGGTGCGGGGGTCGCCGCCGGCTCGCTGGCGGCAGGGGGCAGCACCATGGCGCTCGGGCAGGTGGTGTTCAGCAACTCAAACGGCATCAGCTTCAGCCTGAACGGCAGCACAGTCACCGCTTCGCATGATGCGCTGACGTCACAAAGCAATCAGGCGGCTTCAGCTTCCAATGGCTCATTTACATTCCAGACGCTGGGATTCAGCAACGCCAACAACGTCACGTTCGGCACCAGCGCTGGCAGCATCATCACCGCCAGTGTGGCCGCTGCGGGCGGCGGTGGCTCGATCAACTTCTCTGCCGGCACGACCAGCAACAATCTGGACAGCGTGGTGTTCAACAATTCCAATGGAGTCAGCTTCGGGCTCGACGGCAGCACGCTTACCGCCTCCATTCGTAACGACATTACCATGTCGCGGTTTGAGCCGGTCGCGCTGAATGCCAACGCTACCTCATTCGGCAGTCCGGCCCAGAATCTGATTTTTATTGACCCAATAAATCCAACCGACGCCATCTCTTTTACCAACATGGTTGGGCTGGCCTCATGGAATTTCATCATCCCCAGCAGCAGCACCACGGCAACCGGTCGGCACGGAATCACCCGCCGGATGGCATTTTACAGCCGCAGCGTCACCGACAGCGGCGCCACCAATTTCAGCAACAGCAACACTTGGGTGACGATGTGGAGTTCGGAGATGACAACCACCGGTTTGTGGTCCGCCACCTCCAGCAGTATTTCGGGCTTTTGGGGCTGGCAGACGGATTCTACCGGCGGCAGCTCCTCGTTCAGCACACAGGGAACGACGTCACTGTTCACCAACTCAACCATCATTGGCCAGAAGTTGATGCTATTCCCGTATGCCACCAGCATGGCGGCGGGAGAATACCTGATGGCGCAGGCGTTCTCGTCCTCGACGGCGGGCGGAGCGAGCGCATCCTCAGTTCTGCGCCTGAGCATCCAGATCATGACCATGATGACCAACCTGTCGATGGGCGCCGATTTTGGGAATGCCAGCGCCACCCGGAACACCCCCATCCCCGGACTGGGCGTGTACAGCGTCACCTCGGGGGCGTTCCCCGCGTCGCTCCACACTTCGCAAATATCCATCCTGATGCAGCGCCGGGGAATCATTTTCAAAGCATGAAGCCAGAGATCATTCTTCCCTACGAACCGGGCCGGCAGAACGCCAATCTGGTGGTCGCCAATCAGCGGCTCACCCGCAGCAAGTCCTACGAGAACCAGTCCACGATCATTGTCACCCCGACGCGCGGCGGGCGGTCGCTGTGCCCGCGCTTCGTCTCGTCCATAAGTGGCCTGATACGGCCCATGAACCAGCAGGTCTTCGGTCCGGTGTTCCTGTCAGGAATGGAGGTGGGCGCGGCCTTCAACTCTGCCGTGGAGATGATCATGAACAACCCGGTGCTGTGCCGGTTCAAGTACCTGCTGACCGTGGAGGACGACAACATCCCTCCGCCGGACGGGCTGCTCAAGCTGCTCGAATCCATCGAAGGTCATGACGCGGTGGGCGGCCTGTACTGGACCAAGGGGGAGGGTGGGCAGCCGATGATCTACGGCGACCCGAACGTGCAGCCGCTCAATTTCATTCCCCAGAGGGTGCAGTCCGAGTCGATTCAGCGCTGTAACGGACTGGGCATGGGCTTCACCCTGTTCCGCCTGTCGGTGTTCAGGAAGCTGGACCGGCCATGGTTTGTCACCAAACAGTCATGGGACCCGAACAAGGGCGTCCAGTGCTACACGCAGGACCTGCATTGCTATGAGCGCATGTGCAAATTGGGCATGAAGATCGCCTGCGACACCCGCGTCAAGGTGGGCCACCTCGACATTGAGAACGATCACCTATGGTAATGCTCTACATGTGCCAAGCGTGCCAGCGTCATGAACACGGTAAATGTGAAAGAAGCAATCCCGCCCCACCCGGCTATTTCGGAGGTTCAAAATGCCTATGTCCATGCGATGGGGATTCGGAATGGGAAACACGATTTGAAGATGCTCCATTTAATGAATTACTGAATACTGCTGACGATCAAATTTAGTGAACCACGCCACCGTCCATCTCGGTGAATACGAAGTGCCGCTGATTGGCGTGCCCGAGTCAGCCACCCAAGAAATCTGCTCCGGCTGCGGTCGCCCTGATCATTTGCAAAACCTGAAACTGGACGTCCACGGACGTCCGCTGTGCCTGCGCTGTCACCTTTATGTCCAAACCCAAGAAATCGAAAACAATCCAGCCCTTGAAACTTGATCTGGGCTGCGGTCAAAACAAACAACCCGGCTTCATTGGCGTCGATCTGTTTGCGCCGGAAGCTGACATTAAAACCGATCTGTTCCGGTTCCCGTTCCGGGAGCATGTCACAGATCGCAAGCCCTTGTGGAACGACAACTCGGTGGACGAAATTTTCTGTTCCCATTTCGTGGAGCACATCCCGTCCTGCATACGCTGGCAATTCTTCGAGGAGTGCTGGCGCATCCTGAAGCTGGAAGGGGTGATGCGCATTTTCGTGCCGAGCTGGAAAAGCGAGCGCGCGTTCGGCGACATGACCCACCAGTGGCCGCCCGTCACCACCTTTTCACTTTTCTACTTGAACAAAGGCTGGCGAGAGGCGAATAAGTTGACTTACGGACCATACGCCCTGAAGTGCAACTTCGAGGCCCAGTCCGGCCCAACCCAGATTTTGGGCCCGTTTGCTGACCGCAATCAAGAGGCGCAGGTATTCGCCTGCAACCACTATCTGGAGGCGTATCCCGACATGTGGGCGACGCTGACCAAAAAGGCGATATGATCAATACCGACCAAAGTTTGGAAGAGCGATTTTCCATCGCCAAACAGAGAACTGACAACGATGTTGCCGCCGCCATTCTGGTGCTGGCTTCAGCCATCGAAGGCCATGCTCAGGTCGTGCGAGATGTAGCGGAGGACACTATCGCACCTGAGCTGGCAACACTTGCTGAGAATGTGCTGCATATAAATGATGATGAGAGAGAGGTCTGATGTTCGCTGCCATTTATTTTGCGCAGGTGGTTTTTGCGGGGTTGCCGTTGATCACGGCGACTCCGCCGCCTCCGCCACCCCCTCCGCCGCCGCCCATCGTGGTGCAGGCCGAGATTTGCCAGAAATTCGCCATCGGGGACTGCATTGGAACGCCGGGTCCGACGGCGCGCGTGCCCCGGAGAGGCACGGCGAGCTGTGTTCCGGGCGCGCGGGCCATTGGGAGCGCGAATCGGGGCGGAATTGGGCCGAAAATCGGCTCGGAAGGGGGTCAATGCCCATGAAAATGAAGAAATGCACCCAAAAAGACCCGTGCAAGCGTCACTTTTTCGCCCAAAACAGCGTTTTGGAGGACTTGCGCTACTACGTCTGGGACGTCCGGGGCGAAAAAAATCGCATTGACGTCTTCCGGAGTCAAATTCTCGGAAAACCCGCATTTGGCGCGGGTTTTGTGATGGGAAACCGGGGCATCGCCGCATGGTATTTCGGCGTGAATTAAAAAAAACCGTTTGACGAAAGTTCAAACCTGTCATAGAAGTCACTCAGATGGTATCAACGATGAACAATTTAATGCCCCCGTGCTGCGAAAGCGGTCGGATGTTGATACCATACGAAGGGGGCGCCACTTTCGGTTACGGTTCGGTTACTCCTGTTACTCCTCCCCCCGGTGAACTGGCACCGGGGGGTTTTCACTTTGCCCCATGTGGCGTCTGTAATCGGTTCAATACCGAGTGGGGCATCCACTTTGCCCGGGCCGCTTCAACGGCAACCCTCAACTCGACGGTGGCCGTTGCCGGCTTGAGTCGATCTGAGCGAGGAGCGCGTCCCGGGAATTTTTCGGCCATTGAGGGCAGTGAACTTTCGCAGGCTCGGCCTGTTTGTGATCATCCACTGAGCGACCTGAAGCCGAAAATCAATTTCTGCCCGGATACGGATGGGGCTTTCCCCGCCCTGTGGCCGTCCTCACGTTCGAGCCGGTGGTCCGGGCAACCTTTTTCCGTCCTTCATACAAAACGTCCGCGCTGTGCAGGTGTTCCGGCGCGGACGGGTAATGCCGGCTGGACGGAATCTTTTTGCAGCGAAAGGGTGGTCGGTAAACCTCTTGAGCCCGACGGAGCAAAACGGGAGTGCGCTTCCCTGCGAGTTGCCAGCCTTGTAGCTGGTCGTGGCGAAAGCCAAGTTACGGCAGGGTTGACTCCGTCCGCTGCAATTCTTTTTACCTCGGAATTCCGAGGTCGTCCCTTTCTCAAATCAGTGGCCGAACGGCGGCCTTCCCAGCCTAACGCCGACGAGAGTCGGTCAACACGAACCGATGGAACGGTGCTAATCCGTGATCGGGCGGGTAACCAAACCCGGCTGTCTTCGAGCAGTTCGCCTTCGAATAGACACCCCGGAGAAGTGCCGGTGCGGCATCAAGGGTCCCTGTCGAAAACCCCGGCGCGGGAAACGAGACTGACGCAGTATTGAGGAAACAAGGCAGCCGCCCAAGGTCCGCGCCGGAAACGGCGGAAGCAGGACCCCTCGTTATCGGCCCGGCTGCCCGGACAAACGCAACGGAAGCACTCCGTCAAAAGTCCGGCCCGTAACCAACAAGGGGTTCTTGTACCTACGCATTGACGCGCTTCCACCCGCCCACCTTCGGATAACACAAGGGCAGGTGACTGACGTCTGCACCCACGCCCCACCACCTCGCACCCGCCACGCTTCGGCCCCACCACCTCTTCACCCCGAAAGTGCAGCGAAACCCAAATGTCCTCTTAGCCCATGAGCTCGGCTCGTGACTGG
>OFQX01000005.1_pt1 | contig 57681 bp, 68 predicted proteins | sample 1542951 | NCBI WGS metagenome assembly OFQX01 (sample SAMN07774215, study PRJEB24372) | wastewater metagenome | isolation source: WWTP Novara (Effluent) | place: Italy: Novara | collected 2015-12
GGAGCTTCTTATATTCTTTAAGCCGATCCTCCATAACGATACGCCGACGATGATCCTCGACGCTATTGATCAAATCGTTTAGATGCGAAGGATCCATGTCCTTAACGGTCTTAATGCTCTCATCTAACATACCGGCTTTCTTCAACATTGCAAAATGCATGTCTGCTTCAGCTAGGTTAGATGATTTCAGTAAGGAACCTCGGACGGCTGCTCCTAATGGGAATAAGGTAGCTACAAGCCCTGTTAGGTTTAGAACGTTTAACCAGACTGGCGAATCAGCCCACTGGTTTTTCATATACTCAATATCGTAGGTTAGACCTTGTTTGGTATTAAGTACCCCAAGGCTAGCAAGACCCGGGCCAACGGTCATATCATAAATAGAGTTTAGATGTAGGTCTCTTAATATACCTGAAGTTTCTTCCGGCTCCGGTGTCCTGATATCTGAATAAGCCCTTAGCTGTTCTTCTGTGTGCTTAGGTCTTAAAGAGTTGACAGGAGCTAATAGCTTATTCTTTAGGCCTATTTTAGCTTCAAACGGAGACCCCGCCTGATTCTCTGAATCGGGGATATACCGTTTTGGTTGTTCTTGACCCAGCTCTTGAGGCTGCTCTTCTTGTGGAACCTCCGGCTGCTCCGGCTGCTGAACAAGGCTATTTTGTGGCTCAACAGGTTGCTGTGGGCTTGAGACCAAACTACCTGTATCAAGAGCTGCTTGTTCTTCCTGCTCTGGGTCTTGTCTTAAAAGAGAAGGCATTATTTATTAGTGCCTCTATTTATTAGGCTACCTTCTTCCGGTCGTGCCATCAAACTACCCTTTTCCGGTCGTTTTACCACTCCAAAGATTTCACGGATTGCACCAAAATCCCCCATTAAATTGAGCTTTTCTTCTTGGGTTAATTTTAGTTTTTCAATACGCTCTTGCATATCATCAATAATATGTAATGAATTTACATGTCTTTCAGCAATTGCTTCACCGCTGCGCCAAGACGGATCTTTTCGTGGATCTTCTGGAATTGAATCGAGGAAAGCGTTTGTTAATTCTTTAAGGTCTTTGACTGCTCCGGCATCTTCTTTATCCCCACTATATTTTTCAACGATGGTATTGATATCCCTTTGTAAATCTTTTCCTAGTTGTGGACGAATGGTACTGCTTATGTCTTCTGTTAATATTTGAGCAGACGCAATATCGTCTCCCATCCATTTAAGTATATATCTAGCGGTCTCTTCGGTCACCTTATCAAAAGTACTAACAAATTTACCTACTGCTACTTCAACAAGTCTTCTTTTCTCGGATTTTGCACCCGGGACAGGTGCAATGCCGTCAGATGCGCCTCCTCCAGTCAGAGACTCGCCGCGAGTTCCTTGACCTGTTCCTCTGTTTGGGTCGCTATAATGAACAATAGCAGATTTACCTTCATATAAGCCTGTTATGAATTTTTTAGTACTAAATTCTGAAAGGACCCCGTTTGGCTCAAATTCTTTTTCGTATTTCTTGCTACTTGGCCATGCCTTTACTTGCTGCTCGACCCACATATTTCTAGCGTATATGTTTGAAAGCTGTGCAAGGAGTGGAGGAAGTGGCCCTGCTGCTTTCTGTAATGCCGCAGCGCCCATTTCGTCTAGGCTAAGGGCAGTACCTGCTCCTCCGTATTTAAGTTCTGCTTGGGTTAGCTGCTCCCTTAATGTAGGATCAACGTTATCGCCACCTTCCGCAATTTGTTGCTTAAGGGCTTCAATAGCCTTAGCTTCTGGTGAACCTGCTTGAATTTTATTCGGTACAGGCTTGTTCGCATCTTCTACTGCATTTAAGTATGGTTCAATGGAAGGATCGGCCCATTCAATAATATATCCCTTATCTCTAGCAAATTGTTTTGCTGCTAGAAGACGAGAAACAAGATTGGTACCAGCCTTACCAACATATATCCTCTGTGTCGCGGGATCCATATTGTCCCATGACTGTTTAACAGCAGGGCCTCCACGATCTAGAATTTTTTCATTAAGTGTTGGTGCCTTATTGTCTTGTTGCTGTACGTCTTCTGAAGTGCTTTCAGACAGATCAGCCCTTGCAATACTGGCTTTATACTCTGCCATTTGCTTAGCGGATGCAGTAGCTTGATTTGCCATTCCCTCGGCTTGGTCCGCCATGGTGGTCATCATTTGCTGGCCCATTTTTGCAATGTATGGATTATTTTCTCCAAACTTTGCAATCGTGTCCATGAACTGAGTCTTGGTGGGTATAATCTGATTGTTATACAAATCATCATGGAGCTGAGTTAGAGCAGTTGATTTTTGCTCCGGTGTCATCTCCTTGCTGCCTAAGATCAGGGCTTCTTTTTGCTGATACTCATTTCCCAATTGCTGCAGCTTAGCAGCAAAAGGCTTTGAATATATATTGGTAAACTGCTCTGCATCCTGCTGCTGCCAGCGACTCTTTACAACACCGGCAATAGATGCACCTAGTTGACTAAACCCTTGGACTGTGGGATCATCAGGTCCCGGTTCCCTGTGGTACTGGTCCATGGACTGAGCAACGCCCTGCCCTAGCATGGTCATTCCGATTTGGGTTAGACCACCACCTATAGCCTGAGCAACGGGCTTCCACCCATTCCAGTCGTGCTTTTCGGCCTTATTAGGATCGACAGTTTCAGGTAAATTAGTACCTAACAGGCTGCCGGGTTTACGTGCTTCGTCTTCAGCTGACATTAGTTATTAGTACCACCGTATCCAGTTCCGAATATGCTCGGGTATTTACTAGCCATGGTCTCTGTTAGACCCGGCCCGAAGATGCTGCTGTAACTGGTTGCATCCTTTGAAGAGGTTAGACTACCGTATGGTGTGGTTGGCTGCGACCCCTTGTTCAAGCCTCCTACGAAGCTAGATGCGGCACCGCCTAGACCGGAGAGAGCATCACCCCAGCCTCCTCCACCTTGAGCGCCGCCGCCACCCATGCCACCACTCATTATACCAGTACCTACACTGGTAAGCGCCATTCCTGCACCACCTGAGTAGTAGGATAGTGCTACACCGGCTACCGCAATAAGGGCTCCTGCGATGATTTTACCGGTATTAGCTTTTGGCGGTGGGACGGTATTCCTAACCGTGTCGATCCCAAGCTGTGCTACGGCAATAGAGGTTTTTGCTAAGCCTTCAGCGGCTATCATGTTTGTTGATACGAAGGATTGCCTGACACCTGCTTCGTTTTGTAGCCAGCTTTGAGCGAAGCTCATTGTGGTTCGCATGTTGTCATTTGCCCACATCTTCAACTGCAAGGCAGCGTTAGATACGGCCTGATTCGTTTGCATTGTAACCTGCAAAAACTCATTAGCCTGCTGTGCTTCTAGCTCCCCGGCCGTCATGTTTCCCTGACGGGCGGCTTGAATATTTTGGGCTGTTTGCTCTCTTAGCCCCTGAGCTGCACCTTCAATAAGTGGGTTTGTAACAGTCTGCTTAATTCTCTCGTATAGCGGTCCTTTTTCCCTGACTAGCTGATCCCCTTCAGCCACCATATAGGACAAGCTTCTATACTGAGGACTGGCAAGCTCTCCAGATAGAATCTTATTCGGGTCTAGAATCAAACGAGGAGACAGATCCTTCTGCGGGAACTGCTTGGTACCGGGAGCCCTTAAGGCATTAGCCGCGTCTGAGGCGTTTACCTCTCTAGGGTCCGTAGAGAAAATTCCGCTGCTATAAGGGCCATTAGCTTGGGTAAGGTTCCCTACCCCTATTCCAGACGAATAAGCCCCATTATTGGACCCATCTGTTCCCGGGTCCATACCAGCATATATATCGTTATACGTCCCCGGGAGGCCTAGGTTCCTCGATAAGGCACCATAGGCTTCCTCAGCCATGCTGACGTTGCGCTGAGCCGCTTCATACTGGCTGAAGGCATTAGCGCCCAGCCACCCAGCGTCTGTTTTAGCCTTTTGTAGGTCGTATCGTATGCCCATTTAATACCTCATCAAAATTATTAGACTCTATTAGGCTAAAATGGCACTAATGTCTATGCTGGTAACATAGGTGTCTGGACTTATATCCACCCACCATTTTGTTCTACCGTCGTAGGTGGGGGTAAAAAAGGAATAAGTCCTTCTAGTGGTGGAATAAGTTTTATCAAAGGTCGAATGAAACCCACTAAAACTGTATTGGTCCACTTGTTGAGTAAATACCGGGGCCGAGGATCCTGCATAAGTATCCCCATAAGTAACTGTAATAGTTGGGGTTACAGTGGCTAATGGAACTAGATCAAAGCTAATACCTAGATAAAAAAGTAATTTTCTATCTGGAGGCGTGTTAAGCTCTATAAAGGCCGGAAAAACAGTTTGATTGTTGGAGGATTCAAGGTGAAAAGCAGTAGCAGGTAAATCGCTAGAATCGAAATGTGCCCATTCAGATACATCCCCATTTCTATCTACTGTTCTAACTGAAGCCTGTAGTTGTCCTGTTAGGTCCCTAAGCAGGACACTAGTAGAACCTGTTTGAACTGTTTTATTATTAACCGCAAATGCTGGATCTACTCCACCTTCTGAATATACAACTTCATAAAATATAAGGAATTCTACATCTACGGGATTCCATTCTAGCCTGACTCCATTTGATACTGCCCGCGCTCTTATATTAGAGGGTTTAGGTAATTCTTTTAGTGCTTTTTGGAATAGACGCCTTTTTTGTGCCCCTACATTCATGACTCTGCGGGAGTTGACAGTCGCATCAATAAGGTCCCCTATTTTAGCGAGGGACGCTTGTTCGGTTGGAGACAAGTCACGCCCCTGAGTAAGCAACTTACCAATAGAAGAACGTTTTCCGTCTTCTCTAGGCATTATAATCCAAACTCAATAGCGTAAAGACCATGAGATCCAAAATATACATCAAAGTTTAAATCGTATGATGTTATTCTATACTTAATTCTAAAATTAGGGTTTCCACCAAATCGAGAATCATCATGATCAAAGGGAATTGGTCCTAGATCACAGTTATAATGAGCTGTATATAGATTATAAACAGATCCATCATAGTTAGGGACTCCTAAATCTCTTACTTCAAATACTACGTCATTTATTAGTAATTCTAGTTTTCCTATAAACCCAGAAGAAGTTGGACCTCTTATGTAGACAGTTCCGCCGCCGAATACGGTAGATGTAGCGGATGGATTTACTGCGGTATATATTATTTCTGAGGAATCCATAAATCCAGAATAGCCAAATCCAGAGCCTGATATGGTTTCGGATAAAACGCCATACCAAAAACCTGCTACGGTTCCTCCGCTATTTGCTTCTCCATCGTACCCTTGAGCGTGTACTCTAATGTCAATAACTTTAGGCTCTTCTGATACGGTATTAGACCAGACAGTACAAGAACCATCTCGGCGTACTCCTCTAATCCTTATATACTTTGTTCGTTGAATTCCTGCTACAGTAAAAGTAAACTCTTGTGTCGAATAAGTATTAAAATTAGAAAATGCCGGATCGTCTGCGACTTGAATTTCATAGAACTGAATTCTTGGATCAGGCATCCTTTCCCAGCTAATTAAAAGACCGTAAACTTGTTTAGTTACTTTTACGTTATCTCCCCATATTTCTTGAGTTAAAATACTTTGGGCTTCTGGGCGATCTAATGTGGTTTTTTCAATTTCTGTTCCTAACACAAACTCATCTGGTCTACGCGCTAATATATCTGAAGATTGATTGAGCGAATGAAAAGACTCTAAGTTATCTAGATCTGTAATGGCTTGTAACGCTTGCTTTCTTTGCGTAGGAGCTAGGTTTCTGAATAGGCGTGCCATATATGCACGGAGCGCACCTTTAGAAGTACGAGCCATTAGGCAGCTTCCACTATTTCAAAAATTTGAAACTTTTTTAAAGAACAGCGTGCCCCATATGTGGGGGTACTGTAGTTGTCACTATGCCCATGAAATGAAAACCCTATAGTAAGAGGATAAGTGGATATTGTAGGCCATATGCGAGATGCGAAATTACAATCAGGACCAACAGCCAAATCTTCGATTCCCTTGAGCGCAAGCGGAAATTGAGTATAATAAGGAGAATTGTCAATAAAATTTTGTACTATATTAGTGGTATCTGCTGGATGTCCTAATGGATTATACCCTTCTCCGATATGGAATAACCACACGCTATAAAGAAAGAAACGATCAAAAACTCCGGCTGGGTCATAAACTGTAGTATCAGATACTGCCTCAATATGTACTTGGCCTCTACAAAAAATCATACCTCCATTTGTAGTATAATCGGTAACTAAATTAATTTGTGGGGTATATAATTGAGGATAACTTGTATAAGTTGCAGGTATTAAATTATCCCAGCTACCGTCCCCGGGTGGATAAAAATCGGTTACAATGATCTTCCCAATAGGCAAACGTGGAGCAGTAAGGGTGTCGCTCCATGGCCCGGCTTCGCCTCGGCTAGTAACTACACGTACCCTTACGTAATAAACTGTACCGTCACTTAGCCCTGCAAAAACAATAGTAGGCTCAACAGAGGTTTGGCTTTGGGCTTGAGCAAAGCTAGGCTTATCACTTATTTGAGCTTCATAATATAAGAACTGTCTCATGCCCTTAGGGACGGGAAAAGTCACCTTTACACTTCTAATCGTTGTAGTAACTTCTAGCTTTGTGGGCTTAGGAACAAATTCGGAGAAGCGCCTTGAAAGGGATTGAGTGATGCTCCCGGGCATCAGCTTGTTTACTCTTTCACTTAGATGAGACAAAAGAAGCTTAAGCTGGTTGCCTTCAAAGGCCGAGTTATCGGACCTACCATCACCGACTAAGCCGAGGTGGTTTGTAATATTACGATCAATAGTCATTAGACTACCTGTCCGTGTCCTGCGCTTGGAGGTAGGAATAGTACCCTATATGCCATAATAATGCTCGACACTTCAGCGTCTGAATTGGTGAGGGTGAAGCGCAAGAATTCGTCTGTTGCAAAGGTATTAGGCATTGAAATTCTCTTCAGCGACTTACCTGCATCGAAGACAACAGGAATAGAAATAGTGTCGCGTAAAGAAGTAGAAGCAGGTCCCTCGGCACTTTCAATCGTCAGTGTCCATGTAGTCGCATCCCCAGATGCTCTTATTTCAATCATTCTAGGTAAGGTTCTACCGGAAGCATTATGCCCGGGAGAGCCTGTAGCATAAACAGTTTGAGTTTCTTCTCCGATTCTCATCCACGGAGATTTGAATTGTGTGGTTATGGCTACGTTGGAAGTAGAAGTGTCCGTATGGAAAGACTTGGTGTTTTCTTCATACAGCTCATATAACATGCCTCCTGTAGAACCAGCATAGATATGTAGATTACCTATACTATCTTCTACTTCTCTAGCGTCTTTAATGTCCACCGAACCGGGTAGATTTAGAGTAGACCAAAAGCCCATCTGAGGTGTATCGGCTACATACTGATACTGGAAGGATGTATCATATACTCCTGAAGCATTTGGGAAGAACTGAAGAAGCATGTTTTTAGGGCGTGAGTGACAGGAGTGTGTCTTATATACATACGTCTTATCTATGGCATCATAAAGGTCTCTGATTACTTCAGAAGCCTTATATGGGCTGCTGGAAGCATCGTACATTCGTAGCCCGTCTCGGTCGATAGTCCAGCCCATGATCCTAGACGTACCTGCGGCTCTAGGCCCAACAGTACCCATACCGTCTACGATCTTATCAAAGTTATAGTCCGGCCCGTCTCCTGTTACTTGCCACTTTCCACTTTCAGTCTCGATAATCAAAGAGGAATATGTTTCATACATGGCCGTAATTGGAGCGTCTAGGATCTTCTTATTTAAAAGAGGGAACAACTCGCAGTCCCCGGGCTCTGAATATACTACAGAGTTTGGGTTTAAAGGATCTCCTGCAAGGAAAATTGTGTCTTTCCATGCTTTTATAATCCCAGCCCGTGGAGGAGGAGACGAATCGAAAGAAGGGTCACCGGCAAAAGGAGGGGTCTTTTCAGATATAGCAACGTCAGTTGTCGTATCAGTATAGGTAGTAGTAGTGTTGTCTTCTATTTGCACGATCCGCAAAGGAAGTGTACCACCGCCTAAGGTTCTATAGAGTCTGCGCGCAACTACTTGCGGATCCAAAGATACTGGAATCGCGGTAACAGAAATGCTGGTGCTGTTGCTAGTTACAGTTTTAGGGCGTGAAGCGGGCCCTGCGTTGCTCTCTACGCCATATTTAGAAACGAAAGTAACCCTATAAGAGTATACTCCTCCTATTGTTCCTCCGGTACCGGAACCGGTATCGGAAATAGGAGCGCCATCATCGAGCGTCTTAACCTTGTCAATACCTAGATTTTGAAAGGTAGTAGCATTGTCTTTAGTATATATCGTAACTTTTAGTTTGTTAATAGCAGCAGGATTAGCGTCATTTGCACCGGCTAGAAATCTATTATTCCATGTAGTATTTGGAGCTAAAGTAACTCCGTCACTTAGGTATGCTGGAGAGGCGTCTAGCTTTAGAATGTTCCAGCCTTCAAACATGCCGCCAATGAAGAACTTATAAATCCACGTATAATTGGTGAATAACCCACCGGCATCAGAGGTAATAGCTACCTCCACTGCGGCATTAGTGGTAGTCTGACGAAGCTTGTGCAGTGCGCCTGCTGGGATGTATAGGGCAATAGAGGTCCTATTCGGGATAAGAGCAGAAATAGCAAACGTAGCTGCCGGGGTAAAGGTAGCAGAAGCAGAAGCTGCCGCAGTGGTTACTTTGGTAAGCCCTATTGAGGCACCGTCTAAAGAGTTATCGTTTATGAGTGCAACAGTGTTGGTACCATCTGCTGCCCATTTAGTAACGTCGTCGCTACCTGTTATAATGGTTTCCTGAGATCCGGGCGCAGTAAGGCCCCACTGGAATACATCAACCCCGTCGTATTTAACAGGGGTGTTTCCGTACCCGATATTCTTAGGGTCCTGATTTTGGATGAATAACAGCCGTCCGACTTGGGCTGCTACGTGCGGTAGCCCAGACTGTCGGTTGGCTACTATGTCTGTTGGAACGGTATAGCCCGGATCAGTAAAGGTATCTATGGCTGTGCTGCCGTTATAGGAGCCTAGCTTAGTCCCGCAAGCTACAAGTACCTTGCGCTTTACTTGACCATTATAGTCTGGGGACTTATAGAAGCCAACCCATGAGATGGGCTTTACAACAGAGGATTCGGTATACTGGGTCGTGAGTAGGCGTTTATTTCCGCGGATCTTGCCGATAGCACCATACTTTTGAGTATAGTCTACGTTCTGTGCTACCCTTAGGTGGGTCGGTTCAAGGATCTCTTCTGATCCTTTAGTATAGAGACCCTTCCAGCTTTTGACTTCTACTATAGGTAATAAACGCTGCATTAGGCATCAGAATAGTGTGGCGCAAAAGGTTCAACAAAAGAAGGGGCGATAATCCGGTTTTCAATATACCGCTCCCAGTCTACTTCGAACTCTGCGCGCATTAGTTCTAAGCTTCTACGCAGACCTTGAAGGTCTTCTAAGTTACCCTCTTGCTGGTATGCGGTAATAGCTGTATCTAAAACTAATAGTTCATCAAAAATGTAAGGGAAATCTGAGTGTAAGGTATCGCTACCTGAGGATAGTCTGGTAGGTAATCCTAGATAGTGAATTATAAGCCCGTTCGTTACAGATACAACGGGAACCGGTTCTAAGGTGATTCCACCTTGAACCGGCCTATAGTTAGGGTTATAAGTGTTCTGGTCGGCGCTAGGATTGCCGGGGTTTATACCGTAGTGGCGCTCTTGCCTCATAATGGGAATAGTGTCCCCATTGGAGCGCAGAATCTCTACCTTGATTAGCTTTTGAAATCCAGACGGCCAGTTATATGTGGCTGTATTTGCTACTAGATTTACTGAGGTAGAAATTTGAAAAGCGCCAGCATGTGCCATTTCTATTTGGGCACACCGACGCCAATAGTTAGAGTTGAAAAAAGCTATGAGGTTAGCATCGCTCCACCAAGACTTGGTGGCATCTGGCTCTCTAAGGTATGTCCTTATTCTAACTAGGAACTGCGTAAGAGTATCGGACATTAATTAATTTTCCATTCATCCGGTACGTATAGCCCGCCCTCGCTATCGTCTAGGTTTCTAACTGTCTTGGTCCTATTTCCTTGCTTCGAATATGAAACAATGGATTCTTTCTGGGGGTTAGTAGGCAGGAACTTGCCACTAGCCATGTTCTCTTTTGCCTTTTTCATGAATCCACTGTTTGCATCTTGTACGTCTTGGAACAAAGCATCGTGGGTGGCTCGCTTACGTGCTTCGCCTTCTTTCTTTTGCGCCTCTAGGACTTTGCGGTATTCCCCAAATCCGTATTTGTTATTTGCCCGGTTCTGCATATCTAGCCTGTCTAGTACAAGCTTTAGATAATCTCCGCTTTTAGCCTCAATAGGAATAATGTGCGCCCAGCCGTGTGGATGGGAAATCCTCCATATATGCCAGATGTTTTCTAGCTCATAGGAGCCGTCTCTGTTTCTAAGGGGCCAACCCCAAAGTTGTTCGCTACCTATTGACTGAAGTACGAATCTAGGGTCTTCTAATCTCCCTGTATCCGTATTCATGATATCGTCCCACATGACTTTATATTTATGCCACACAGGATAGAAATCAACATCTATTGCCTTTAGTCCGTCAAGGAACCACGCTGGGAGGTCTACTCCCGGGGTGCATTTCCTATATGGTGCATTAGGCCTGTAGTATTTTGGTAGCTTCACTTCTTCTCCCCCGAGAGTTGTTTAGTATCCGAACACGAACAGAACGAACGTCATTGGTGCCTGCGTAGAACACATAGCATAAAGCGTTGGATCTTGGGTTGTATCTGTAGTTTCTACTACATGGTCCGCTGCCATAGATACTGCAGCATTTGTAACCGCTATAGTTGGAAACATGAAGGCACAAAGAGGCTTAGTGATGAACTGAGTATTTAAGGTATCTTCTGAAGTAGCTAAGCTACCTGTAATGATCTCTAGTCCTATTGGCCCAAGAGGATAGAACTTCCTTTTGGAAATAGTGCAGGCCGTCCCTTTTGTATATGCCATTTGTTATCGTCCTATAAAGAGTACAGCAACTCTTTTGTTGTATGCTGTTGCCGCAATTGCGAACCTGCTAGTTGCTCTAGTTGGGGCTCCAACTGGAGAGTTTCCGCTATATGCCGTAGTATTGGCTGCGGTTCTAGTGACATCTTTTTTTGCGAATACGAAGGATACGTCTGGTACGTATCCTTCTACCGAGTTCGCAGTACAATACCCACTAGTGTTAATTGCAAACACCGTGAATACTTCCTTCAAGAACTTAGCCTCTGCCATATACGCCGGTAGTTCATTACCTACGTCCATGGGGGTAGTAGCCTGTCCGGCTCCAGCCGCGGCACTAATACCATTATCATATTCGGTAGTAATGTCCCATAGGCCTACTTCAAGCTTAATGTCGCCAAGGTTTGCTACGCCACCGCCGATATAGTTTGACATTTAAAGAAGTTCTCCGAATACAAGGATGAATGCATCAGTCGTAGCGGCTACGGCTATGTTGTTTAAAGTAAGGGTAGTACCCGATACAGTTACCGCTCCTATTTGTGACCCTGCCGTGCCCTGCTTGATAATGATTGCAAACTGCGGATTATAAACCCTAGTAGTTATAGTATCGTTAGCGACTGCGGCCGTAAAAGTCTGCCCCGCTCCCTGCTTGCGTATATATATCCCCTCTACTTTTGTGTTTCCTAGAGTTAGGGGGAACCTCTGTACTCTGGTTTCGCTGATTGTTGCCATTTGAGTCCCTTCTGTCCCTGAATTCTTGCTTCAGTTCTGCTTGACAGGATTTACAATTTTGAGGCGCTGGACCTTTGTATATATCCCTTTCGAAGGGGAAGTGACATCGTTTACAGCGCATAATATGAATTGGGGGTCCACCCCTTACTAGAGATGGACCCCCAGAATCTTACCACCTACCGATTAAACCGGTGTGTGTGTTGCCAAGGCGTCTAGAGCGGATCCACCGAAGGCAATGAACTGGAATGCACCGGAAGCTGTTGTAGCTGCTGTGCTTATAGTTGCAGTAGTAGCACTTTCGTCAATAACACCTACTCGGAGTGATCCAGAAGTAGCGTCATAGACTGCCTTATACATAGTTGCCAAGGCTCCAGCAGCGGTTGTACTTGCATATACCGGTTCAAACTTGATGTAATCAATTGTTGAAAGTCCAATTGATCCGGGGTTGAAGGTATTTGCTAGCGTACCGGTACTGTTGGTAGTGATGTTTGCAACACCAATTACCAGCTGCTTGTCCACTTGGACGGCAGGTGCGGACGCTGTAGTGGCAGACAGAGCGAAGCCCTGATTAAACCCTACTGGCGACCTATAGAGAATTTGTACTGATGCAATAGCCATGTTTTATTTTTCCTCTCAGAAACTGTGGTTCATGAGAATTATTGGTTAAGAAGATGAGGGAGAAGCCCCCAATGAAGGGGGCTCTCACTCAACAACGGGCTACTTTTGGCCCGTCAACTCGACCTTAGTAAGTACCTTCAGCTAGACCGTAGATCGATCCAAGCTGGTTTGGCATACGTGCAACAGTCTGTAGATACGCCTTGAATAGGACCGTGAATGCGTCATATCCCGGGATCCACTGCATGTTTACACGCTCGTCCAACGAGAACGGCCGAACTGTACCGCGCTCAATAGCACTCATGTTCAACATATAGACTAGGGTTGGGAGGGCGAGATAGGCGATTAGCCAAGGGCGTCCTTCGAACGTAGTCATTTCCTGAGAAGCACCTAGCTCTAGGCGCATGTCCAAGAACCGCCTATAAGGCAACGCGATTTCCGTGTACCTATCGTACTGTTCCCAGTTCGATAGAACCACGAAATTGTCCGTTGTTCCTACGGCAGTTTCGACCATGATCCTCTTGCGTAGACGCCTTAGCATCGACTCGTCTAGAGACGCGCCAGAAGCGTTTACCAACTTAGAGTCTAGGATCGGGTAGCTTGACCGGGTAATCCCATATAGGGTTCCCGTGGAAGCTGCAACGATGGCCGGTAGACCATAAATTGTTAGCTGTGAGTTCAGTGCAGCAACGCCGCTCTGCTCTCCAGCTGGGTGGATCGTTAGGTCAACTGCAGGGTCATAGTTACCAGAGATAGTGATGGTCTTTAGACCAATATCCCTACCTGTGATCTTATAAGGACCTGCCTGCTTGATACCGCTTGAGTTCATGAACTCTACGACCATGTTATTTCTAAATGGCCGAGCGTCATCAACACCAATTACGGATGTTGCACCAGCTACGTCGCTTGTGTTGGTTGTCTTTGCGAGTGCGCCTGTACCGTCTGAGCGTAGGAAGGCCTGCTCAAAGTTGGCACCTGCACGGGTTACCGCTACAGATAGAGCGTCAGTGATAGCAGATGCGAAGGCATCTTCTCCACCACGCGCAGATACGGCCTCAGCAATACCAGAGAAGCTTACCGTGTGGTAATACTTGGTTGGTACGACCTTTGCCTGAATGATCTGCTCATTACCAGCGGAAGGTAGCTGGTTGTCGTCAATGGCACGCCATGCGCCACCTGTCTCGTTACCGTCTAGCCTGATTGGGAAGTATGCACCCTGACCTGAAGGAATGAAGTTAGAATTCTCGGGAACGCGGGACCAGATTGGGGCTGCCAAGTTCTGAGCCTGCCCGATATAATCTACTACATACCTTCGTAGGAGCATGTCACCTAAAGTTGTGAATGTTTCCACGATTTATCCTTGTATGTAAGGAGAAACCATTAGCGACCGCGCGACTCGCGCATTACGGCTCCGAGGGCTTTAGTGAAGTCTGCATCACTTACGATGGCTTCCTTAAAGGACTTGCCGCCTCGCTCCACTTCCCTTGTCTTACCCCATTCGGCAGATAGGAGAGTGGTCAGAATCTTGTCTGAATTGGCTTTCTCATTAATTGGGTTAGCTGTTTGTTGTGCTGCTGCCGGTGCTAGCCCACGAGGAGTGCCGTTGAGGTCGATTGCTTCCTGAAAGCCTGCTGCAACGAATCTGGCCAATTCTGTTGGCCTTGCTTCGATCCCGTCCCAATCGATTGTGTCGGTTAGGAGGCGGGAGATTACCCTCTTATCGTCGGCTGTATACACATCAGGGAGACCCTGCATGTATTCCCGGCATAGAGTATCGGCAGCTGTAATTAATTGATCTGTTTGCGAATCCGCAAGCTTATCATTTAACTCTGCTTTGACCTTCTCAAGCTCTTTGAGGACCTTGCTTTCACCGGCTTCCGGTGTTACCTTGCCCTCTTCAACATCATCTTCGATACCATGAATAGCCTTATCTAGCTTTTCAATCGTATCGCGCCATTTCGGGTTCTCTGAAAGCCGCCTTATTTCAGCTACGAGCTGAGCATCTTTATCCTTAGTCTGGATAAGATCGACTGCGCGTCCTAATTCGGCTGTCCGCTGATCTAGTTGAGCCTGTAGATTTTCTAATCGACCAATGGCCGAATTCTTCTGCTCTACTACTTCTTGGAACCTGTCATAGGGGATGGCATTTACCTTCCCTTTATTGGCTTCTCCTGCTGGCTGAACCGTCTCCGCTGTCTGAACTACAGGGGCGATCTCTGTAATTGGTACCGCGGTTGCCTTAGCAGCTTCTACTGCCGCTGCTAGGTTTGTCTCTTCTACGCCCAAAGTGATCCTCCAGTAACGGCGGGGGTGCCGTAAAGTTGTGGACAAATAGGGTTGCGAAACCCTGTCCCATGCGAAATGCAGAGGGACGCCACAATTGCGCTCTAGTACAATTATAGGAGGTTTTTAGGCCTATAAAGAAAAAACCCCACACCCGGGGGAGTCAGGTGTGGGGGGAGACAACCTAAAGGAGGTGGTCTTTTTACGAAGCTTGCTGCGGCTGTTGTGGCTGCTGCTGTGACATTAGAGAACCGGGAGGGCCACTAGGCCTTCCTACCCCCAGATCGATAGGAGGGGCAGATAAAATGTCTATTAAAGCTTGAGGAAGTTTAGAGGAATTTTGTACAGGGGGCCGCGCCAAAGTCATGGTGTCATTTACATCATGATCAAACGTCTTACCTGCTGGCGATAGGTTACTAGCTAATAATGAATCCGACTGCCTATTCCTAGCATCTAAGGTAACCCCATCTACTCTACGTTGTAGCCCCTTATAGATCTTCATTAGTTCTGGATTACGGTCTGCTGCCTTTTTTAGGTGCATTCTTCGGCCATATTGATAGGCATCAATGAACCTATCCATACCAGCCTTATAGGACATTACCTTTGCCTGCTGCACGGTTTCATCATTTACCTTCCCAGTAGCTTCTACTCCCAACATCCTCTGTAGGAGTTTTACCGCATTACCGGGGCCGCTATGGACCGCAAAGTCGAATAAGACCTCAGAAACGGCGGGCGGAAATGCCCCCGCATGGATAGGCTTCCAATATTCCTTATAGTAAATGTCCTTAGCTGCATCAGGGGTTAGCCCTTTAATATCTATTCCCTTATGGTACTTACCCGCGATACCATATTTGGTTTCCCCGCCAAGGGAGTCGTGCCACTTTTTGTAGCCTCCCTCGCGCTTTAGTACATTAGTGACCACGCTATCAAATAGCGGGTCCCTTTCAGGTGCTTGCCTGACTTCGGCTGCATCTACTGACATATTTATCTTACCTCTTCTTTCTCGTTAGCCCTAACCCAATAGTGCTTTGAGACTCTTGATTGGGTGCGCTAACTGAGTCTGGTGCTTCCCTCACGGCGTTAAACGGTATTCTAGTATTAAAGGTTGGCCGCTGCCATGCGTTATACGCTGACTCACGCCTTAGTTTAGCATCTCTTCCGGCTGTCTGCGCCCGTTCCTTTAAAAAACCAGCAGCAACAGCTTGGGTGGGCTTAATGAGACTATTTGTCCCACTCCCTGACCTGTCCACTAAATTATTGTCTGGTATGATACCTTGGCCATAGGGATTATATGGCGTATCTTTAGCAAATAAAGGAGATTTGCCAGCAATATCTTTGGCATAGTCTCCATAGTCTTTTGGGTCATTTCGTTCTAGCTTCATTCCGCTAGATTCTATAGTTATCTCTTTCATGTCATTATCATCAACGCCGGGTTGGAATGGCTTCACCGTTGATGGGTATTGAGGGTTGTCTTCGGTGCTAGGGTTTGGACGGAATCTCCCACCACCTGCCTTTGAGGCCTTCTCTTCGGTCCAGCCTTGCTCCTCTTCTTTACCTACATTGTCTTTTTCGGTCCAGCCTTCTTCTACGGCAGAAGAGTCTGTTCTTTCGGCAGGAGTAAACCAGTTCTTGACGGTGTTTTTGACCGAAGCAGCCATACTGGCAGCGGCGTCATAGGCAGTATTTAATGGCCCATCCGTTTGTGGGGTTCCTATAGAGTCTAGTAGCTTGATTTTAGCTTTTGTTCTTAGTGGTAGGCTACCCATTATGCTCTCACTCTTGTTTCTTCTGTTGGAGGGCCAAGCGTTGCAAGTCTTACTGCTTTACGGTTTTGCTGTACTTCATTTAAAGATTGGAATTTTGCTTCAAGGTCTGGGTGCATGATACCAAAACCGTCTCTACCTTCAAGAGCTTTATTGTCCTTAAGGCGTCTAGCCCTTATTGTTCTAAGCTTGTTCCGTATTTGGTTATTATTTAGGCCGTAATCATTCAGCATGTTTTCCTAGGTACGCTATTAATCTGTGGACTCTCTTCATCCAACCAGATAGAAATTTCAGGCTACTAGGCCTTTTCCTGCATATGTTGACTAGAAAGGTTGTCCTGCGGTGAGTTAAATCCACTGCCAATTCATATGCGGAGTTTCGGGAAAGAAAGAGGGCAAGTGCGGATTTAGTTCCGGCTCCAAGGACTCCATCTCTTTGAACGTGTAGAATATCCTGAAGGAATTGTACTGCTCTTCCTGTTCCTGAGTTGACGGCAAAATCGAATAGTGCCACTCCGAGGGGTAGAGGTAAGGCATCTCCGGATATAACATCCCAGTATTCCTTTTTGTATATAGCTTTTGCTTGCTCTACTGTCAAGTTTCTGACATCGATGCCCGGATGGTTTTTGGCACTAATTCCGAAGTTTGTTAAACCTCCGGGGTCTTTAGGGTCGTTAACCAACCCGCCTTCCTCAGGGAGAGTGAAGGCTATGGCGATGTCGAATTTACTCATTATTCGTCTAGCGCACGTCCTCTCCTCGATATTCAGGATCCTTTAAACTTTTAGAAGGTCTCTTGGGTACATATGGGTTTTTTGCATTATACGTAGGTGTTACAATAGGCCGTGTGCTACCTCTAACAACAAAGTTAGCCATATCCGTTATGTCCTTAGTGACACCTTTAGGCATATCGTTATACAGCTGAGTCGAGTCCTCGGCTGTAGAGTCATACCCTAGTCCTGTAGCGTTCTTAGCTTTCCTCTTTAGAGACGGCATACTTAATTAGTCCTTGTCATATGGATAAAAAAAGCTATGGATTTTTTTACCTAGTTTATTTGGGGTATTTTTAATGTTTGATACAACAGACTCAACTGCTTCATTAGCACGAGCCCTAATAGGCTCAATTGCCGCATTACCACGATCTGCAATGGGTTGAAGAGCCGCATCAACAGAAGCCTTAGATGATTTAAATGTCTCACCGGCACGGGATACGGCGTACTCTAGTGCTTCTCTAGCTCCCGTAGATTTAGCGGGCATAGCTTCAATCGGAATTAGACCGATAGGAATTTCTTTCGCCTTTTCCGCTATAGGCTTGGGCTTAGGCTTAGGCTTAGGCTTGGGCTTAGGCTTGGGCTTATAAACTAGAGATGCTTTAGGGGCTTCGGGCTCTACAGCAGAGGCTACAGACTGAGGTGCTTGTGGTTCTTGAACTACCGGAGCTTCAGTCGGTTCGTCTACATACCTCGGCTGTCCTACTTCTGCTTGTTCTCCTCTGTTTCCATATGAGGGAATAGCAGGGGCCTTACCTGTATAGTAGTTATTCTTAGTCCTAGAAGGATTATACGACATACCTATTTACTTCCCGAAGTTCTTCTTCATTTGCGCTTTCTTAGAAAGCTTCTTTCCCTTTTTATCGTCGGCATCCTTATCGGACTTTCCGCCTTTTTCGTCAGCGTCCGGTTCCTTATGATCGCCCTTCTTCTTTGTCAACCAAGGCGGTATCCATTTAGCCATATTAACTCCTATTGTTCATCTAACGGTCTAGCAAGCCATGCCATTCTTTTCTTGAATTCGGCATCCCTGCGCTGCTGCTCATCGGTGTCTGCATCTCTTGCAGTTTCCGCTTCAGGTGTTACTCTATGCTGCGTTTGAGGGCTGCCTTGCGGCCTAAGTTTCGCCCTGTTGTTATCACTACGTTCTGCTGGCGGTGGTTTAGTCCTGTCTTCCCTAGAGGTGCCTTCAGGCGGAAGCCCGTTTCTATTCCTATTTACAATGACTTGAATTTCTTCTGATGTTGGATGTGCTATCCCAGCAGCATCCATGCGCCGGTCTAGATCTTCATTTCCCAGGATTACAGGAGAGTTCTTACGCGGCATACTGTTATATTGTCTGGCTTTATCTTCTGTTTCTTGTGCGATATTTTGTCGCGCGCTATCTGAAACCGCATTACCTACCATTAATCCACCCAATAGAGCGGGCTTTTTCGCCACACCTCCTACTGCTTTAACTGCGTTCCATAACTTGCCGCCTACCTTAACCGCTGTACCTGCTTTTGAAACAATTCCAACAGGAGAAACCATAGCAAATGAAGGAGGCACGCCTTGAACGTCGTTAGGGTCCACCCCATATGGATAATTCTGGGGACCCTTTCCTGTTTCTAGGAAGGCCACATCAGCGGCATTCCTACTTTCCCTATCGTGTTGCTTTCTATTTGGGTCATAAAACTCTAGTGCTTTAGCCTTAAGAGCAGATCCCGCTAGATCGCTTCCCTTTTTAACAATGGAAGCCACATCACTGAATCCGGCTTCAATACTAGAAGACTTAGTAGGCTCTGAAATACCCTTTGCTTTTATTCTTCTTTCGGCTTCTTCTCTATAAGCTTTCTCAACTTGACCAGCAACAGACCTGTCTTTATAGGAACCAGTAAGAACAGGTAGCCATCCCGGTTTCTCTACTTCTTTTTGCCCTTCGGGGGTAGATACATGCGTTACGTCATTTTCAAGAGAACCTAATAGTTTAGTCCCTTCGTAAAATGTCATTCCCATTGCCGCAAGACTACCGGCTGCATGAGCGGCTTTTGCGGAGGTGCGCCCTAAAGAGCCAAAGCCGTTAGTTACTGCTCTGGCCTTTCGAGCCAGCCAGCTTCCACCTGTTTTTTCTATCACACCTGCAGTACCTGTTGCAGCTTCTTCGGCCCCAGCAGCCTTTACTATACCGTTTTCTGGCTCGGTTGGAGCTGACTGGTTACCCCCCGGCGGTAGCTTGGGTGCTTGGGCCGCAGTAGCACCTAACTGCGGATCAAGAGTGGACGCAAAAATAGGACTAGTTCCTGTATTAAGCGGAGTTCTAGCAGCCGCTCTTGCGGATGAAAGTTCAATATCGCCAGCAACTGCAGCCCTTGAGTTAGTGGCTTCTGTTCCCGAAATTTTAATAACTTTAACCCTAGGCGCAGGCGCTCTCTTAGCTTTAGCAGGTGAAGTTGTACTTTCTGTTAGGGCCATTACTTAGAATTCCTATACTCTTTGCGCCATGCTTCTATTTCGCCTTCTTTAATCTCAATTCGTGGCGCTAGCCGATTTCTAGCATTATACTTATCTGCAGCACTTAATTGATCCCAAGCCTTTGTCGGGTTCGTCTTTTGGTAACCTTCCTTTACATCATCCACACTGGTACGAGTTAGAGCCTTATATCCGGCATATGCCCCTGCCGCTAATGCACCAGCAGCCACAATGCCTAGACCAACTTCACCGGCACCCTTAGCTGCCTTAGCCATCTTGGCTAACCTGCCGAAAGACCGGCCTTCAGCTTCTAAGCCTCTCGTTGCACTTGCGGCACCTTCAATATCTCCAGCAACCGCAGCTCGTGGATTATATGGGGCTTCAACATCACCGCGCACAGCCGATCTAGTTGAAGGAGGATTAATATCGCCAGCAACTGCTGTACGGGCAGTATGAGGAGCTTCAATATCGCCCTGCTCTGCAAGCCTTATTCCTAGTTGCCTGCGAATTGCTCGCCTTCTTAGCCTTCCTTGCTCTTCTGCAGTCGGAGCAGGCGCGTGGGCTTCTGGGCCGATTGCATGTTGTGGCTTATCAACACTAAGTACAACGTTCGGGCTGGCATCGATCCAATCAGGAACACCGGTTGAACCTGTAATAGCGCCTTCTGTATTTGCAAGCCCTGCATTACTTACTGCAGCTGCAAGCCTTCCGTTTCCTCTTGCGGACCCACGCCGGGTACTAGCAGTTTGTGCCCTAGGTGCAGGAGGCTGTGATACCTCATCCCCAGTAGGTGCAGACGTGCCTTCAGGTGCGGCAGGTCTTACCGTAGGTTCAGTAGCTGCCCTAATTTTAGGAGCCTGAGCAGGTGGGGTTGCCACTTCTTCAACTGGATCCGGAGCAGCCGTTTCTTGGGGAGCCAAATTCTTAGCAGCGGCTAATGCCTCTGTAGTTCCCTTATTTGCTCGCGGACTTTGTGCCCTTCTGCCTGCTGGCTTAGCTGCCTTCTCTGGTTCTGGTGTAGGTGCTTCTTCGCCGCCCTTATTTGCTGGGCCTAAATCAGCCGCATCATCCGGAGGAGTTTCAACAACAGGAGCAGCGGCCCGAATGGTGGGCGGTCTAGCAGCAGCAGGGGCTACCCTTTCAGCCGGAGGCGTTTCTCCACCTGTTGGAGATTCAGCTCCTGCCGGTGGGCCTGCGCCTTCCTTGTATTCTGCGCCTGTTCGTGCTGCGGCCATTAGAGCTTCTTCCGTTGCCTTATTAGCGATTCGACGGGTTGAAGCCCTAGGAGTTGAAGCCCTAACCGCAGGAGCAGCAGGGGCTACCCTTTCGGCTGGTGGTGTTTCTGTCCCGGTAACAGACGAAGCTTCTCCTGCAGGTGAAACCTTTTCTGCAGCCTCTAGGGCTTCGTCTACGGTCTTAGTGGTTCCTATCGTCCTAAGCGTTTCGCGTAGGTTTGTTACTTTAGCCTGAGGACTTACTTCATCTTGTAATACTTCTGGGACAGGAGAAGCCTTTTCAGCATCAAGCACTGTCTGGTGCCTTGCTTTTACGACTTCACTGTCTGCACTATCTAATGCGGCAAGGTTTTCATCAGTAACTTCTACCATGCTCTTGGTCTCAATCTTAGGGGCCTCAACAGGAGCAGGCGCGGTCTTCTTTGGATAATTCGATAGTGGCGGATATGGGTCTGTAGCGGTTTTCGCAATTTCAACTTCAGCGTTGTGTGGGTTAAGTACCCCATGCGCTCTAGTTACGTTCCTTCTAAGTTCTTCATGCAAAGACGCAAGGGCATTATGCTGCGTTACTAGTCCCCAAGTAGGTCGGAATTGAATCTCTCGGTGTTTAACTCCAAGGTAGGCGTTCATTGCCTTCATATCGTCTTCCATGGCAAGCATACGTGCGATAGCACCAGCCCTGACCTTTTGTCCCATTACCGGGTGGTCTAGATCCGCTTGACTCAAGGTTGGATGCAATGAAGAAGGCTGGCCAACTAGTTCCTTAATTCTAGTGTTCTGTACCTTAGCTGCTGCAGCTTCTTGCCTCTTGGCTTCAAATGAGTTGATTAGCCTGTCTTCTGTACCGAGATCTTCATTGTCTCCGGCGTCAAAGATATCAGTCACCCGTGGGATTTTTTTATGCCCATGCGCCCCTTCTGCATCTGATGTAGGTGGGAAACCTAAGCCCCTACCTACAGCTTCAAAGGCAAGAACGGTATCTTGGCGTGGAAGACGGATCACATGAACTTCACCGTCTGGATTATTCTTTAGCATATTACTTACGGCCCCGCGTAAATGAGAAGGCGAATGAATAATATGCTGTTTTGTACCTGAACGGGTTAGAGCAAGGAATTCTGGACTGTCTTCACTAAGGTTTGTAATGCTAACCCTTCCGCCCATCCTGCTCTTTGCAATACCAAGCCATGGCTTGCTTTGTTCCCTAAGCGAACGAGGCCCTTCTGTTCCTTCCGCATATCTACGGGATCGGGCTTCGGCAAGGCTTTCATTATCTTTAAACCCTAACGTAGATTCAATGTGTTCTTTTTCAATGGCTCTTTGTACTAAAGAAGGATCAGCATCTCGTACTCTTGCGTCGAAGCTTTGATTTCTCCGCTGATTCCTTTCTTCTATATAGGCCCTAAGCTTGTTCAACCGCGTCTGCTGGTGTTCATAGACTTCTAAGTCCGGTGGTCCACCTACAGGGTTGATTACTTCGTATGCAGCTTCACCATCTTTGGGCTTTACTTTACGTAGAACGGCTCTAATGTTCTTACCGGTATTTTTAAATGCAGCTTCCTCGGCCGCGGCTTGATACTCTGCTAGAGTTGCCGGGTCTGATGCTGATTCAAGTACTGTGGCATGAACTGTTGGTGTTCCTATATTTGCATATTCTGCCTTAATAGGATACGTTTTTGCTACTTTCTTCCCTTCTGCGTCCGTTAACTTATAAGTAGCTCCGCGCTTCTTAGGGGTATAAAGCTTCCTATCTTTGTCGTATTCAGCACTACCCCCTATGAATTTAACATTTCTGTTTTGATACGCTTCTGTCCTAATCTTAATACGTCGCTCGGCCGCGGTTCCTTCTTCGCCCGGCTTAGCCGCATCTGCTACTTGGTCATATAAGACATACCTGCCATCATCGCCGTGCCTTACTGCAAAGCGGTATGGAAGGCTTGCTGCTTCTGGTTTTACTTGCTGTGTGGCCTGCCCGACGGCACGCATCATTTCGTCATAAGACGAATATGTACCCATTTCCTTTGGCATACCAACCGTAGGATGCAGAGCTTCAACAGGGGAAACAGAGATATGTGGGAAATCTGTTGGCCGTGGGTTCTTTGGTAAACCTTGAGAAATTTGCCCACCTAGTCCGGGTAGGTTTTCTGCTCTAGCGGCAAGGGTGCTTCTTCGCTCCCTGTTTCGTAGGAAGTCTAGGTGCCTTCTAGCACTCTCAGCAACATTGTCAACTTCGTGCCTATTCCATGCGGCTTCCCTAGCGGGTTCCATGAACTCATGGGTAATACGTCTAGCTGCGTTCTCTCTAGAGATATTACGCATTCCCTCTATATTTAAGCCGTACTCAGTATTCCTAGCCTCCGCAAACTCAGCCATGTTTTCAGGGCGAGGTCCGGGCTGATGTTCAAAAGGAGTATAGTACCCGTTAACATCAAAGGTTGGAGAAGGGTTAGCTACCTTCTCCATACTGAGATTTAGGCCTAATGCAGCACGGGCTTTTGCCCTTGCTCTAACGTTGGAAATGTTAGCAGCTGCTTCTTTTTCTGGGATCTTGATTCTATGCTTTTTAGCGGATAGCTCACCGGCTTCTCTTAATTTAGTTTTATAATTCTCTTCGGCCTGATGATATTCCTCTCTTGCTGCTACCATCTCCGGTGTGTGAAGGGCTTCAAGCTGTGCTAATGCGGCGTTCGCCTCTGACGGATCAGGGCTATTGATCTTACGCCAGAATGGCCTATTACCTTTATCGAACGGTTCCCACTTAGCCTTAGCTGCCTTAAGTCTAGCGGCTGCGTGGTTTAACTCTTGAACTGCAGCCCCACGCCTGCCTTCTACCTCATCTACTTTAGCTACTTGTGCCTCTACAATATTTTTCTCAACAGCGAAACGAGCCTCTGGGCTATCAAACTCAGCAGTTTTTGCTTCTAGTTCTTTTAATCTTTTGTCCGGATTTTCTCTTACGCTGTACCGATGTGCGTATTTAGGATCCCAAGGCATAGGACCCGCACCTTGAATTTCAATTCTATTTCTTGGATTTCTTCTGATTTCTAGGGCGTCGCCTGCTCTCTTATCAATAGGCTGAACGTCTTGTGAATAGAACAGGTTGCGTTTTGAAGCATTTTCACGTACATGTGCCTTTAATGCACCTACTGGGGTCTCGGTCTTTTCTACTAGAATAGCGTCTTCAATCTGCTCAGGTGGCTGTAAAGCCTCAAGTTCAGCCTTTAGCTCACTTAGCTTAATGGGTCTTTTTCGTGTGTTTTTCGCCATATGCCTTTACGCAAATATTGGGGGTTTAGAACCTAAACCAGCAGTACGTCTGTAGGGATCTGCCCCCATGGGCCGATTCTTTGCTTGCGCCTTTAAGCGCCCGTATTGACGGGTTTCTACTCTGTTACGTTCTTTGTATTCACCGGGGTCCATTTGGGACAAAAACATTTTAGCTGCATTTGGATCACCGGGGGTCATTCCGGTCAGGGTTTGCCTAGCCTGAAATATGGTATTAGGCTGAGCAAGTGGATTAGGAGGCTCCTGCTGCTGCATCATTGAAGGATCTGTAGTCCTTCTTTGGTCCTGTTGCTGTCTAGGGGTAAATGATAGGGCCATTTAACCTTTTCCTTGTTGTTCTCCCCCGGGGGGTATCTTTCCTTGTGCCTGTGCCTGCATCATCATTTGCGCCTGCATCATTTGCATTTGCTGCATTTGGGCCATCTGAATTACCTGCTGGTAGGTCTGAATCAGCTTGTCTAGGATTAAGGCCTGCGATTCATCGAAGTCCCAATAGGAGTCGGCCTTCTTAGCCTGTACTAAGAATTCTAGGATAATAGGCGCATTATCTTCCGGCATTGGCCAAACAAATTCAAATTGCCGCTGCTTAATCCAGTTAATAAGTCTCTTGGCCCTATCAATATCTGGACCCTGAGGATTGAGGGACTTGCTATAGCCAAGCTCCTCAATAAGGGACTGCTGCAACGTTGGGGGCAAATTGACTAGGTTATTGGCGTACTGTATGAACTCTATGGCTTGGGCCTGTCGGGCTTCCTTAGATATAAAGGCCTGCGAGGCAGTGTCGATTCGGACAACAACGTTATCCGAAAGATCCGTCCCTGAGAAGGCTTTGATCGTAGCCTTACTGTTCTTTTCTCTAGCCAAGATCTGAATAGCGTCCAAATATGTTTGGTCATCTTTGATGTTCTTGACTATCTCCTGCAGGATCGCCGAACCTTCTTTTTCAAGCGATTCGTCCCAAGCCTGCAAAATTCCGCTTCGTGACGCTAAAATCTGCCGACGGAGGATGGCGATCATCTGAGCAGAGGAGACGCCAACGGGCCTTTGGCCGCGCATGATCTCTTCAGTGCCCGCGATCATATCCATCTCCTGTAGCTGGATTTCCCGTTCACGAAGCGCCGCCTCAGGGAATGGAGGCGGATAAACTACCTTAGGTTCATTCTGTGAGGTCCTACGTGGATCGTACTCAATAATCTGGCCCGGCCTACCGCTTACCATATTCTCATTGAATGTGGTACTCTTTGGGGTAATCCACGCAGCAGTTGGCACGCTCCTTCTCCATAGAATCAAAGTGGTGTCAATTGCGTTGACCCTCTTGATCTTAGGTAGAAGCCGGGTTACTAATGAGCGTGCCCAGACAGAGCCCGGAATCTTATCCCATGCATAATATACATAGGGATGCCACCGGTCTGGCCAACGGGTATCGTAGCATCTAGCACCGGTCCTAATAGGAGAGTCATAGATTACCTGACCTCCTATCGTTATTACCGTTCGTCCTTTTGGCCAAGCAGAGCAGGGCTTTCGGTCAAAGACACGAACGATTGTTTGGTTTGCCGCGTCGGCGGGCGAGCCAAGATGGATACTTGGACCCGACCCTTCAACAACGTCGGCAAGCCTTTCCCACCACCATAGGGGAAGGTTGTAAACAGGCATAGGAGAAATTTGGGCAATGCGCTCTATGAACCATCCTTTGCGCTTGCCTAATTGCTTCTGCAGATCAGGATGACCAAACTTGTCCATGATTACCGAAATAGGTACAATGGACTCTTTCATCACCCAATTCATACGTTCGTCGCCCCAATTGTGGGCGGTAGGAAAGTGAAGTTCGAACGGGCTTACTACGTTAGCAACAACGTCTCCAAAGGAAAGAACGTCATCAAATAAGGGCCTGCCAAACTTATCAAAGGCAGTAACTTGTTTGGTGGCTTTTGTTGCTATAGGAGGCCCACCACCGCTTTCTGGAACAATCTGTACGGGGGCTTCCTTGGTAGCCGGTACCTTAATGTACCTAGGCTGGGCCGGGTCATAGTAGATCTCGATCCAACAAACGCCACAATGCAGAATAGTTCTAGCGACTTCACGGTGCTTCTCCGGAAGTGCCAGCTTCTCCCACATATAGTCTACAGTAAGCTGAGCTATTTCTGCGGCGTCCCTGTCCCGAATGTCATCGCTTTTCGCGGTGCAGCGTGGGATTGGGCGGTTCTCAGTTAGGAGGGCTACGTTTGATTCTACATAGCGGCCTAGCATATCATTTACTGGACGGGGGATACTGGCAGCTGCCTGTCTGATCAATGACAGGTTTGCTGTGGCTCCGTCTGCCCCACCACCGGAACGGGCAAGTCGCTGCATCATTAGGTCGTCTAGGTATTGACGCCCGGAAGAGAACATGATATTCTCTACCCATTGCATTACTCTAGCCCAACGTCTGCTGGTCTTAGTGACGTTGGCCATTTGAGTATAACTCTCTAATATACCAGCGATCTTGTTGTCGCCTCGTTCACAAACGTCTATGCCAGCGAGGTCACCAGATTGAAGCGGATTATATGCCACGATTAGCTTTCAGAGTTCGAAGGGTCAATTGGCCGAGAATCTGGGATTCCGGCTCGTGCCCCCAACATGTGGGTTAGTTCTTCTATGGCCTGCTCCTGATCTTCACCAAAAAGGGGCTTGTCCATCATTTCGTCCCACTTATCAAATACAAGTCTTTTTGCCTTAGCTAGTTCCCTATCCGCAGGATCAGCAGGAGCTTCTAAGGCTTCTTGCATGTCTCTGTAGGCTATTGGAGCCTCTTTACTGATAAGGGCCTGTTGTAGGGACTTGATCATCTCGTTTAGTTGTACGATCTGTCCCCGTAAGAATTTGACTTCTGTTTGTGCTGTTGCCGCTTCTATCTTAAGCGCAACGGCGTCTTCTTTCACTCTCCCCGAAAAAAGCGCCATGAGTTATCGCGGAAACGTAAAGCGTGGACCTAGATTAGGCCGCTCGTCTTCAAAGTCATCATCTTGAAACCGGCGCTCTTCATACCCTGTAATGATTTCATCATTACGGCTGAACTGAGCCTTCATCTCATCTACTTTGGCAGGATTTCTATTTGTCCTTGCCTCATAGAGATCCCGTGCAATATTTTGATGCGTGGGTTCGTCCGTTAACGCCTTTTTTAGGTACCGGCGTAGCTCAGCTTGAAGAGCATTAGCCGTCTGCTTCTTCTTTTCTAGCTGCTTCTCTTCGTTCCCTAGTATTCGTCTATGCGCTTTCTCTAATTGAGATACGTCAATATCGTCATCTTCTAGCATGTTTCCCCCTTAGCTATTTGAACAAGATATTGCAAATGACGGCTTTTCTCCTGTAGCAGGTGGTGTGGACCTTTCTAGAAAGAGAAAAGGAAAAACAGGAATAATGTCGTACATGAATACTCCACCATTGTATGCCCCGTCATATGGAGTATTACTTAGTGAGCTAGCTCCCTTACTTGCCAAGACCCTCTGACATGTGCTAGCGTCATAGACATTAGTAGGGCAACCCCTCATATACACCCTAGCGTCCCCTAAACTGTTGTTTGAAACGTCTAGCCCTTGTAGGGTATCGGGGTCAAACGCCACATTGATGTGAATGCAGTTCTGTACTAGAATAGGGCCACAAGGATTGGCACCGTGGGTATCAGTAGAGTCAAATAGACATTGTACCCGCTTATTGAACGATCCATACGGAGCAGACACTTCTTTTGTTACTGCGCCTGTGTTATCTGACCAGTCATTGAGCTTTGGTGCAGCCTGTGAGGCTGTGGAAATAAGAAGGACTACTAATAGAGCAAGAAGATTCCGGGTCACTAAGACCTCCACTTGACAATAAGGGAATAAGGCCTATCATATGTCCAAGGCCCTTGCTCTAATTATTGGAGAATATAATGAAAACGTCCTTCGAAGATCAGATTTTTGGAGCGCCTTCTACAGTTAGGGTTCAAAAAAGCCTGTTTCGTAACTGGATTGCTCCAGAAGTCCTTGAAAATACGGAAGTTTCTCAGCAAGAAGTTAAAAGGCTGACTCAAAAGTGGCTGGGGAAGGGGTTGACCCCCGGGACGGTAGGTTCTCTAGTTAGCCTTTACTCCAAGTATGCTAAATGGTGTGAATGCCCTATTGACATTGGGGAAGTCCTGAAGTACCTTAAGAGGCAGACTGTAAGGGAGAAGAAGGCCCTGACCTTTGACGAAGCCCAGAAGCTGCTCCGGTACTCCAAGAGGACTGAACATTACATGTTTGTTCTAATGGGGCTACATTGCGGTTTGCGTATTGGGGAGATCTATGCACTCAAGGGGCACAATTTCGATTTGGACAAAAAGCTAGTCCATATTGACTCTAGTAGGGATATCACCTCAAAAGTCCTTGGCCCCACCAAGACAGGGGAGAGAAGGTCTGTGCCCCTAACTAACTCTGTTCTGGCTGAGTTCCAGCACCATAATAAGAAGGGGTATCTATTTCCAGATAACTATAGGCCTTATAGGTGGTTCCCGGTCCTCTGTGATGAGGCCGAGGTACCCAAGATTACTCCCCATGGTCTAAGGCACACATTCTGTTCCCTACTTCTTGAAGGAGGAGAGTCCCCTAAAAAAGTAGCCGAATTGGCGGGACATTCTGTCCAGACGACCTTGACTACCTATTGGTGGAGCCTTAAGTCTTATACTGATTTGTCCGTACTACCTGATACAGAGGAGAACTAATGCCCGTGAATATGACCGGATTTAATACGCTTGCAGACGTAATCGTTCCAGAGGAAGTAAAAGAGGAGAAGGTTGCAGCGCCGCCCGAAAAGGGCACGATCAATAAGCAGATCACGGAAGACTATAAAAAGATTGAGGAGGCCATGTTCCAGTGGCTATTGGAGTCCTCAAATAAGATGGGCAACTCTATTACTATAGAAAGGATGGACAAACTCCGGGTGGTGGCAAATCACCACGCCAAGGCCTTATTCCTTTCGGTCACTGGCGAAGCGGATAGGGTCTGTGCTAAGCTACTAGAGGCAGTTCAGGATCTATTGAAGACTGTCAATCGCCGACTAGACGTTCTAGAGGGCGAAGTGAAATTTCTCTCAGACGAATAGGAGAATAAGGCTAAAAGCCATTTGTCCTTAGACTTTTAGACTTTTAGCCTATAATTAAAACATGGAAGAAAACAACACTGTTAAGCTGGCGGCTCTTGGTGCTTCAATCGCTGAGGCCTACAATAAGGGCTATACAATGGCAGAGCTTGGTAAGGCATATGGCGTAGACCGGAAGGCCATTGCCAAGGTTCTAGCAACTCACAACACTGTGCCTCGGAAGCGAGGCCGAAGGGCGAACACCATCAAGACAGCATTGGTGCCGCTCGTACAGGAGAACTAATTGGGTTATTCGACACGTCTTTGCAATTCAACACCTTTCCCAGTACGATGGTCCCCAAGTCCGGGTTTTAACGTCAACCTTGAACCGGATGGGACTATGGACATGAGCGTTGAGATGGCTGATGCCTTCAATCCAAATAAGGCCAACCATCCCAGCATTCGTGAGCTAATGGACAGCTATGGCATTTTCGTATATGACCCGGACAGGGAATATGACGTACAGGCCCTTGCATCGCTTAAGGCCTATGTTAAGCTTCTAGACGGCATGTACAAAGATGCTAAGCTTTCGCAAGAAAAGGAACGTGCAAGGATGGGGCATTCCAACGACGAGGATAAGGTAAATGAAATCCTTGATCGGCTTGGATATGACCAGATTCGGGAAAAGATTGCTAAGTGCAAGAAGCGAATTGAGGCTCTAAGCAAGGTAGCGGTAGCAGAGGACTATAAGCCGGGCGTAAAAACCTACGATCCGACTCGTACAATCTTCGTTCTACCTACCCCGAAGGAATTTCAGTCGCCGAACATGATGAAGCTATTCCTAGACGAAAACCCAGAAATTGCGGAGGCACACGCCAAATGGGTAGCACAGCAGGATCAAAGCAAGCGCAAGGCGAAGGCTGCTGAAAATGTCACAGCAGCAGCATAGCGACTACAAGGACTTTAAGGTAGCACTAAACGGTACAACGGTAGAGATTATAAAGGGCGAGAATTCGGTATCTATTCCTCTACAGGAAAAGACCAACGTAATTGAACTAATCAATATTGCTATGCGCCTTTCCGGGCAGGAAATGCTTCCTCCTCAGGTCGTTCAGGGCAACATTGAAATTGCCTTCTCAGATGAAGGCAGCTGTATCCTTACCTATATATTGGGCCACGGGTCTCTACCTTTTACCTTTAAAGAAGCAGACACCTTGATCACCATCTTCAAGAGTGCCGAAGCGGCATACCGACTAAGGGAAACACTAAAGGGCAGGCCTAGGACTTATGGTGCCCCGCCGGTACAAGGGGGCTTAGTTTAGCTCTCATCCTGATACCAGCCGTGGGAATATGCTCCGGCTGGTATCTTTCTTTGGAAGATCTCTTCGTAAAGCTCAGAATCCCCCTTCGGTTTAAAGTTCTCTGCGTACCCGTAGAGTTCCCGACCTTCGGACTTTCGCATCTCGTAGTCCATCTTCTTTTGGGCTAATTCGTAAGCTGAGAAGTTCATAGGCTTATTTGGGACTTCAACGAGGGCGTTTGTCATGACAGTATACATGGCAAGCATGAACGCGTCTAGAACGTGATCGCCACGCCAAGCGTCCTGCACGATCCAGCCCTTACGGTTGCTGGTCGCTTCTGTCTTATCGTTATATGGGGCGGTTAAGACTCGGAGAAGCTGATCATGCAAAAGATCAGCAAAGCGAACATCAAACACAAGCTTTTTATTTCTGGCAAGCTCATTGATAAAGTCCGTTGTCTCCACTCTCCAGTTGTCTCCCTTCTTCAACTGGTTCCTATGCCTATAGGTGATATCTGTAGGCCATTTCCGGCCTTCCTCTTCTAGTTCAGACAATATGTTCCATACCGGCGGATCTTGGTCGAAGATGGTTAGGCCCCAATTGTGGGGGTTTCCTCCTATCTTCCTAATCCAATATGGGATATGCTCCCGTAGCTGGTCAATGTTTCGTTTGATCGTATTGTCCGAATTATCGAAAAACTCGCTGGTTATGTAGGCGGTATCCCAATCCCACGCCACCACGACGCAGCCGAAGTTCCGTTCTCCTTGATCGATGCCTGCGACGAATACTGACTTTTGGATCTCATCCGGGGTGATAATCCTTAAGTGATCCGGCGTAATCTGGTGGAAGTGGGAGCCTTCCTGCGCTACCATCTTACCTTCGAATTCGGCAGCATATTCTGCGTCTGTTAGTTCCATCCTAGCCGCAGCTAGCTCGGCCTTAACGTATGCCGGGTTATCACTTGGATCCATGGTATAAGCTAGCAGGCTGCTAACCCATGGCATTCCGGCTGCGATGGTTCGCTTGTCCGCCGTAAGGCGCAGGATCTTATTCGTCTTTGGATCTCTACCAGTCATGTTAACGACACGGCCAATGAAGCCGCCCATTCCCTTCGGCGTTCCGAAAGCGAAGATCCGGCCTAATCGAGACGAAAGCCTAGCTCTTACTTCCTCATAAATGTCATCCGGTAGCCATCCCGGTTCGGCGGCAAGGATCGCGTCCACTTCTCTTGCTGTGATGGACCCTTTAGCCTTGGCAGACTTTACCTTGAACTCAGCTCCCCATTTAGAGAGTAAGGTTACTTCGCCTGTCTTGGAATCGCTTTCTTTCTTCATGATCCTATTCTTGATACCGCCAAATAAGGTATTCAAGTAGGCGTCTAGGTATTCCATTTCGCTTCTGGCGTCGTCATAGACCCGGGCTAGAATCCAAGATTCAGTACCGGGGATTAGGTAGTACAACAAGGCTATCATACCTAGAGCCTTGGACTTACCTCCTCTAGCCGCTCCGGTTACAATGATGTGACGCTCAGGAGCGGACAAGGCAATCTTCTGTCCGGGGTGAGGCTCTGTGCGTAGGTCAGCCTTCTTTAGAATGGCCAGCCTACGTTCGAAGTCGTCGTTCTTTGGGACAAGAGGATCAAGCTCATACTTAGTTCGCCATGCCTCTAGCTCTGGCTGATTTACTTCAGCTAACGGAAAGCTAGCATGGCAAGCAGGACAATGGGCTTTGGCATAGCTCCAAAGCAAATAGAGCCACTGATAGATGAGGTTGTGATCCTGAGACGGGTCAGCCAGCTTTTCTAAGGCTTGAATAGCCCTAAAGCGGGTATTGGAGTTGATGGAGGTATTGTCTCTTATGTTCTTAAGAGACTTGTAGGCGAATACCCGTAGGTTTTCCCAATCGAAAGCTTCGTTGTCTAGAAGGCCTTTTACTTCTTCTTCGGTCTTAAGACGAGATTCAAGTTCTGCAACGTAGTCTTTAAACGCAACAGAACGAATAAGACCTTGAACGCGGCGAGCTTCCATGGACCCCGGCTCGCAACGAAGGTTGAATACCCTCCTTGCAATATCCGTCCATTTTTCTTTACCTTCAATATACGACAGGGCAAATTCTTTTTCCTTTTCTGTAAGTCTCTTTGGTGGCCTTGCCATTTAGATCCACTCGTCTGTACTATACGCCGTCTGTCCGTTATATCCCGGTAGTGTAGGAGTAGTATCTATACCCATGGCAGACAAATAGGCTTCCTCATTCATATCGTCCGGCTGCGGTTCATGTTCTGGATTTGCAGCAAAGGGGCGTTTATAGTCCGGGTGATCTGGGTGTTCATGGGGCTGTCCTGCGTGGAAAGGGGTGCTAACCTCTAAGGCGAAGCGCAATGCCCTTACTACGGGATCTTCGGTTTCCTGTAGCTTATCTTCCCGCATGGTTCCAAGCAGATTAGCCCGTAGCTCTGCATTCATTAGTCTAGAGTCTTTACTCATCTTTAGCCCCCCAAATAGATTTATAATGCCTTGCAAAGTCTGAAGCCTCTTCGGGGGTATCAAACCTAATAAGTTCTCCACTATCCTTGGCGTACTTAGCAGCATCGGCACCGTCTCTACGTACTAGTCGTTTAGTCTTTGGATCTTGCGTAATATTTGGGTATGCAAAACCCCCCTCAAGATCTGAAGAGTCGGACATTAAATGAGAAGAATAGCTGCCGGGACCATTACGCTGAACAGGATAATCTTCTGGCTTTAATAGGCGCTTGACGAAGTTTCTGTCTTTGTTCTTATTGAGAATTCCCATCATCCGATCTGCTGTAACGCTAGTACGGTCATTTTTAGGATATCCTTCTTTACCGTACCTTATATCGAACGTTTCTCCATACTCACCGCCAGCATCTGGTTCGTTTGGGGTTCCCCATGTTCTACCTGCTTTCTTCTTTAATCTACCCATTATGGATTCAACTTTCGTTTCATGCAGGCTTCCTTGAACTCCGGGCAGGTTTCTTCAGTAGCCTGTCTAGGTACGTTACGGTCATGATCCGCCGTAACGTAACCTAACTGGTTTAAGGCCTCTTCTGGCACGGCCCAATGCTCTTCGTGCCCACAGTGAGGACAGGCACCGAAAGATAGCTTGTCTTCAAACACCGTCTCAAAGAAGCTACGGTCCTGTCGGATCTCCATGAGCTTATTAAGAATGGCGATCCTGACGTGATCTGACGTGGCGGGATCTACGATAAGAGCCGCTAGGACGTTAGCGTTCTCTTCAGATAGTGAGTCTATTTGTCCTATCTTCATTACTTACGCTGGGCAAACTCTGCCATCTTGCCCCGAATATGGTTAGCCATTGCAGCCCCACGCCGGGTATCATGCCCTTGCTCAGCTGTGGCAATAGCGCGACAATACCGGGTTTCCCCATCCCATGTAGTATCATCATTCTCCAGCATGTGGGCAGCGTCTTCATGCGTCAGATGCTGGGTGAAGGCAGCCGCCACCAGATCAGGGTCTAATTTGGACTCTTTTGCATACTGGGCGGCGAGGACATCTATAGCAGCCTGTCCGGTTGGAATTGCCGGTTTCATTGGTCCCATCTTAAACTTAGTTGGAATTAGTCCCATAAATTCTCCTAGAAGGTTCTATTCAAATTATTAGCTTATTGAACCCTTCAATGTCCAAAGAATAGAATACCTTCTTTATCCCTGCGATAGTAAGCCAGTGCATACACATAGGGCAGGGGGCGGCAAGTCCCTGCTCCCCGTCCTTTCGTGCCCTATAAATATACATAGTTCCCCCACGATAAAGTTCAGGCCTAATTCCAATAAGGGCATGCTGCTCGGCATGAAGGGAATTATAGGCCCTATTCGCCGTATACTTCTTCACCATAGGGTGAGACTTAGTTCCCTCCTGCGACCAGCCGCCGGAGACGAACCCCTTACGGACCAATACGGCTCCAACCTTTTGCCGGGCCTTGGACCTATTCGCCATAATTTCTGCCATTCTAAATGCCCAATGCATATCTCACCCCTTCAATGTCTAACAATTAGTATAGGTTTTTCACCAGAGGATATAGATGACCCTTATCTCAAGACTTTTCTCTGTTTTTCTCGTCTCTTTATTCGTTTTCGCTTGTCCACCACCACCTCTTTCAGCGGCACCGGGAGTAGGTGAACCCTCTACCGGTCAAGGAGGAGGAGGCGGTGGAGCTAGCTCTGATGGTGCTAGCGGTGATGTTCAGGTAAGCGACGGTGCTGGTGGCTTTACTACATTAGGAGACTACTTCCACCATCAAGGTGCGGGAGCTTTCAAAGGAGACGGTACCTCATTTAGGTACATGAACCTTGAATATCCTATATTGATGGCACCGGATACTGGAGTCTCCTCGACTAGATCATACCATTTTGGGACCACAGCTGCAAATGAGCCTTTGAGTCATAACTCCTATCTTGATATTGGACACGGCCTACAGGGGGGATCTAGGATCCACTATTTCACTTATGATGACGTGGCAGCCATACTAGATAGTAAGACAATTGCAGGAGGATTGCAAGGGAACACCAGAGGAGTTGATAGCTCCTATAGCAGCACCCCTACCGTTACTGTTCACGACTCTTATAATACCCTTTCTATCCGTCGGCACGCCACAGACTGTACGGCGGTTACAGACGGAGTGGATGGAGAGTTCTGCAAGAATGATGATGATGGGATGCTCTATCTCTGCGAAGGATCCTCGCCGGGTGCCGCATGTGATACGGTAGTTGAGTGGGTGGCTATGGCCCCACTGAATAAGACGCCTTATGTATTATCTGCTCATCGTTACTTGACCACTAATATGGTTTTAGGAACTGCTAATGCATTACCTATAAACGACGATGGTACAATTGTTGCCGCTAGCTCAATTAGAGCTAACACAGATACTCGTACAAAGATCTTTTTTCCAAAGGCCAAGTATATCACCGGAGTTGAAGTAAACATTGGACTCGCTGCAAATGCGCCTGCAACTACTGAAGGATGTAAAGTACAAGTCTCTAAAAATGGGAGTACTATTACTGGTCTTACTTTTGATTGGGGGGATACTGTTCTGGATGGGGACGGAGAAGCCCAATATAAAGAACCAAGCTCCGCAACTTCCCTATCCGGAACAGACTATTTGCAAGTTATCCTAGCAGAGCCTACTGCCGGTAAATGCCCAAGTGCTGCGTCTTGTGCCTGCGAGGGTGGTACTAACTTTGACATATTTATGAGGATCTATGCCCGTGACAGCTACTAAAAAGTTTACCTATCTTCTACTGGCAGCTCTGCTATTTGCCCTGCCTGCCGGTGCGGCCCCTACCGCAATTCTATCAAATTGGGGTGGAGGCGGTGGAGGCGGTGGAGCTTCCCCGGGCGGTAACATAAACGAATTCCAGTTTAACGACGGAGCCGGGGGCTTTGCCGGAACCTCAGGAATTACCTATAGTAACGGTATTCTAGACCTTAATGATCCGCTTGCGACCATTAGGTTCAAAAACTCCGTTGGTGGTATCATATTCGACCCGGATAGCAGCACAGCATCAAGATACTATAAGTTCTATGCTGCAACAGACCCGGCAGGAATAGTTAACCTAAGGGTGGACAGAAATACGGCTGCTGGTACTTATTATTTCGTACTCGAAAATACAGCAGCTACCATTACAAAGAAGACTATAGACTCCGGTACTAGCTCTGGGGCTACTAGAGATGCTACCAACTACAACATCTTCAAGATCGGTAGAAGCTCTGTAGACTGTACCGCGAGGACAGACGGAGTTATAGGAGAACCTTGTCTAGACGTTACTACATCGGCCCTATACGTCTGTAACCCAACAGGAGGAGAGGCTAATACCTGCGATACCGTAGGGGAATGGAAGAAAGTAGATTCAACAGGGATATCAAACGGGGACGCAGGGGATATCACGGTTTCAAACAATGGCGCTACTTTAACTATTGATAATGGTGCTGTTACCTTTGCCAAATTAGGATCAGGTGGATCAGGCCTAGATAATAGGGTTCTATTATACAACACCTCCGGTACGCCTAATATAGACAGCACTGTTGTACCTGTAGAAGAGATTCAAAGTCAGGTCTATAACCCAACCACTCCAAGCAATTGGACAGCATGGACTGCTAACGGGGCCTCGACCTTATATGATACAATAGGGGAAGCTTTGGACATGACTTCAAGCTTCCTTAATGCTCTTTATTCTGTTACGTTCGGGGACTGGTTGGTTGTAGCAGATTTGACCAATAAAAAGCTTTGGACCGGTCCTCTTACCTATACAGACTTTAGCTCCTCTAGCGCATGTGCTTTAGGCCAAGCTGCAATCAATAAGTTCCTTGACATAGCAATGCGGGATGCGGCCGGTAGCGGTGCCTATAGAATTCGTATCAAGATTCTAGGTACATGGGGATCAAACGCTGCGCCGACTTGGGTAAACGCCGATACGTTTGCCTTGGCACCGGGAGGAGATTATAGACGCTGCTGGAGCGTATTTCCTACGTTCTCACGCGGGGACGCAATGAAAGGTACAGCCTTAGATACAGGCTATGCCGCCGCTGATGGATCCGCACCAACAGCTACTAATAGGTTTCCCCTAGGGGTTGATGACGTTGGAGGAACAACAACCGCACCAGATACAACAGTTACAGCGAACGCTTGGAAATATACTGTTGCATCTGTTGAAATCTATTTTGATAACGTCTTTCTATATTTGCGAAACACTACAAACAATACTAGCCTAATAAGTGGTGTTAACCAACCACAAGTAGGATTACAAATACAGAATGGCTATGGGAGAGGGTTTGAAACCACCGGAACTAGCTATACTTCTGGTGAAGAGTTAGATGCTGATCCATCGGGGTCCGTGGCGAGATATACATATAGCGGAAAAATTACCTTTGCTGATGGAGGAGGTACATACCGCTTAGGGTCCCAACAATGGGCAGAAGACGAAAACGGAGGCCGACCGGGAGGGCTCCCATTCCGAAGGAATAATAACGCCATTGACACCGGAAATCTGCCTGCAACTGCCTTTGTTGGACTGTTTGTTGCTGGGCAGGTAAACAACGTTTTCTTGGGAGACTTAGAAGTAGGCTGCCGTTTTTATTCTGCATCCGGTCCTGACGCTGGACAAAACGTATGTGCGATATTTGAAAATGCCCATTTAGGTAGCTTACCTAAAATTCGTTCCGTTGGAGGAACCGGCGCTATCTATTACGGGTCTGTTCAAGGATATCAAGAATCGGTCTCTGCCTCTTATGGTAAAATTGGGATTCAATCTGGAGACCCTTATAATGGAGGAGATATAGTCACCTCTAATTACTGTACAAAAGGATTTAGGGTAACTACTACAGGTGGAACGGATTTCACTCTTCCTACCGGTACTGCCATACCTACTCCATTCACTGGAAGTCCTACGGGTACAGCAGGAGATACAGGTAAAGTAGTCACGTTTAGCACAGGTGAAACTGCGCTTATTACTGCGGTCAACGGTGTAAACGACATTAGCTATAGGCTCCTTACAACCAGTAACGCTTCTCTTGCTCAAGCCCGTCTAAGTTCAGCAGAAACGTTGACTTGCGCTACTTGTAACGGAGGCGCGGGCATAGGAACTAAAACCTTTGCATCGGAAACGGGTTCATTTTGCGGTCGAAGAAAATGGACAAACTCTACTGACATCTCTATACGAACCGTTAACTCATTAGAAGCAAACCGTTGGGGTAATCTTGTAGTATTCTACGGCTATAAGCTGGCACTTGATAACATATGGCCGGAACAGAATGGCTCTACAAATAACCTTAGACCTGATAATGCCCCGTCAATGAACTTTGGAGCGGGGGTTTGTAGTGACAGTCAAACAAACCCATACGCTGTCTGCTATTACTCCACTGAATGCGATACCGGGACTTGTAATCCCCCTCCTGATGGTACAGACGGTTTTGGTACTGCGGCACCTGATGGCCCCTCAAGTACATTCGTGAATGACATACGACTTACAGCAGCACAGGGCCTTGGCCAAAAACAACCAAACGATATTACGGACATAGCACTTCCATGGACCAAAGATGCAGCCGTAATGCGTTCTCAAGTTGCTCCGAGTATAGCCTTAGGGGTTGGATGTAAGCGCGGCAGCGGCATTAATCCGGGTTGGGGACCTATAAAAATATCAGGAATTATGTCCGGAAGTGACGTAGATACAACTGCAAATCCTAGTGGAACCTCCCCTAATTGTGGTTCAGATTCTTCTAAAATCTCTTGCCGTGCGTTTATAGCAGATCCATCAGCAACCTGCTGGGTAGACCTATCGGACGCCACTTGGAAGCTCAACGCGGCTGCGCTGACAGAAATGCCTGCTGCTACTGTAGCTGCCTTTAGCGCCACCCCTACAGGTGGTAACTGGTACAGGAACGTTACCTACGGTAGGGATCAAGTTCACTGCCAGACTATTTCACCCATGGCAAACGTTACGGATTATCCAATAGTAACTTTTGATAGAAATAGCTTTGCATTGTATTCGTCATGCAGGTGCGCTTCTGGAACCTGCACAACGGTAGCAGCTCCTACTTTTGAAGACAACTCCGGCAACGCACTTACTGGGTCTCCAACGTGCGACGATCCGACCGGGATTGCAACATGGACAGACTTTAGTAGCGGTATACAATTCAACATGGGAGAAACCTTACGTATGGATGTGGCTAATAGTCCCAGCAACGGAATTCACCAATTCTGCGTGCGAACAATAGGGGCTCAATAAATGCCATCAGTTCTTATTCGTCTTTTATTTGCGCTGCTACTATCTCTAACTCTGGTGCCTCATGAAGCAGATGCCGGAGCCTGCACAGACGGAACAGACTGCTTTTGTGACTGCATTGAAGACAGTGCAGGAACCGGAGCAAACGTAACATATAGCAGCATACTATATGCTAGCGAAAGTTGCCATACTAAAAATGTTCCAATTAGAGTACACAGCAGGTATTGCAGGGACTATGAAGACATCACCCTCTACGACGGTAGAGGAACAGGCACAAGAGGAACCACAGGACCGGGTTCAGGTAGTACTGCCTGTGTCCCCGGTAATGATAATGCAAATTGTGTTGGGAATGGCCCCCCAATGTATGGACCACCATACGATGACACCAACCGACTGAGTGGCGCAGGATACTCTCCAACTAGAGTAAATATAAGAGGATGGAACTCAGCCATAACTGAATTAACTCAAGGGGAGGGAGGAAATACAGGAGCGTCTACTTGCGGGTGGCCAATAGGCAGTCCATCAAATCCAACTTGGGGAAATACCTGTACAAATAGTGGTAATTGGTGCCCACTTATGCTAGCCCCGTGGTCCTCAGACGACAGATGGCAGGGAAATGCCTATGCTTGTGTCGGTATATTAAGGGCATCCGACTTCAACGTAGATCACGGTATAGCAGGGGAAATGACCACAACCGCTCCTACTGCTCCGGGGGACGGAAGACAAAGTTTAGGAATTAGATACTCTAAAGGTGTACACGCTTCTTTCCCTTATTATGGAAATGTAAGTTTTTCAGAGCCTAGAACTCTTGTTGTTACACATGCACAGGCTTTTGCTAGCAATTTCTTTGACAGTAATGTAATGGGTATTGCTATTAAACAAGATCAATTTGGTACTCAGCATCATCTATTATCCATGTGGACCGGTGATGGGGGAACCCCTTTATTTCCTTTCAGCAGAATGAGTATTTTTAATAATAATCAAACAGCTGCCCAATGCGAAACCAAAAGAGCCCTTATTACCTATGGAGTTGGCAGCTCAGCAAATACAGAATGCATACCTGACGGTATATTTAAATTTCGCTATTGGGCTCCATTTAGCTTATACAACCAAGCAACAGATTGGCCCCTTGGAACATGGAATTACTTAAGACTAGCTGTTACTAATATAGGCCTAAGTAATGGCCGTATTGAAGTATGGCTAGGTACTAAAAAATTAGTAGACATGCAAAATATGGACTTTACAAGTTCAGGCTTCTTTAATACTTACCCGCTTACTAGTTGGCAACTTAATAGGTTTCCTAATAATGCTCAAGGAATAGTAGAACAAGGGTATCCACCGGGCGGTTTAGATATAACTACATGGGACTATGAAGATAACTACTTAGTTGAGACCTGCTCAGCCGCTGAAGCTGCTGCTGATCCTACGTGTGGGGTTCCGCTTTTACCTAATCAAATGGGGGCAATAACACTACCTTATCCAGTAATCAGTCTTTCAAAGTCCACGCTCTCTCCTACTACAACAGCCGGATCTAGCCCTTCGCTACAAACCTTCACGGTAACTAATACGGGCAGCGGAACATTAAGCTACGCTATCTCAGATAACGTATCGTGGCTCTCTGTATCTCCTACTCCCGGTACTTCTACTGGGGAAGCTGATATTATCAATGTAACCTATTCAACCGCTGGCCTTGCAGCCGGGAGCTATAGCGCCACTATTACGGTAACAGATCCTGCGGCCGTCCCTACCACGCAGACGATTACAGTCAATCTTACGGTGAATCCAGCAATTACGTTGACTCTTGACTCAATAGCTCCTACGCCCGCATCTGGAGTGGCTCCACTAACTGTACTCCTAACTTATACGCTCTCCGGAACAGCGACAGGAGACGTGATTTTAGCAGCGGACTGTGACAATAACGGCACCTATGAAGCGTCATTTACAGACACCGGGTCGCCTTGGGTCTTTGCCAATGCGTGTACTTTTGCCACAGTAGGAATAAAGACAATTCCGGTACGAATTACCCGCGGGGGGATATCGGCCAATAGTTCAACAACTGTAACAGTAAATCCAGCAGCGTTTTCTGCCGGAACCCCTCAATTGACACCTGCCTCAGGTTTAGCACCAGTACTAGGTGTGGACGTAGCAGTGCCGTTTAGTAACAATACCGGCACCGTAACAATGTCTATAGATTGCAACGGGGACGGAACCTATGAAACATCAGGCGGGACCAGTACAACTAGCCCTATTACAAAAGTAAATGCATGTGACTATCCGTCACAGGTAGGTTCTCCATCCTCAATATCTGTACTTCTACTAGATTCTACTAGCAATTCAACCAATTCAGCCTCATTATCGGTTACGGAAAATCCGGCTAAATGGACAACAAATATCATTTCGTCTATAACCGGTGGGCTAATAGACTCTCCTTTCCTTTCCTACGATTCAAGGCGCATATATTTCACTTATTCGCCTAAAATGCTTGCTGACTTCATAGCTGGAACTTCTACGTATCCACAAGGGCCTAGCTTCGCAGGGGCACAAGGAGGAGCTGACCTTTATTATATAGAATGGGACGGCAGCGCATGGAGCAGCCCGGTTAACCTAGGGACCAATATAAACACAGCTAACCATGATGTAGACCCGTGGGTTTCAAAAGACGAACTAACCCTAATTTTCTACCGCTATGATGGGGCTTCTCTGCGCCAAAATATGATATCCACTCGTACAACACGAACAAGCGCATGGGGTGTACCAACCATCCTTAGTGGCGATTACGGTACAGGAAACCAGACGGCAACGCAAACGCGGGCTGATATAGTTGTCCATGAGCCAACAAATGAAGCGTTCCTTTGGGAGCATCGAGATATATCAGTTAGTAATTATGCTGGTAGATTAGGGCGTGGTATTAGTTCCGGGCCTTGGGCATGGAACACCCCAGTATACTATACTGGCGCTTATGACCTTATTGACGTAGATGAAACACAGCCTTATATTTCACAAGACGGATTGACTCTCATGTGGAATAGGCGTCCGGCGTCATGGGCCACTTCAGCTCCAACAACGCTTTGGAAAGCAACAAGAGCAAATACCTCCTCAAACTTTACTGCAACACCTACTCAAGTAACGGTTTCTGGCTTATATACATGGGGAGAAGTGTCCGCAGACGGACAGGAACAAGGCTTTTTAGCTCAAGCCGTTGATTATGGAAACTTAGGCTACAGTACCCATCTAATCCATATGGTAGGCACTCCTGCCTCTTCTTCCTTAAGCCCACCGGTAGTTCTTAACCCTTTCACCACGGCAGCAGCGCCAAGTATAGTCGTCTCAAATTCAACAGTCTCACCTTCGGTATTAGCCGGTAATAACGCACCAAATGACTCGTTTACTGTCCTAAACGGGGCATTAAATGGATCCACCTTAAGCTATTCAGTAAGTGAAGGTTCTAGCTGGCTCTCTGTTTCCCCTTCCTCTGGAACTAGTACAATAGAAGCTGATGTCATTACTATCACATACAACGTAGCCGGATTAGCTGTTGGAAACTATTCAGCAGTCATTAGTATAGCAGACGCAGGAAGCTCTCCGCCTGCAAGCAATACTACACAAACCATAACGGTTAATCTAACAGTCAATCCTACTATTCCTGTAATAGGGCTCAGTACAAATGCAATTGCAGTAGCAACCACAGTTGGCATAACTCCGGCGGCTGGCTCTTTTACGGTATCAAATAGTGGGAACGGTACTATTTCGTATAGTATAAGTGATGATGTTGGATGGCTATCAGTATCACCAACAACGGGAACAGTCTCAACAAATTCTGTAACAGAAAACATCACTTACAACGTAACAGGTCTAGTCGCAGGGGTTTATAATGGAACAATTACAATAACTGATGCAGGCAGTGCTGTACCTCCCGTCCCAACGTTTAAAACAATTTCAGTTACTCTCACGGTCAATAATGTGGGAGCAACAGGATCCCTGCACTGTAATGTAAACGGAGATCAAGCATTAAGCGCCACAGCTTGGAATTGGGCAACCTATTCAGATGGTTGGACATGGGAAGCCATGATCAAGCTAGACTCTGCTGTTGACGGCTGGAAGCGGGCTATTAGCACAAATGCAGGGGATCCAAACTCCTCCGCGTGGTTCGCTGAAGATACCGGAGGCAAGACACGCTTCGAAGTCCAAAACAGCGTAGCCAATGGTGTTATATCTTCACAACCCGGCACGGGAGTTATAACAAACGAGACATCTTGGCACAGATATACTCTCACCTTCTCAGGTGGAGTATATACCATATACATCGATGGCGCACAAGTAGGCCAGAGTACCGGTAAGTCTAATCCCGGTGCAGCAAGCAATGGGGCCATTAGGCTATGCGATGCGTACCTTGACAACGCCACTCTAAATGGGCGGATTGCAGACGTAAGATTACTATCTGCAGCCAAGAACTCTACATGGATTGGACAACATAAAGACTGTAGACTAAAGCCCAGCACCGCAGGACTAGTGGACTACTGGCGGCTAGATGAGCTTACAGGCACAACAGCTGCTAATACGGCTACAACTCCTACCCACGGAAACCTGACGATCAGCGGTGGGGTACAAATGGACTCGGCCGAAACCCCAAGCCTAGCGGGAATAAGTGGTAGCGATTGTGCAAACGTCCTGTCTGTTCCTAGCGTATCTCCGGTATCAATTACTAGTACGGCACCGTCCGGAGGGGTAGCCGTAGTACAAAACATATATGTAACAAATATTGGCTCTGGCCCTATGGACTATTCCCTTAGCGACACGGCGACTTGGATTACAGAGTCTCCTATTATTGGTACCTCTACTGGGGAACAAGACCTAATAAGGGTATTCCTATCCCCAGCATCCCTAGCAGCAGGGGTCTATACCGGCAGCGTTAGGGTAACGGACGACTTTACAAATGCCTTTATAGATATCCCAATAACCTTCACAGTAACGGCAACAGCCCCCACTATTACATTCAGTCCATCTAGTATAACGGCTGCAACTATAATACAAGGTAACAACCCGGCGTCTCAGACGTTTACAGTGTCGAACTCCGGGAATAGCACCCTCAATTATACCATATCGGAAGGCGCTAACTGGTTCAGTGTAAGCCCTGCTTCTGGAACGGCTGTAAACGGTGAAGTAGATACAATTACCATCACATATAATGCGATAGGGCTAACAGCCGGTACTTATACGCAAAATATAAGCATTATAGACGCAGCTGCTACAAACAGTCCAAGGACTATACCGGTAAGCATAACCGTAACACCGCTGAACCCGTTGTTTACGCTGTCTACCTCTACGTTGGCTCGTAGCGTCGCATACGGATCTAATGCTACCTCGCAATCCTTTACTGTGACTAATTCAGGAAACGGTACCCTAAACTACACCATAACAGACAACCAGCCATGGCTGTCCGTAAGCCCGGCTAGTGGATCCTCTACAGGAGAAGCAGATACAATTTCTGTGACATATGATACCTCTGGACTAGCTCCGGGGACATATACAGGGGTTATAACCCTTGCCTCTCCTATTTCTGGAAATGGGCCTAAAACGGTCACTGTGACTCTTACAGTGCTACCTCCAGTCGGGACTCTCATATTTGCCCCGGCTTATGTGACGCCATAAAGTCCAATAATTCTATTAGTTAGGGGATTCTAGAGGCCTATTGTGAAAGTCTATAGCCAAAAAAGCGGTCCCTTAAATGGAGCATAATCGCATTTCTAACGAAACCCTAGCATCCATGCTAGAGAGCCTGAACTATTATGGCATGTGGGCAATGAGACTTATTGCCGCCACCTTAATACTATATGGTGGGACTTTAATTACACTAATGATCAAGGAATCCAATACAGAGCTTATAGTATCCGCCCATTCCGAGATCATTAAAATCGTCCCTGATCTCAAGTCCGAAATAGAAGTAGCCAAGGCAAACAAGGTCACGCTTCAAGACCTTGCAAAGCACAAAGAAGACGAAGCGATAGTATTACAAACAATAGTAGACAGTATCAACAACCTAGGGAATAGACTCTCTAATTCAGAGCGGAACGGTAAAGCGAGGACTCAATGACGTGGAAAGACCTTTTAGACGATCCTGAAAAAGTCTGGAACATTATTAAAAGAGCGGTCATGTGGATAGGAACCGTATTCTCAACCGCCTACATGAGCCTTTCCGTACTTCCGCAAGACTACCTACAGGAAATAGGGGTTTCGCATAAGGCCATAGTATGGGCCGCAGTTTTAGCAATCTTTGCTGGAATTATTTCTACGGGTGCCGCTAGAGGTCTCCCAACGAAAAAGGAAGAAAATGAATAAACTATTAATCGCCATAGGGCTAGCTGCAACAATGGGTTGCAGTACATTAGGCTTCGGCAAGCCGTCTGTAGCTAAGGGATACTCCATAGCGGTAACGGCCTATACGAACGCTCTCCCAATCATGGGGGCGTACTGCGCCACTGTTCCTAACCTAATTGAGTCTTGCACAGTACCGGATAGTGATATTTGCAAGCAGGCCAAGACTGGCAAGTCTGTATGCCTAGCCGCGAATAAGGGCGTAGATATTGTTGAAAAAGCCCGGAAGGGTATCGATAACGTATATGCTGCTGGCGGAACACCTACCGACGTAGAGGTTCAGGCAGCTACGGAACTAATTAAAGCAGCCCTCCCTCTCATTATGAATGCAGGAGGTAAGTAAATGCCAGCGTTTCTAGTACCCTTATTGATTCAACTCATAGCCTCTTTCCCTGAAATCGTAAAGAGCATCGGGGATGAATGGGAGATACTAAAGAGGGCAGGGGCTGAGGGTCGGGACCTCACCAAAGAAGAGCTGCTAGCAATCAGCAACAATGCAACCCTGTCTGCAGCAGCCTTCAAGGCGATTATCAACTCTCGGACAGATTGGGCTTAATCAAGTTGAGCTGTACCCCTAGCCGGAGTCCCGAATCCCTCAACGAGACTTCCTAGGCCCCGCCTAATACATGCTCCTTGATTTGGAGAAACCCTCGGTGCCCCACCGGGGGTTTTCTCTTTGGGGTTGACATTTACCCAAAGGATCCCTATACTTCGGGCATGGACATTTGCCACAAAACAGACAGGCCTCACAGGATCCATATTTGGGAGGATACCTATCTTCCAGAGCTTAGGGCCTATATACAAAAGCTCAAGTGCTTAAATTGTGGGGAGCCCCTAGGGTACGCATGGGACCAAAGCGGGCTACTAACAAGACTCTCTCAAAAAGAGATAGAGCAAAAAATTAAAGCCTATACTGCCTACAAGCGAATAATGGAGCTAACAAAAAACATATGAGTATAGAGACTTTCGCTACTTTAGGCGACATACTCCTACGAAGGTATGTAGTAGACTATATAGCAAATACTAGAGGGTTTGATCCAATAGACTTAATACTAGAAAAGGCCGAAGCAGCAGGACAGGTTGAAAACGTTAAACGAATCAAACACATAAAGAACATTCTAGAAATAACAGAAGGAGTATAAAATGTACAAGAAAGGCAGAGTGTGGGCATGGACCTTTGCTATGGCTATGGCTGGAGCGTCATTAACTATGGCACCCAATGCGACAGCGGTAACTTGGGAGGAGATGAAGCAGATTGACCCTGCCTATTACTACTGGCATCTTCAGCAGCAGCAACCAGCAGAGCAAGATAGGATAGACCATTTTCAGCGAGACCTTAATGATCGGAATCCGTATCTAATTCCGTGGAAGGCTTATCCTACGTGGGGTAATTCCCCCAACAACCCGGCCAATATGCCTATCAATAACAGAAGGAGATTCAGGTATGACCCAGAAGGAAACGACACCGGCTACTCCGTCCCAAGCGGAAATAGAGGAGTCTATGAATTCGATAGGAAAGGTACGTATCGAGGATATAATCCGTCAGAGGAGGGAGATTGAGTATAAGGAGTTGGTACAACAAGCAATGGATGCTTCCATCAATAAGCCAGTAGCTAAAGTAAACAATCAAATGTATAGTACCAGCCTTGGTAGCCACTTTGTACCTAGCGGAACAGGTAGCTTTTTTAAAGTAGACCTAGAAGACGAACTAATTGCAGCAACAAAGCAAGCCTTCAAGACCACACAAATTAAACGAGTAGCGGACATCATCCGAGGGAGAAAGTCCACTAAAGAGCTACAGCCTTTTATGCAGAAGCTATTTAAAATTACTGCCGACATTTAAGGTAATATTACCTAGATTCTAGGCAATAAAAAAGGAGCCTCTCGGGGCTCCTTTTTCTTTAATAGACGAAAGCTTACTGCTCGCCTTTAGGTCCTTCTACAATTACAGCTGAAACCACGGGTGCCTGCGTTACAGTAATCTCATCTGTAGCTACCGGTAGGTCAACTCCATTAGCCTTCGCTGCTACGCTGATAACACCAACTCCAGTGTTGATTCCTGTGACCAGCGCATGAGCATGTTCCGCAGTCGGAGTAACCGTCTCAATGTTAATGTCACTTGAACTCCACACCGGATCGGCATCAATAGGCCCCTTACGGCCCTTTGCAGTACGACCTTCAACAATAAGCTCAATCGTTTGCTCATTTGTAATACTTTCTGACATGCTATTTCTCCAAGTATCTTTGAATCTAGTACGAATTACAACATAGGTGACTTTATCCCGTCTGGCCCACCGTGAGCTGAGGCGCGCAAAGAACCACGCTATGTGACAGAAAAAGGCAGCGATCCAATTAAGAACAGGAACGACTACTTCCATGCTTGAATTATTAGCTATTCCATTTGGCGTTTTCAAGCGTGTAAATTGTAACATCTACATTACGGCGCAACAAGTTGAACCCTATTAGGGGCTCAACATCAGACCAGCGCCCTCCAGCTAGACCGCACCCTATTCTAGGCATATGCACTTTAGCATTGAGATTAATAGCTATATCTCCCAATTGGGCAAGGCATTCTCCTAAAGCTGGGTACCGAATAGGAGGTACCCCATTAACATGACCGTAACCATGCTGGGCTATCATGTTTACTACATAGATACCGTAAGGAGGATAGTACCTAGCACCACCGGGCTTACCATCAATCCTCTTACTATATACGAGTACGTTTTGAATTCTGCCTAGTTCCAATTTAGGGTTAGCGGTTGCACCCTCATAGAACCATTGCCTATACTTACTTTCAGGCTCAGGCCATTTCTTAGACAAGGCTAGTACGAAACCCCGGCCCCAACCCCCGCTATCATTACAGACATGAGCAATGATATTATGTCTTTCTTCTTTTTCTTTCTCTACTTCTTCTAGAATATCACCCGTTGCGTATTTTATCAAAGAATCCCCCTAAGGCTTCAAGCCTTCGATACTTCTCGTCTGTATCATGCCCATCCCACTCACCCTCGTAAGGTGGGAAGTCCTTGAATAGGTCAGCATAGGCGTCGTTATAGTGCCAAGAAATTTGTCCTGTAGGTAGGTTGATATAGATGATATTATGCCAATCCGGAGACCAATCAGGAATGTCTGTACGCCCAATGCCAACCTTGCAGTTCATATTCTGTGCAAATTTAGCAAGAGCTGCGACTACCTTGGTCCTCTCTAAATAGGCATCGTCCTTACAACTACGCATCCACTCGCACTTATCATATGCATCTTGTTGTGCTTCAGCAAATTTCTGCACGATAAGTACACAGTCCTCACAGTTGACCGCCCAGAAGGCAGGATCGTGAATACACCTTCCATCTAGTAGATCGGGTATCATTGTCGTTTCTGCTCCTCTAGGAAAAGAAATATAAGGACACAGGCTATTATAACTAAGCCAAATGCAAATAATGGATCCATCATTCTCCTAAGTGGAGCATCGTATGAGATTCGAACTCACGTCTGCGGGTTTGCAATCCGCCCCCTAGCCTCTTGGGTAACGATGCCATAAATGGTGCGGTAGGCAGGAATCGAACCCGCGAACACCTGATTGGAAATCAGAGGCCTTAAACCACTCGGCTACTACCGCAAATTGGTACGAGACCACAGAATTGAACTGTGTTTGACGGGGTGTAGACCCGTTGTATTGCCGTCATACTCGTCTCGCATAAATGGTACGCCTACATGGAGTTGAACCACGTCCTTCAGGGATATAAGCCCTGTGTGCTGACCGTCACACCCTAGGCGCATAACTGTAAAGATCTGGTAGCGAAGATGGGAGTCGAACCCACATACCCTTTCGGGCGTCTGATCTTAAATCAGATGCGTATTTCCAGTTCCGCCACTTCGCCTAAATTTTAAGCATTTCTTTTAAAGTTGTGTACTCTCTAGTGATAGCGTGCTTTTGCAGATAATGTTGGTTATGTTTTTGATTATACTGTTTAGCTGTACTGGCTTTTCCTGCACAACTTTTAGAACAGTAAGGACCGTTACTCCCCTTTCTTCTCCAAAACACTGCGCTACTAAGCTGTATCCTATTTAACGTAAACTTATTACCGCAAACAAAACATTCAAAAGTTTGAAGTATAGTTCTCTTACAGTCTAATTTAGAGTGCTCCCTTCTAGAAAGAACCTGTAAATTAGACAAATCGTCATTAGTATGATCCCTATCTATATGATCAACCGTTTCATCAGGAAGAAGGTATCGGCTTAAATGAAGCTCCATTAAGTACTTAGGATAAGAAACACCAATACGTTTATTCCCTTTTTTAATAACCATATGCTTCCTATTATCCTTCCGTTTATAGGGGCCATATATTTTACAATCTTGATACGGTATCAACCTATTATTCCCCTTTAAAACTGATCTTGAGGTAGGATTCGAACCCACATTTTGGTGACCCAGAATCACCCGTCCTGCCAGTTAGACGACTCAAGAACATGGTGTAAGAGGTAGGATTCGAACCTACAAGTCCCCGCAAGGGGAGCGGGGTCTACAGCCCCGTGCAGGCACCAATTCCTGCATCTCTTACTTATATCTGGCGGTCCCCCTAGGATTCGAACCTAGCTTACCGGTGCTTCAAACCGGCGTATAACCACTCTACCAAAGGACCGTAGGGAAGGTGGGATTCGAACCCACAAAAGACCTGATTTTGAATCAGGCGCGTATACCAGTTCCGCCACAACCCCATAAACTTGGTACCCTTGGAAGGACTTGAACCTTCACACTACTATTATTTCGCTCCCGCTTCTAAGGCGGGCGTGTCTACCAATTCCACCACAAGGGCACATGAGAATTATAGACCCCAAAGGCGTGCCTGTCAACCCCACCGGGAGCGGCCAAGCTTTGCTATCGACATTCTTCCTTTGGGGTATATTTGGTGTCTCCAACGGGAGTCGAACCCGCATTACACTGATTGAGAGTCAGGGTTCCTAGTCCATTTAGAAGACAGAGACACTGGCGGGCAACCTAGGATTCGAACCTAGAACATACGGGTTTGGAAGCCGTTGTGCGTCCAGTTGCACTTGTTACCCTTATATGGCGGCGCATATGGGATTCGAACCCATGATCTCCGGCTCGACAGGCCAGTACTTTAAGCCTCTAAGCTAATGCACCTTAAATGGTTCCGCAGGGAGGGCTTGAACCTCCAAGCCTTTCGGCGACGGTTTAACAGACCGTTGCGTTTGCCAGTTCCGCCACTGCGAATTGGTCTGAGTGGCAGGATTTGAACCTGCGACCACCTGTCTCCAAAACAGGGATGCTACCAGACTACACCACACCCAGATTATCTACAACGATTAGGATATCTCCAACAACAGAAAAACCTAGCCCAACCTTTACTCGGACAAGACAGGCTTGGCGGGCTTTCCTCGGGGAAACGTAATTGAGGCCGCAGCCACCGCTCCCGTAACGTTATCTACGTTAGTGCAGGTACCTGTAGCCCCGCCCGCACCTTTTGCTGCTGGGAAGCTTACAACCACCGGAACACCAGCCACCGGAGCGTTAAGGGTAAAGGAAGCAGTCTTACTTCCTCCCCACGTCACAGTAACGTCACACTGCTTATAGAACCCAGCACCTACCGGATCTCCGTCTACGTCTAGCTCCGCTGGGCAAATCTTGAACTTACCGTCTACGCTATTGAATGATAGCTGACCGGTCGGGCAAACAGCCTGTGCGGATCCTGCCGTTACACCTAATAGTCCAGCGATGCCTAATACACGTTTCAAGCGCATTTATTACTCCTAATTTCAGCCACAACATTATAACAAATTTTGTCACATTTCGTAGCCATCAACATTTCTAATTGGTCGAACGGGTGGGGATCGAACCCACATTCCTCTGATTAAGAATCAGGAGCTTTTGTCCAGTTTAGCTACCGTTCGTATGGTACGCCCAGAGGGAGTCGAACCCCCAGCCTTCGCGTTCGAAGCGCGCTGCTCTAGTCCATTGAGCTACAGGCGCATTTATCATCCTTTTCAAGTGGTAGGGTCAGAGGGACTTGAACCCCCGGCCTACGGTTTAGGAAACCGCCGCTCTGTCCATGCTGAGCTATGACCCCTTAAATTTGGTAGGACCAGTAGGATTCGAACCTACGACCTGTGCGATATCAGCGCAATGCTCTACCAGCCGAGCTATGGTCCTATGGTGGAGAGATAGGGAGTCGAACCCTAATCTTTTGCGTGCAAGGCAAAAGTAATCCCGTTATACTATCCCCCCGTGGTGCCCAATGTAGGAATCGAACCCACAACCGACGGTTTACAAAACCGTTGCTCTTGTCCGTTGAGCTAATCGGGCAATTTACTTTCTTCTATTAGCTGTTCTAACTCTATGGCAGTTAGCACAGACAACTTCACATTTTTCTATTTCTTTTTTAATTTCCGCCATAGGCTTTAAACTATGCCTTGCAGCTGAAATTCCAAACTTCTTACTATCTAAATGATCAAAATCTAAAGCTTCAGCATGAAGCCTATAACCGCAATCTGTACAGCCTCTTTCTACTTTATAAGCATTCAGCAATTCAGATAGTTCTTTTCTTCTTTTTATTTGATTAGTGCGGACCTTTCGTACATGTTCGTCTCGATTCTTAATGTACCACTCTCTTTTATATTTAAGCTGACAGCTTCTGCAGCTGCCTCCTAATCCTCTTTTATATAAAATGTAGTCCTTATCTTCTTTATCTGCCTTACAAGTATAACAACGTTTCATATCTCAATTATAGGATTCTAAACGTTGTTATATTTAGATTCTTTGGATCATACGACGACAATCGAAATCGCACCTCGGGTGCCACAGACCCACGTTCTGCCACTTAAACTACGCATGAAATGCGCTCCCGGGTGGACATTCTCCACCATTTCCGACCTTTCGCCGATGTAATGACTTACGTTATACGACTAGGAGCATAAATGGTAGCGGGAGAAGGATTCGAACCTCCAGAAAGAAGCTTATGAGACTTCTCGGCTTCCAAAGCTTCCCGCCATGAAAAAATTATAGCATCCTCCTATTCGCTGTCAAGGGTTCCGGTTAACTCTCTCCACGTCTCCCCGTGGAGTATCCTACTAATTGTTGTCTGGGTAACGCCATACATCTCAGCAATCTCAGCTTGCGACCTACCCATATTAAGCTCTATCAAGACTTCCTGTACTTCAAGCTCCGTTAGGACTGCCCCGGTAGCCACGGCATTGTCCCTACCCTTAGCTGCCCGGTCCTGCATGTTATCACTGCCGGTGCCTATAAACAAGTGATCCGGCCTGCAGCATGGAGGATTGTCACACTTATGGAGGGTCATCAGTCCCTCAGGAATAGGACCGTTATGAAGCTCCCAACTAAACCTATGGGCTCCTATCTTCTTGTTGTTGATCTTTAGGGAGCCGTAGCCGCCCCTAACCGTAGCGCCTACCCACTCCCAGCAACCCTTCTTGGAATAGTCCAGATTATAGGGGTCACTTGCTTCTGGCTTATTTGGCAGGTATTTCCAGAACCTTTCCTCTACAGTTAGTCGGGACATACTATAATTATAGCCTAATTTGTCCTACAGGGGGCGAAGCCCCTTCTGTAATAGGTTGCCCGGCTAGTTCCCATTTGCCACATTGGGTCTGTCTAAAAGGGAATTGCCTTAGGTTCGCTACGGTCGGCCTAACACTACAGCCATACACCTTAATGGGGTAATCTAAATTATAATCATTCGGCTCATAATAACCGTATAAGTGCTTACACGTTCGGCAACTATTCGATTCTCCCGCCATACAAGGCTCCCCCATAGTACCCATTATGATCAACGTACAGGGTGATATCTAATGCAGACTTGTCACCCTGTATAGTATAGAAGTGAATGTTCCTACATACCCCTTCTACATCCTCCCCTTCTACATCCTTAACATAGGCCTGCTTTACGGTCTGCCCTATTAGGTGCCTAGCTTCCTTATTAGCCTCTTCCGGATTGTGGATATAAACATTGGCACAGTAGTCACCATCAGCAATGAATACGTGCCTCCCAGCAGTTGTATCCACAACTACCTTCTGGTCCTCTATGCTGATGTCCTTTATCGTTCCCCTAATCGCTTCCCACGTCATTTAGCTTCCCCCTCATAGGCCCTAAGTGATGGTAGTTCATTGGCTATTTCCTTGACCGTGGACTTATTCATCATTTATACCACAATAAAGGTTTATTATACAACTCACCCCATTAATAACCCCCATCCACGGCTGATTGGTAACTATACTGAAGAAAACCATACCTAGGCCTAGACCGGCCATGAATAGGTTCACCTTAGAAATCCATTTAGACATTTACTTCTCCGTTAGGAAAGGCTTAAGGGCATGAACGATAGCCCTAAAGATATAGTCCTTCGCCTGCTGCTCCACTGGCAAGCTTCCAAACGGTACCATGCAAGGATGCTCCTTGAGGGCCGGAACCTTTAGCGGCCCATATACCCACCCCTGCTTTAGCTTGAAGTCATACCAGTTATTGTGAGAGCCCTCCGGCCCGGCCTCCGGGTTAGCTAGATGGAAAGCAACACCGTCTCTGCTTGAGTCCTTAATAGACTGCGGAGCGTCCTTCCACTCCGGCTGACTGTAATCACCTAGGGCAATACAGTAGGCCCTATTTATTTCATGACATACCTTCGCAAGCTGTTCCCTATTCATCGTCGTTCTCCTCAAAATAAGTAAATGAGATTAGCCAAAGACCTACCAAAAAACTAAAAACCGCTCCATATACAATAGAAGTCATCGGGTAGGCGTAAGCTACAAGGCCCATAAAGGGGCACATTAATAAGAGCCCAAGGATCTTTTGTTTCATTATTTAGTCCCCTTCTTATATTTAGTAGTCCTAGAATTCCATCGTTCGATGGCTGGTTCTGTTGTGCCGTCTACATAGACCCACGGGCCTTCTGCCCCGCAGTAAGAGCAATAGATATTAGTGGGGATGCCTTCCCTATCAGGAGTGCCAGTCCTAAACTCAAAGTCTTCTGTAGCCCCACAGAAAGGGCAAGGTAATAGATCCATTAGTCCCCCTACCACTTATTGATAGACTTTATGACTGCCCGGGTTAGATTAGCCCGGGCCTTCTCTTCATACTTATAAGAGAAATAAGAAGTACTATATATAAACTCCCTATCAAGGAAACCTAATAGAATATCCCTGCGGGCTTTACGATACTTATCCTCCGGCACCCAGCTATACTCTTGCCGGATCTGCTTCTCATACTCCTCAAACCTCTCGTCCGTCGCTCCAAGGATAGCAAGGTCAATGTCCACAAGCAGCTTCGCATCCCCCCCAATAAGAGGGGAGTCATGTTTGGTAGCAAGTACCAGATCCTTTACTCGTTCAGCAACTTCTGCCTTAGCCGAACTGCCTAGTATAGTAATCTCAGCCCATTTAGCACTCCTTTCTTCATTATCGGTTTCCCGGGGGGCATAGACGTAATCATGGAACCATATAGCTAACGCTACCTCTGCTGGGCGTTCAGCAAAATCATATACATTTTGCAATAGACTAAAGCACTCATCTATATGCTGCAGAGTATGGTAGTACCTATGCGGCTGGCTATATGCATTTATTAAAGTACACAATAGCCCCTTAGGGGGTTCAGCCCTTATATCATACCACATATCCTGCCAGTGTTGTCTCTTTAGATCAATCATTAGTCCCCCTACCACGTCGCTTTTGATCCTAGTGGACACCTGTTATTCATACAATTAAACCACTCCACCCGCTTGATCGTCCTGCCGCACTCCCCGCAAAGGGCTACTTCATCAGTAGCAATAATAGGGTCAGGCAGCGGAGGAATCACTGGGAGGCCTTTAGGGTTAGGAAACCCCTTGGGGTTTGTAAGTCCCGTATAGTCCCTAGTTAGTCCCATTTCGCAGCCAGCACATTCGCAAGTTATTTTATGCAGCATTAGTCCTACTTTAAAAAGCTGTCTAGCAAAAGATAAGCACCCGCCATTAAGCAAGCAAGTGATGCAATAACCCCAATGAGGAGAAGTATCTTTGGATTCAAATACATTGCATACCCTAAAAGGGAGGTTGTTGGGAGTATCAGTAAGAAGCCAAGGATCTTTTGTCTCATAGAAGAGCAAGTCCTATAGCCATCCCAAAGGCAGACGTAAGAATAAGGAAAAAGGTTCCCCTTACAGCATCTACCCCCATAGGGTGTTCATCAATACTACGGCATAAGGCCGTCAAGCCACATACCCAACAAATACCAAAGCATATCGCCGCACTAATCGACATAGAGACCTCCTATTGGTTAGCAGGAAGTATAGGCACTGGGGAGCTATTAGTCAATAGCCTGTCATAGACTAGCTAAGCCTACTACTAGGGTGGCACCTGCCCCTAGAATATGGAGTGCAATTGTTAGCCTCCCCTCCAAATCATCCGGAACTTCTATAGCCCTAACTACGGTGAATAAAGAATTGCACAGTGATAGCCCAAACCAGAAAGCAGTAAGAAGACGCATTTAATCCTCCATTAGTGAAGGTCAAACTATAGAACAGGTAAGCTGCTGAGTCAAGGGTTTCGGCTCAATAGTTTTCAAATCCGCGGGAGGACCGGATGTAGTGGGAAGGCAACGTCGCTCGTCGGGGGTACCCCCCCATCCGGGGCATATGGGGCAGCCTGCGCGTCGTAGGGGTGCGCCTAGAGCGTACTAGCAGCCAAACGCCCGGATAGGTGGCTGTTTTGCTTAGGTAACAGCCCTTGGACCTATTCCGACCCTTTTGGGGGCGAGATTCCCCTGTAAAATCAATAGCTTGCACCCTATAGTTGCAGATTTCCCGGTTAGCATGTGCTAGATTTTAGTTGTGAGCGGCAAGGAACAAACAACCCGCCGCGCGAGGTACTGCTTATGTTCGCTGTCCTGTCTCTTGAGAAGCCCGGTAAGTATATTGTCATCGACGTCTTTGACCGGGAAGCGTCGGCACTCGCCTTGATCGTGGACCTGCGCGATGCGTTCCCCGACGATACGTTTCTTGTACGCTCCTGCTAGGATAGTGGAGGCTTCGGCCTCTCCTATCCTATCATGCTGTAGCTCTGCCTATAGTATGATAGGATGGGTTCGCCTATCCCTCACCTATATCCATAGGTGCGAGGCGAGTAGTATGCTAGCTGGCGGGTGCCAGTCTGGGATACATCTGCGCCAATATTCCCTGAAAGGAATATACCATGTCCAAGTTCGCCAACGTTCACGACGCCATCAACCACGTTCGCTCGCTGCGGGCTGCCGCTGGGGATACCCTCCGCGGACTGACGGCCGAGGACATCGAGCTGGGGGGAAAGCTCTACGCTGGGCAGATCGGGCAGGCTTCGGTGGCGGCGGCTCCCTACGCGAACGCGAAGCCGGCTGCTCCGGTCAAGGCTGCGAAGCCGGAGGCCTCTCGGGTGAAGGTGACGCCGCCGAAGGCGAAGCCTGTCAAGGCGGTTGCGCCGCCGAAGGCGAAGGCCCGCGAAGTGGTCATGAGCGTCTACCCTTCGGGGGCAGGCGTTCTCATGACCGGGCTGCTCCCTAACCGGCCCTCTTTCATCGAGGGCGAGGGCATGCTGGTCCTGCTGTCGGGGCTTCGCTCCGGCACCATTGACATCGAGCAGATCATCGAGGCTGTCTCGGGCAAGGTAAAGGGCATCGCCCCCGAGACGGCGCAGGCGATTAGCTTCCTCCGTGAGAATCCCCTCGCGTAGGCTGCTAGGCTAGATAGGGTGAGGGGACTAACACCCTCACCCTATTCTATCATACTGTAGCTTTGTCTATAGTATGATAGAATAGGGAATAACTCCTGTTCATTGGAGGCAACATGCTGCGATATTTCTGCGTGATCGACAATGTTGGAGACGACGAAGGGCTGGGCAACGTGTTCGGCGTGGTCGGCGAGGTGTACGGCTACGCGACATACGCGCTCGCCGTCGAGGCGGCGCACGAGATTGCCGAAAGGGTTGGCGTTGAAATCACTGTGATCCAGCGCCGGTACGTTGTTCGGGTGGAGGTGGATTATACCATC
>OFQX01000007.1_pt1 | contig 52248 bp, 62 predicted proteins | sample 1542951 | NCBI WGS metagenome assembly OFQX01 (sample SAMN07774215, study PRJEB24372) | wastewater metagenome | isolation source: WWTP Novara (Effluent) | place: Italy: Novara | collected 2015-12
GTTTCTCCGTCTCCTTCAAAATGAATCAATACCCTTCTTAACGAATCGGGTGCTGCATCAAATCCGACCGCTTTAAAAAATCCGTGGTCTCTCGCTCCTGCAATTCCGGGGTCGAAATTCCAATTGACAAAAGTTCCGGCAGTATAACCACCGGGTTGAGCGAAGGAAAAAAGCGAAACTAATATAAAAAGTATGGTAATTAATTTCTTCATTTCACCTCAACGGTTTTATCACTATAAACTATTATTTCCATGCCATTTACAAATAACCTTGCTACAATTACTTTTGCAGGTGGTGGTGGAGGAACTACTACCCCTGATTTTTTATATTGCAAGAACCAATCGTATAAATTTAAAGGGTAAGTCTTAACAGTTCCCTGTGGCCATATATCAGGGTCATTCACTGCCCATGTGGTAGGGAAAGTTTGTGAATAGGCTCTACCCCAAATTCCATGACCTCCAGTTTGATAAAAAGTAGTTGTGACATTTGCACCCTTTTTCTTCAAATCATTATAAGCTCCACCAGAGCAACCAATACCAACAGTCCCGTCGTCCTGTGCATGAAATATCCATACAGGAATTTTGTTTTGAATAATCCATTTGCCGTTCAGGTAATTACAAGTACCACATACAGGGGCAGCAGCAGCGACCTGTGAAGCTATTACGCTATCTTCTAATCCTGCCCATGTTCCACCACCGCCTAAAGAAAGGCCCGTTAAATAGATTCTGGAAGGGTCTATGTTCAGATATTTTTTAGCATAGTCAAGCATTTCTGAAATATACCAGGTCGGCCACCAACCGTAAGTTTTATTCAGTTGCGGGGACAACACAATAAAATTTTGCGTGAAAACTTTATCTCTTATTAGTTTAGGAATTTCGTTGCTCTCTACATTTCGCAAAGTATTAGTATCTCCCGAACCTCTTTCACCCAAGCCATGCAGAAAGATGATTAACGGTTTAAAATCGGTGCCCGTTGGTACATACTGAAGGAATGATACTTTCTCCCCGTTTTTTGCCGTCAGGCTTTTCGCTTCGTTACCAGGCGGCAGCGCTGGGTTATAAACTATTGGAAGCGACCAACCGCCATCTTTAATCGTTAGTGCGTCCCTTATATTAAGGGCAATAATAGTATCGTTAACGATTCTTGGTAAAGGTTGACCGGAAGCGAAGACCGCCAGCAAAAAGAAGAATGATAATAATAGTATTTTTTTCATATTAGAATCCTCTATATCCGTTAGCTGTTATATAAATATTTCCACTTGTTAAACTCGAAGGGATTAAAAAATTAATTGCACCGTTTGAAATCGACCTAATCGGTACCTGAAAAACAATTTGTGACGGTGTGCCAATAGCAGTTGTTTGAAATCTTAGCGGTTGCAGCACCCTGTAAAATGTGAAAGCCGAAGTCGAACCCGTTATTTGTAAGGCTGTTCCGCCCGGTGCAGTTGCGACAGTGAAAGTTGTAGCCGCAAAAGAAGTTGCAGTGATATAATATACGGTATTGGTGCTGATACCTGTTATTGTTCCTAACGATGTAAAAACTATCGCGTCCCCTATTTTCAAGTCGTGTGCGGTTGATGTAAAAACTCCCGGCGTTGCAATGGTGACGCTTGTACCAATTGCACCCTGCCCGTCCACTATCCAACCGTTGCCCGCCGTTCCTAACGCGTCCGATTGAATTGTTAAGCTGGTAATATAGTTTCTTATATTGGCTGTTCCTGAAGCCAGAACAAGTGGCTGCAAAGTTGTTGTTGTTGCAGGACTTGTTAAATTAAATGTATATCCCAGTTCCGAAGTTGCGTATGGTATTTGGATAACCTGGTTACCGGTTGCAAGTGGCACGTGAGCAACGTCGCCTGCTACCAATGTCGCGTCAACCGTGGCGATAGTCGTCTGAACGACCCGTCCGCCCGCTGTCATTGGGTTAGTAGTTGCCGCGCCCGAATGTGCGACGTTTCCGCCTACGGCTTGTGTTCCTGCGACGCCTGCGTTCACTGTATTCGTTCCACCGACCTGGGCCATGTTGGTCGATAAGTTAGTCGCTGTCACCGTTGCGTTCAAGTTAGCTGCGGTGGCCTGTGCTGAAGTGGTGATTCTGGGCACATAGTCCTGGGTGGAATATCTTACCAAAGCCTGAACGGTTCCACCTGAAAAGACAGTTGATATACGGCAGCGAAAATACCGGTATGTTAATTTTCCACTGAAAAATCTATTAGTGGAAGCCGCTATTGAAGTGGCGACGTTTATGGTCGCACCGGTCACTACTGCATCATCGTACCAGGTAACTGGAACAAAGGTTGTATTATCATTACTGCCCTCGAAAAGTATCTGGCCGGAAGCGATACCGGCCGAACCAATTATCTGAACAAAAAAGCTGCGATACGATACCGAACCACCGCTTACTGCATCGAATGACCCCGTTCCCGCACTGGCCAGTAGAATGTTATTACCGGAAGCGGATTGCGAACCCTGCCCCGTAACAAAAAGGTCGGTCGAAATTCCGTTCAGTATTCGGCTTATCTCCGAACTGGTTTGCCCGAAAGAGGCAGCCGAAATAAAAAGCGATAAGAATAATAAGAGTTTTTTCATTGTATGATTATTTTGTTCTGAACCAAGTTGTGTTTGATAATTCGTATTCGTATTCTACAACGTCACCGCAATTCAATGTCGTTAAGGTTATTGCTCCGAATATGCTTTGCCCCGAATTTGGCAAAACGGTAAGGGTTGTAATAGTGGGCTGACCCACTGCAATCGTTTTCCCTGTTCTTATCATTAACTTCTGACCGTCAACAGGAGCTGAAGGCATAGTGACAGTATAGGTTGCAATTACGGCTGCCGGGTCGAACTCGTATCTATATACTCCGTTTCCAATTGTCGAAGAGGTTCCGGAAGTAATTGTTTGAGTTGATGCTACTGCGAATCCTGCGCTGAAAATAAAATTAGTCCCGTCGTCGCTGGCTGTAGAGCTTCCGATAGTTGTTCCGCTTGTGGCTTTCATTACAACATTATTAGATAATCCGGAAAGTCCTATACCTGGAGGAGCTGCAAAAGTTCCGTCTTCTCTTAGATAGTTGGTTGTTCCGCCTGGAAAAGCAAGTCCGCTAAATGAACTATCCGACTGTTGGGTAATTAATTTCAACGGGGTAACTGCTGCGTATAATCCATTTACTTTGAATCTTCCCGTACTCGCTTGAGTAAATGAAAGGTCCAGTGTGCTAAGTGTCACAACTCTATTGCCGGATAAAGTACCATCGGCTGTATAGATATTACTACCTGCAGAAGGTGTAACGAAAGTCCCGTTACCCGCCAGAAAGGAAGTCGTACCGCCAGGTAAAGCTATTTCAGCAAGACCACTATCAGACTGCTTCGCGATCAAATAAGAAGGCGACGCGGCTAAGTTCGTAAAGTTAATTTTCACCCGGCCATTCAACCAGCTTGTCCCGTCCACTTGTAACTTGTCCCCATTATCTGATATCGAACCTAAACGAAGATTACCGTTACTGTACCACCTTCCAACCTCGACCGAATTATATACATAACTAACGTGCGGGTTCACTTGAAGGTTGCCTAAGCCATATTTCACCTGTGTGCCAACTCCCGTACTTACTATGAAAGAAGAAGTGTTCGAAGGTTCGCGAAAAGATGATCCGTCCGACAATGAAGCCGAACCGCCTATCTGAACAATGGCACCGCTCCCGTCGTCAGCGGCCAGGTTAAAGTAACCTTTCGCTTTGACGTACAATTCAGACCACCGATTCGCAAAGCTGCCCAATGTGTAGGTGTTATCAGTTGATGGCTTCAGGGCTCCCGTTACATTCGTCGGTAATCCTAAAGTTATTAATGAGGCATTATCAGTTATCGTAGAATTGCCTATACTTGTGCCGGAAGTCGCTTTCGGGATGGTGTTAGTAGTAAGCCCTGTTATTCCAGAACCGCCCGAAGGTGTTTGCCAGGAAGCTAGTCCCGAAGCATCACTGGTTAATACCTTATTCAATCCCTGCGAACCGTCCACTATCTGAACAGTTCCATTGAACCAGCTTGTACCGTCGACCTGTAATACTTCGCCGTGGTTCGATATAGTCGCGCCCATTCTTACATTTCCGCCTGAATATACCCTGAATTTAGTGGTGCCTCCGTATATGTAATCTAAATTCGGATTGATTTGTACCTTGCCTAAAGTACCACCTGAACCGTAACCTATCTCCGTTCCATTGGCTGTACTTACCTTTAAGAATGAAAGTCCGGAAGGTTCGAATATCTGGCTTCCGTCGGCTAATGAAATTGCACCACCTGACTGTAATTTAGAACCACTGCCGTCATCGGAAGTAAGACCCGCGAGTAATTTATTGCCATACACAAAATTCCACTTCAGTGATCCGCTACCTAAGTCGTAGGTGTTGTTAACCGACGGCTTAACGTTACCGACTACATTAATCAGTTTTACATTATCGGCCGCGTTGAAGTTGGGCTTCAAACTTATTTGGCTATTTGAAGCAATACCCATGCCGCCCCCTGAAGTTTGGTAGGGGTAAAGACTGAAAACGTCGGCAGGTATTCCATCTAAATATTTAGAAGCCGTGAAAAGATTTTCTGTTGCTGTACCATAAACTCTACCTATATTAAAAACCATTCCGGAAGCGGGCGCGCCCTTGAAATAGGTGCCTCCTGCGAAGTTCCAATACTCCACATTATCCAAACTAATGTTCGCCCCGGCGGTTGTACCTGTCCAATCTATTAAGGTGTCTTGCGTATCGTTCTGAATATCCGAAATAGTGAAGATACCATTCACCCGAAGCCTCATAGAAGTATTGTAGGTATATACACCCCCGTTAGCTTCGAACCAAACTTTTGATAAATGGTTCCCATTAACCACTGAACTTCCTTGCGAATTGGAGTAGAAAGAATAACGAGGTTTATATCCTTCAATAATTAAATTGTTTATATCTGTACCGTCCATTGCTTCCAGCATCAAACCTGCATAACTACCGTTAGAGCAGAATATTCTATTGCGTGTTATGTAATTAGCATTGAAAGCGCTGTTTGCATCATCCGCGCCTGACCAGGCACCTGCCCCCGAGGAACCTATAAAAGCAGTCGTTTTATTCTGAATGAACTGATTATTCATAACAACCGACCCCAAAATAAAACGAATTACAACAGCCGTATCTAGTGAAGAAAAGTAGTTATCGTGAATATTCGCACTATACAAAGCGCCCATTTCAATAGCTTTCTGCCCGGTTGTTAGGTCACCTATGAATGTGATCCCTTCTATGGTCCAGCGACTATTGTTTATGATGCTACTGGCTTCGCTCATATCGACCGGGACCCGTTTCATCCCTGTTATATTACCCGATAGTATTATAGTGGCTCCGTACCCTACAACCCTAATAGTTGGCCATCCCCCTTGCGAATAAATAATTTTAGGAAGATTAATCGTAGCGCTTTGAAAATACTTACCAGTGAATACCACTGTGTATTCTTCCCGCTTATCAACCCCACTATTCGCACCTATCCAATTCCACATTTTTTGCATCGAATAAGTATCGTCGAGTAAGTCGTTATTTATTGCGCCGAAGTATTCAGGTCGCACTATTCCAGCAGTGTATCGTTTCAAGCAGCCGCCCGTTACGGCGATACTCATAGCCGAATCGTCCGCATCGCTGCAACCGGGTACATAATAAAAATCTCCTATTACTTTATTCTGCACTAACCGATACACATAAGCAGTATCATAGGAAGGCAAGGAACGCAGCTCACTGATATTTTTTACAGTGGTAACTTTTGCAGCCAACTTGTTATTTATAATCACAATACTATTTGTGTCATAATCGATTCTCGCAGATTGCCCAACCACTTTCAAAGGCAATACAAAGTCAAACGCTTTGCCTGTATCCGTACTTACAATCTGCCCTTTGCTATTGTAGTAAGCTTTTACGCTGTCATTTAGCACTACGATTTTAGTAATGGCCGAATCTAAACTATACCTCATCGAAGCCGTCATAGCTCCCGCCTTCGTTAGCGTGGCCCCAAGTATTACAGCGTCGGTTCCCGTTGGATTCACAATCGTAAAGCTCGTCGCATCTCGTAAACTGTCTAGATTAACAGCACCACCACCTCCCGATCCGCCCCCAGACCTGACAGTGTCTCCGTTAATGATAAAAGTGGTGTCATTAATCTTGGCAGCAACCGGCTGCCATTTTGTTTTGTCCCAACGGTAAAGCACCTTCCCTTTTATGGCAAGAGCTGCTGTATCCCGAAAGGAAAGTTTGAAGGTATCCGCAGGAATCCTGAAAGAGCTGTCAATACCGATATTCTTATACCGATAGCCAAAAGCGTTAATGTATTGAACTACCTTATTGGTGTCCACCTGCGAGAAAGCAGAGGAAGAAAGGAGGATGGCCGCTGCGAGGAAAAAGACTGCTCGATAGTTATTCAAGAAAGTCCCTACTCGCTTTGGCCAATTGTTTGACCGTTGTTTCATGGTTGTAAAAATAATTATTTTAATTACTACGATACTAAAAATAAATCAGATGGCTAAAAGCGGCAACATTCCTATATTTTTGCCATGTGTATCAGCCCCGAAAGCATCTACTCCACCTATCACCACGCCACCCGTCTTACTGTTCGCAACAGTTATCACATTACCTCCCGTACTGTTCACCAGCAACCTAACCGTACCGGTAAGCGCAGAAGAGGATCCTCCGTGACTGGTGTCCTCGCCCTGCAGGTCTTTGTGGTTGTGATCCCTCATCCGGTCATGCTGATACCCACCAGGGATATTATCAGCACGATCAGAGTCGCCTCCCCCGTAATTCTTAAGATATCGAATGCCCTTTGCAGATAGGTCTGGCAATTTTATTTTGCCGGTTCCCGCATCTTTAGCAAAGAAGCCCCTCTTGTGATAAACAGTTTCTCCATTAACCACAATAGTAGAATCAAAGGCGGCATAATCTACCACCAGCGAAGGATCAAGGCTGTCAACAAATTCTCCCAGCCTGACATATGTCACAGGATCCACTTCTCCGCCTGAGAGCGGTAGGAAATTATCTTTTAGATTGGAATACCAGCCTATGAATTCACCCACCCTTTCCCACTGTCCCTTTAAGTCGAGCACATAATATTTCGATCCCTTCTTAATTATTTTAATTACTTCGCCGATACCGAGCACCACCTGGTTCTTGTCCTGTCCACGGAAGCGGATAACCTCTCCGGACTGCGCTTTCACAATCACGTTGATGGCATTGCCCCTGTCATGCACCACCACGAAACCCTTGCCATCAGGAACCGTCCCGATCAGCGGCAATGTGGTGGTTTGCTTATTAGGGGAAGAGGTGACAAGGATGGTATGATTATAGTTCCCTGAGTTAAGTGTCACATCTCCTGTCACCACATCAATAATAGAAAATGTATCATTGGTACCTGGAGTAGCAATCGTCTGCTGATAGGATATCTCCACCGCCCATGTCATGCCGCTATTATTGAGGATGCCACTAAGGAGCTTCAATACACCTCCTGGATCCTGTCTCCACTCCACTGCATCCTTCAGGTAACGGAAGCCTTCTTGGAAGATGCCTGAAATCGTTTTCCCGTCGAAGTAAGGATCCGTGATATTATCCGTGCTGTCTACCGGATCATAAGCACCAGGACCACCCACCACATAAAACCTTCTTTCACTCAGTATCGTATTGGTAACACTGTCGCAGAAGAAATCCTTCAGCACTGTTCCGAGTGTGGTACCATCCGGAGTGCTATAGTGCTTCACATTGTAGATATCAGGATCCACACTGCTGAATTCATAGATGTAGGGCGCCGTATGAGGCGTAGGGATAGTCAGGCGGGCATACTCCGAAGTCGGTGCACTGGTTTTATACAGTACCACGATGATCGGGGTCAGAATGCCAGGTGCTGCGCTGATGGTTTGCTTGATATGTGCCATTATTCGTTCTTTATGATTTGGATGACATTCGAAGAGGCCGGCGCATTTCGGTCACCGAGCACCCCTCCTTCGATGTTATAAGTGACATAGTAATCGTTAGCGGCCGCAGGGGCATCGTTCACGAAGCGGTTGCCGCTCCTTCTCTTCGCTGGCCGTACCTCGATAGTCCAGCCCTCCTTGGTGTACCTGTCTATGCGGTTAGCCTCAAAACGGGCACCAGATACGGCCACCCATTGCTTCCCATCCACTAACACCGAGTCGCAGTCGAAGAATTGGTTAACCTTATCGATCACCCATTTAGGCACCCCGTATGCGTTACCGATGATGAGCTTTTCGGTATGAAAGGATTTGCTTGAGAGCTGCACGATATTATTCGGCTGGTCAATGAACACTACCCGCTCCGATTGTGGCTGGAATTCCTTGAAGCCTCCATGAACCCGGAACCGGAACTCCACTCCTGTCTCGAAGGCCACACCGAAATCATTCTCGGAGTGCTTATAGGTTAGTAGGATGGATCCCTGGTGCAGCTCCTTCAGGCAGAACCAATCCGACTCTGTAGTGATCACGAGGGGATCCCCTGATTTTAACTGCAGCTTATACTTCCCTTCTGCAAGGGAATTGAGGGCAAGCGCTCCCTGGTAGACTACAAGACCGGAGGATTCGATAGAGGTGGCCACATAACTCAGCGTCAGATCTGTCACCTTGTATCCTTGCGCATTAATCACTTCAACAATGTGAGGACCATAATTAGTACGGAGATGCAGGTAGATGATATCGTTCTTCTGCCAGGGCTGGAAGTAGTCGTCAGCGCTTAGGTAGTAGGGTATCGTTTCCCGGTAGTGGAAGTTCTCGAAGTATTTCGTGTTGTACGGAGCCGGATTGGTATAGTCCGTATCCTTGAACTTCATCGGAACGAGGCCTGATATTTCCAGAATGTTCTCAGCCATTAGTGAATAAGTTTAGTAATGTCAGTCATTGGTGAACAGAGCATCGTAGTATCCTGGCTGGCCAGCGTGGCCGGTTGAATCCCGATATCGTTCACAAACCCGAAAAAGGTCTCTCCGTCATAACTAAAGGCGACAGATCCATGCGCTTCCGCTTCAATAGCGTTCAGGATGGCACGGTTGATCTTGCCTTCCGATTTCATCTCAATAGGTATGTAGGCAGGTGCTGCCAGGTTACCGATAAAGACTTCCGCCCTCTCCTCGATGATATTGCCGGATCCGTCCACTGTCTTCATGGCCGTATCCTTTGGCGCCGTTTGGAAGACGAGCTTCTCTCCGGATTGCCAGTAATAGCAGGAGCGGATCCTGTTACCATGAGCCAAAAGGCATCTCTTTGGGGATATCTCCACATTCCACACATAATCCGGCTTGATGAGGCCGGTTATCGTATAGGCATTGCGGAGGAATTTATAATAAAGGGCAGGCTCGGTACCGGTGCCAGCTGTGGCCGTTTTCTCCACATGGGTAAGGAAGACATCGTTATCCGATTTCAGATCTGTAGTATCCTTGCCTGCTCCTTCGATACGGATGAACTCGTATCCGTAGGCATCGGCCCGATACTTACTTGTAAGTTCAAGGAGCCGATTGACTTTCTTTATAGGTCCGACATAGGATTGTAATGTGTTGAATTCATATTTACCATTGACATTTCCGTAGCTGATATCAGGGTAACCGATTTTCACGCCGCTGTAAAGCAGGTCGCTCGGTATCTTCCAGGAAAGATCTTTTACTTCGCCAAGGTTGGCAGCTACGGCCAGCTGGTAAGCATCACCCCAAGGCTCTATCTTCAGTGTCTTACTGAATATCTTCATGCCGATATTGCAAGGGACATTATAGGAATCGAAGAACTCTCCCCAGCTGGTCTTGATGACAGATCCTGCAATGCCACGAATAGCATTACCGGAAGTCATCACCAGGTTCTCCCATGTATTGGAGAGATAATCGGATTCGAAGGTGAAGTCGGTGGACTCTGTCATCTTGTTCAGCAGCTGCTGCGCTACATAAGCAGGACGCAGGTGCTTAGTGAAAGTAATTTCCTTCGTTGCGGTATATTCAATATTAAATTCAGTTTCTTTTGTCAGCACCTTGAGATAAGCTTCTCCTGAACCAACTGTTTGCCGCCTCACCTGCAGATCGTATCCAATAAACAGGCGCTTATTAGCTGCAACAGAAAGCGTGACAACGGTATCCACAGTATAGGTGTTCGTATAGGCATCATCAGGAAGATCTTCTGAGAAGAACTCGCTTAATATAGCTCCCGCTTGATCCCTGATCTGAATGCGAACAAATCCATCACGTGCCTGGTTGGACTGATCCACATCGAATTTGAGATGGATATTGAATTTTATGGTGGTAGCCTTTACGGTTTCTATAAAGTAGTCTGTTGAATTTGGGAAATCGGTGATGATACCGCTTGAGGCACTCAGTGCTGCCAGAGAACCAGAATACCCTTCGGAGGGAAGGGTAAAAAGAGTGCAGCTGTAAAAGCTCCTGTCGAGCGAACCGAGTGACCTTCTTTCCAGGGTTTCCTCGATAGTGCCCCACTTTTCATTGTAGTCTATAGGGATGCCATCGGATTTCACATAGATGGCTTCCGGAACATCCAGCGGGATCTCGTATTGGGTGCTCTCATTAGCCTTGATGAGTTTCATCAGGTCGCCTTCCAGGATATTGGCTGTCACATAATCTTCCTGGCTGTCGATATTGGTAAGGTCGAATTCTCCCCTGTAAAGTAATCGGTGCACCCATCCACCACCGTATGACTTATCGAGCCAGAGTATAACCAGGTAAAGCTTGAACTCAGTGCCCTTGGTTATTGTTACATGACGCAAGATCTCAGCGCCATCCTTTACGAACTTCAGCGGAGTGGTGAAGGAGCGAAAGACACCGGCATATCTTGTATTGCGGGTGTAGTGGATAGCCTTGTCCTGCCAGCCGTCGGCAGTAAATTCCAGAGGGGAAGGAGTGGACACGAATTCCACCACGCCGTTATTCACCCGGGCGCTCCTGCCATCCTGGTCAACCATGAAATATAAAAAATCCTTCGGCTGCATTACACGTTCCTGTTTATGTACTCTACAAATGATTGTCCTTTACGGATCATGGTCCTCAGCTCTCCATTCTTCCAGAAAGTCTGAGGCGCTTCTTTCTCTGCAATGATGCGCTGCAGGCGGATTATCTCTGCCTTCAGGCCACTATCTCCATTTCGGTCGAGACGGTCATGGATCATTCCGCTCTTCATGGCCATTACTGCCAGCATCTCGGTAGCCTTATCGGCATTGGGAAGCACGACAGTATGTTTCGGTAGATCCATCAGTGTCGGAGTGTTCGGCGTCCTGATCAGGCGACCGTCCGGAGTCACCGCCAACTCACTTTTGCCACCATCACCCACAATCGCAGGACCACCGATATGATCTTCGGTACCGGTAGCGTATTTAGGAATAGGCCTGGCGAGCACTGTAGCTATCTGTGCCGCCCCTATCGCTCCGATGAGGGCAATGAGCGGTGCGGTGGCCGGAAGCCCCTTGGTTTGAGCTGTAATGGCTATGGCCGTATTCTGGATGATATCAGCGATTGCTTTCAGTCTTTCGAACCGTGCCCTATCCTGGTCCACTTTTCTTTGGCGAAGCTCCAGCTGCTCCTTCTGTGCCTGCGCCCTTGCATTAATGGTGGCAATAGCTGCAGCCCGATCCTGTTCGTTCTGAATAGTAGCATTGGCCACTTCGATATCTTTCTGCTTCTTCTTGTCAAGAGCATCTATCTCATCCTGTATCTGATTTTTGCGCTGATCAAAAGTTCCTTCAATGGCAGAAGCGATCAGATCTACTCCCACCATTGACAATTCACGGAGCTTCTCTGCTTTCTGCTCTTCTATAGCGATCTGCTTGGCAGCATTTTCCTGCTTACTCTTAGTCTCATTCTCTGAGATCTTCTTCCTCAGTTCCGCAATCTTCGCTTCCTGGTCTACCACATCAAAGCCGAGGCTTTTAAGGATGGAGAGATACTGGCTGGCATAATCCAGTTCCGCCATCAGGATGAATTTATTGGCTTCGTTCTGGATCTGCTTACGTTTCAGTGCAGTCTCTTCATCCAGCTTGGCGAGTTTTTTCGGATTATCCTTTACCAGGTCATATTCCTTCTGGTATTTCTCTTCGAGCCTTCTGAGCTGATCATCGGCATCAGCTGTCAGGAAATCCTTTCTCTTCTCCAAAGCGGTTTTCAGGTCTGCATTCTGCTTCTCGAGATTCTTGGCAGGGGTATTGTCAGCGAATGCCTGCACGGCCAGCTCTGCATTCTCCTTATCCAGCTGACGCTGACGGGCGATGGAAGTGAGTTTTATACTAAACAGGTCACTCTGCAGCTGAGTGGCCAGTTGAACAAGTTCGTAGTTTGATTTCTCAGTAAGCTTGGTGACGGCTGCATTGTATTCATTCTCCGCATTCAGCTTATCGATGGCAGAGGATTGCTTGTCCTTCAGTACCGCTTCACGGGTAGCGGCCAGATTAGCCAGTTCAGCATCCCTGCGACCTTCAATCAGTTTCATTTCTATAGCCGCGGCTTCATTTCTTGCATCTTCACGGCTACGGAGGAAAAGATCCTCTTCCTCTGATAATTTCTTGAGCGCATCGGCACGATCCTTCATTTCGTCCTCGAAGAATTCCTTATTGATAGCCTTCAGCTTATCATTACTCTTCTTAGCCTTCTTGTCATCGATAACAGAGAAATTAGGGAGCTTGCTGGCATAGCCTTGTGCCGTAGTGAATAGCTCTGCAGCTATCTGCTCGAATGTCTTTTGCTTTTGCTGCTCTGCTTTTATTTCAGCCTGCCGGCGGGCTTCCCGTTCTTTAGCGACCTTCTCTTCCTGCTCCTTCACCTTTTTTTCATCAACAAGTCCTGTGGATCCACCGAAACCGGAAAGAGAGCCAAAGAATTCTGTGCTGGAGGAAAACTCTGCAGCTTTCTTGTTCTGAGCTTCCACTGCAGCCAGGGCTGCATCGGCCGCATTAGCGAGGGCTTTCTGTGCAGCGGCACGGAACAAGGTGGCTTTTATGTAGTTCTCGGAATTAGCGGCGTACAGGCGCTCCGCTTCTTCCAGCGAGGTAGCCTTACCGAGCGTATCACCGAGCGATTCGTTGTATACATTAAGCGCTTCCGTCTTGGATATTACTCCTTGCTTCGCCAGGTTGAAGGCCACGCCTACTTTCTCTACATTCTCAAAAGCATCCTTTACAGCCGATTCCTTGAAGGCCTCATTGATGACTTTTTGTTTTGCAGCAAAAGCGTCCAGCGCTTCCGTTCCTTTGAATAGTGATGCAACAAACTCGCCGATTTCCTTACCATATATGGTTAAAAGAGTGACACCGAGCGAAAGAATCGTACCGAACGAAAAGAATGCGGTACCGAGCCTGGATAACAGACCTTGCGTCTCCTTTCCCTCAGCTCTTAAGGCGGCTATCTCTTTTCTGGCAATGGCTATTTGATCAAAAAATATAGGGATGTTATTAGATAAGGCCAAAATACCTGTCTGGGTAGAAATGGCAAAAGCGGGAAGCTCCCTGGAGAGCTGATTAATGGAATTCCCGAGCCCATTCCAGGCAGAGGCATAGTTGCCGACATTTCGCTGATTGCGTCCAACAGAAGACTCCAGGGCAAAAAGTTGCTTGGATAGGTTTTGTGCTTGTTTTGAGGCTTCCAGAAAGTCTTGAGATAGCACCCCTTGGGAGGCGCCGAGTTCGATAGCGGTGTTGGCAGCGATCTTATATCGTTGCTTTAATTGATCATAGGCGCTGACTGATTTTAGTGCCTGAGCCGCTTCCTTGGCTGCAGCTGTGGTGGCTCTCTCCCTCGATTTAGTATTGAGGTCATTAAGCTTCACCTCTTCCTGGAGCGTCTTCTTACGTTGGGTAGCCAGTTTCTCCTGCTGCAGCTCCAGCTTTATCTGTTCGGTGCGGATCCGGTTCACATCCTGGATGGACTTCTGCAGCTTGTTTTGAGTTTTGGTAAGGTCTTCGATGGCCTGACGGATCTGCTTGGCAGAGGCAGGATCCCCGCCCAATTTTATCTCGATGCCCTTTGTCTTCTTGAATTCAGCCAGGATAGCGGACACGGTGCTTTTCACCTTGGCCACCATGGCATCGCTCTCCGCATCGATAGCGTCAAGATTGATATAACTCTGGACCGGTCTTAAATCTGCCATTAATCTGCCCTTTTATCGATTTCGCGCTGCTGCGCAATTAATTTTGCATGATAGCGATTGATCATCCGCGCATACTGCGTGACGGTGATCTTGCTTTCATCCACCAGGAAGCCATTGGCCTCCGTCAGTGCTGCCAGGACAGTATCGAACTGCTCACGGCTCACTTCAGTCTTGTTTTTACTGTTCTGTTCATACCACTCCTGCAGCTCGGCCTGTTTCAGTTTGAGCTTAAGGTGAAGGCCATTGGTGCGCTCTATGGTCTTCTGCAGGTCGGTATAGTATTGCTCGGGGAAATCCGGATTGTAGTCGAAAGGCATATGCTGCTCACGAAGCTCTTCCACCAGGTCAGAAGTGTAGACATACTTCAAGGCCTCCACGCACATATTGATGCGGAAGATTCTATTTTGCAGCACAATTACTTCAGCATTCAGGTCATTACTGTGCTGCTGCTCTTCGCTCTTGACGAGTTCGGTATATTCTTCCTTGATATTTCTCCAGGCATCAGCGAGTTCCTTTTCAGTGGGTGTGCCGGAGATAACGAGAGGGGTAAGATCCTTGTCTACGTAGCAAACGATGAACTTATCCATGAGGAGTTGGCTGCAGGTACGATACAACTCGCAGCGGGATGATGCCTGACCTTTCGGCTGCAGCTTCCTCCATATATTGAAAATTGCCAAACCCTTCCTCATAGATGTAGATATTTACCTGATGATCGATCGCATATCGCTTGGCGTCTATAGCTACCTGTTCGAGCTGGTCCATCCGGCTCCTGACATCCTTAAAGCAATCCGGGCAGTTCATCTATTGAGTTGATTAAGCATCTCATCATAAAAAGCAGGGGCGAGGTTCTGGTCGATATACTCCTGACCTTGTTCCGTTCCGGGTTGGTAGAGGTTCGTATTCTCCGTGCTGAAATTGACGTTGTCATATTTCACCGAGCTTCCGACAACAACAGCATTGCCACTCACCCTTGTGTACAGTCCCCGGTAATGGGCCCCTGTCAGGTTGAGGGTGATGCGGTCTGTCACCTTACCGATCCCGATACCACGCTCCTTCTTGTAGCGTTTATAGGCTTCACTATAGAATGGAAGGCCGGTATAGGGAGAGACGATCGGCTTGTCGTCACCGGTCTGGCCACTGGCCATCTGCTCTGCCACCCTGTCTAAAAGAACTTCTTCCGTCCGCTCAAAAGCTTTCTCTATCGCATCCCTGCTTTTCAGGAACTTGAAGTCGTAGATGATATCGGCGAACGTCCTGCTCATATAAAGAGGCCAGCGGTTATCCGCCGCTGGCTTTTTTTAGTGCTGATTTAATTAACCCAAAGGCCTTTTTGATGATTGCTTTACGGTCCTTGTCCGAGTAGTCGGCCCACAGGTGCGGCTCCAGGGATGTAGAGAATTGCTCCTCGGTCATCTTGCTATAGTAAGTCGCATTGAGGCTGACCCCTTCGAACTGGATGAACACTTCAGTCATACCGGTTATGGTTTAATAACAGTATAGCTGATTCCTTCTACGCCGGTCACATTATTTGTGTCCAGGGTAGTCGGCGCATTCCAGCCAATTTCCACCACCGCTAAGGATGCAAGGGCTCCCCAGGCTGTAGCATCCAGTGTCACTGTGTAACACAGGTTCACGGCATCCACAGCAACGGAAGTGATAGCAATAGCGGCGCCCGTAGCCACATTCTTCGCATACCAGCAGGCAGCTACCAGGGCAGCGCCGAAATTAGCATAGGCTGACTGGCTGTTCTTAACCTCACCGGTATTCACAAGGCCATCCACCTTGAATATGTTAGCAGACGGAGCCACCTTGCTGTACAATTGTACATCGAGGAGGGTACCGTAATCGGTAGCCACAAATGTGGAAGGAAGCGCGATATAACGGCTTTGTGCAAACTCATTAGGATCGGAAGCGGAGATACTCATGGTCTGCTGCTTAACGGCTCCTTGAGCACGGAAGCGGTCAGAGTTCACGAAGATATCCAGCTTCAGGCCTATGAACTTGCCCGCAGCGGTACGATACCCCCAGCAGACATTGTCCTCATCGATACCGAAGTATCTAGCTGCACCACCATTGGAAAGGGTACGGAGGTTCTGCACCTGTACGCCGGTAGCCTTGAAGCCACCAGTGAAACCAGGAGCGCCTTCCTGCAACACTTCCACAGCGCCATCACCGAGCGAGCCGGTAGTGTTCTGTGTGGAGTTATCCTGCAGGTCTAAGATGAGAGGGAAAGTGAAGAGCTTGTTTGCGTCATTACGTGCCAGTAAGCCTGCTGCACGCACTGCCGCAATGAATGCTGCTGTAGTAGCATAATCGCTTGAAGAGAACTCCTTATCGGTCTTGATAAGGTACTTCAGCTTTTTCATTGATTTATCACAGTTAACGCCAGCTGTATTAGGAGCGTTTACTGAGGCACATAAAGTGAACATGTGTATAAGAATTTAATTGTTAACAATTGATGCCGTTATCATAAAATAGTTCAAAATTGATTCTGAAGCAGTGGCCTGGATGCATGTCTGCAGTCATCAGCCGCTGGTCCCTTCGACTACCAGGATATTCTTTCAGGCAACTGTCTATTCCGGTCTCCAGTGACTGGACCTCGAAACAGAAAGCGCCATCCCCGATGACAGAGAGAAAGTCTGCATGGACTTCTTCATCGGCCCTGTGGATCATCCCGGGCTTCAGCCTGGACAGGTCAGCGAATACTACGAGGTGCACTCCGACAGTGGCATTGATATCCTCCTTGGTTCTTGTCTCGACACCAAAAAAAGAAACGACATCCACCGTATCGTCGTAATACACTTCCTTGTATTCATTGCCCCCTTCGTACATCATAGCCGTAAAGCCATCCTCCACCTGCACCCGGTAACATCTCGGGTAGGATTGGTAGACTATTGGATTATCTCCTTGTGGCCACTTAGCGATGAGTCTTGCGTAAAGCAGTTCCTGCAGCTGACTGATCTTTAAGTCAATCCCGGTCGGGCTTGTGATCTGGTTCAGCATAAGGAGACAGACACCGGTTTAGGTTTGCCATAAAAAGAATCCCGCAGCCTTGCCTCTTCCAGTTCGATCGTTTCCCGCATGGACTGTATTTTAGGGACATTGGAGATCTGGCTGACACCCCTGATATCCGCTAGTAAGATCGCGGAGGGAAGGGTATCTTTTAGAGCCCTTGTGTCACCGTTCAGTCGCTTGCCGAAAACAATTTGCTCGAGAACCTGGTGAGAGAGATTTAAGCCAACGGCGTTATCAAAGAGCGCGGCCTTCTGCGTAACCTGCCAGCTGTGATCTACAAAAGCAGACAGGTGTACATTGAGGCCGTAGGAATTGTTGCTATACCGGATGTTGACGCGGTAGAAATCATATTCGCTGGCAGACTTATCCGCCTCCATGAACCTCCAGCGGAAGAAGTGCTCATGGCACTCACTCTTATAGCTGTGGTTGTAGGCTTTCGCTAGGCCAAGGTCAGACTGATAGTATCCGAAGTAGAATACTCCTCCGTGATTGGCACCACCCATATGGGTAAGGATAATATCACTGAGGTTTACTAGGGTCTGCTCATTGGCCACCACTATGACTTCTCCTACCCAAACCGGCAACTTCTTGTGGGAGTTGTAGAGGTATAGGTTGAAGGTCTTATCGCTATCAAGGAGGATGGAGACGTTATCGATCTGCACCGCCTTATCGGTCACGGGTGGGATATAGATTTCGATGCCTACGAAATTATTTCCGGAATTAACGAGTTCACGGTTAAAGCTGAAGGTATTGTATAGCAATGCCTGGCTCAGGTATTCGACCTTGTTAAAGACATTGATAAGTGTCTTCATGATCGCGGCGCGCTGAAGTTGTTCGAGGTAGGCATTCAGGTTAGTATCTGAAGCCTTGGCCTCTTCCATCTCGCTTTTGATATTCCTAACCGTTACGGCGGCATGGAAAGATCCATCATTAAACTTGCGTCCCGACTTACTCAATAGGTTAGTCGAATTAATGACAGGCGAGCCGGCAGCATCGGGCTGGAGCCAGCCGATACGACCGAAAAGCGCGCTCATGACTTGAGCCAGATTGAAACCATTGGTGTAGCTGGATGCAGCGGTACCATAAGCCATCCCTTCCACATGGACAGCGAATCGCTCCCCGTTAGTGAAAGTGGTATCGGTAAGGCGGAAGCCACCGGCGGAGAGTGTGATGTACTTGTTGTAATCATACTGTCCATAGCCGATCTTCTCCACCCATAAGATCATCCCTTTGATCACGGGTATGTTGCAATCCGTGGTGCCAGGGGCGGGATCATAGGTCTCGCCGCGTCCAACTACTATTTCGAATGGTTTAAACATTGTTGCTACAAACTGGTGAATTAATCGTGCTTCCTCAATACATAATAGACCCGGAGCTGTGCCGACATGGTACCTGAACCGGTTCCTTTCACACGGATGTATTGCCATGGCACTCCGCCCGTGATGTACCAGGCATTGCTATTAGTTGCAACATCTGTACTGGTATGTGCGGAAGCTCCTGGCAGGGTGATGTAGTTGGTCCCGTCAAGCGATACCTGTGGCGTGACCGTTCCGGCCACTGTTCCCGATATTTTGGTAAGGACGAACTGAATGCCGACAACGGAATAGCCGGCGGTCACTGTGAAGGTCTTGTTCACAGTAGCGGCATTCACAACAGTGTCACCCGCTACCAGAGGCATCAGGGTGGCACGCTGCGCTGATACGGGAATGGCAATCACCATCAGTCCCGCCATCAGTAAAAAGAGAATTTTTTTCATTATTGCCTATTGATAATTAAAAATGTTGTTTCCGACCGGACTGGAATCCGGGTGAGCGCTATTAAGCGGCCTGAGCCACCAGTGCTACTACGCTTTCGCCTGCAGTGCTCAATGGAGGCAATGCATAAGCGATAGTGAGGGAGATTTCCCACTGATCCAGGATATCCTGAGTGGAACCGCCCGTAGTATTGGCACTTGTGTCAGAACGCTTGGTGTACATGGAGATGTCAGCCACGGCACCAGATCCGAATGGATCGGCGATAGTACCGAGCATACCCACTTCCGTCTCACCTGAATTCACCTGACCGCTCTTGTTAAGCGCATCGTTCCAGTACATACCGGCGAACAAACCTGCAGGCAGGATGAAAGCGGCACCGTTACCGTATGAGGCAGAAACCACATCCGATGTCTTGGCGATGTTGAGGTCAGAGAATTGGAAAGATTGGTTTTGGTTGTTACCACCACCCTGGTTACGCTGGAATTCGAACTCGTCAGCCAGCTGCAGGTCAGCAATCACGTCATAGGCTGTATTGCCGTAAAGACGGGCAGCCATGAAGGATTTGATCTTCTGTGCAAAGCGGGCTGCTTTGTTAGCATCCACCTCAAGCGCATAAGTGCTTTCGTTCCATGCACCAGGAGCCGCGGAAGCTATCTGAGGGTTCACCACAGCAGCCGACAGCTGCAGACGGTTAGCCACCAGGAAGGCCAGAGCGGTATTGTCATGGCGGGTACGCAGGTTCTTCCACTTCATCTCATACAGATTCTGGAACATTTGCTGATACGTCAAAATGTTGTTTTGGGCGATTTTACGAGGGAGAGACAGGGTCTCAACGTGAGTGACATAGGTCAGCTCCACTTTTCCAGAGTCGCCATAGCTACCGGTGTGGAGGGCAGCTTTCGCTGTGCCAGCTCCGGCGGCAACATCTTTTTGGTAATAGATCTCTACAGGACGGAGATCGGATTTGCGCAGGTCTTGAGCATTGGGGATGCTGATCTGCTGGTTTTTCAGGGCCAGTTCCATTACGGTAGGCACCTTACGCCGTTGTTCAGGGATCTGGTTTTTAGCTGTTACGACAGCTTGACCAGCCTTCAAAACGGATAACGCATAGTTAGCCATTATGCAAAATTTTAAGTTGAAGAAAATTGTTGAAATACAGGCTGGATGCCTATTCTGTGAGATCTGTTCCGGCTTTGTACCACGCGGCTCGGACGATAATAAGACTTCGTACCACTCTGTCTTATCCTGGCAATGGACTTGTACGACGCATCGCAATTGCCGACATAAAAGTAGTAATTAAAATAATTATTGGCCAAATAATATTTTCAAAGCACAAAAAAGCCCCGCCTGGAAAGGAGGGGCATCACAACAAAAATTGGTAAAGCAAAAGCGATTTTAATCGTAGTAATTGAAATCAGGGACATCTTTCACATGCTTGGCAAGGGCGGCATCGAACTCCGGACTGATATCATTGAGTCCCGGATTCTCGGCCTTCCATGTCTCTGTAAATTTACTCATAGACTTGATGCCAGCACCGCCGCCACCAGTTGGAGGCTTGTCATCACCACCACGGCCACCACCACCTGCAGGAGCTACCCATTTGCGTTCCGTGAAGTAGTCACCGATAGCTTTATCTACAGGAATCGGTGCATGAGTATTCGGGTCTTTGAGTATCTCACCATTGCGCTTCACTACTTCCTTGCCATCCACTTCTTCTATCTGCAGGTCCATCTTCAGCAAGGTGAGGCGTTCTGAGTCCTTCAGGTCGGCTCCTCTTTTAGCAGGGAAAAGGCTGATGAGGCGGGCTTCCTGTTGAGCGGCTTTGGCAGAGAGCTGCAGCTGCTGCTTTTCAGTTAGGAGCGTCTCCTTGTCCTTCATTAAAAGATCCACTTGCTGCTTTAATGCAACATCCCCTTTGTTAAGAGTTTCGTTCACAGCTTCCACGATCTTGTCCGGATCATTGGGAAGTTTGTCATCGAGATTGAATTTCTTCTTGAAGGCTTTGGCGGCCAGTTCACGACCTTTCTTTTCTCCTTCAGTTTCGCCGGTTTTCTTTCCGGTCTCTACATTGTTTGCATCTCGGGTCTGCAGGTCAGCTGTCTTGATGACGGTCACATCGGTAGGGACTTCGATAGCCACTTCCGCTTCTGCCTTGGCGGCTTCAATCAGCTTCTCAGGATCGAGGCCAAGGGCTTTGAGTTTGTCTTTATCGGCTTGAGTTAATGCCATAAAAAATGTTATTGGGTTAATTAAATTAATTACTTATCAAGGGAAGGTAACGGGATGAACTTTCCTGTTTCCCAATTTTTGAATCTCCTTCCAGTAGTTCTTCACTGCATTCTCATATTCCTCCATTTTCCAAGGAGTGCAAAATGCTTGGCCGGTGGTTAAGTAAATGAAAGTTCCCCATGCATACCCCGGATGGTATGCAATCACGTTACCGGGAAGAATTTTCCCATTGACAACGGTATCAGGATTCCCTTGCGCCTCATCTCCGGGAAGCGACAAGGGAATGGTTAGATAGGCTTGTGTCATACCGTGCCCTCCGTATTTTCTTCTGCAGGGATAATGGGAGGCTCTGGCTTGACTCCAGTATTTTCGAGAGCAGGAGCGGCTGGCTGTCCAGATATAGAAGCCATATCATCAGCCAATGATTTTACTTCTATGTTGCTATCTATTTTCTCCTCTTCCACTTCCACATACTTCACCCCACTATTCACAAACTGATCATTGAGATCATTAGCGAAACGCTCCTCCATGGTCACACCTTCACGCACCAATACCGGATTGATCCAGGCACGCTCGCCATTCTCATCGTTACCTAATTCGTATTTGAACTCATTGTACTTTTTCATGCTAAAATGATTTGATTGTTTTTAAATGATGTTTATCAGTACGGAACCTGACAGATGTCAGTGCACTTACTTCTTCAGTAAGTAATACTTCCCGTGCCCGGCAACACTATGCGCATTGAGGATTTGGGAATTGAATTCAAGGACGGTACCAACCGGCATCCTGCTGGTATGTATCGGCTGGTCGTTCACGATCTGGATGCCGATATAATCCATCGGGCTATCAGGCATGCCAGGGAATCGCTCCACACGGATAGGCCTAACCTTGAACAGCTGGAAGTCATACATGTCTCCCTGCTTCAATTGTCCGTTAACAGGAACAGGCCTGCGGTTGCGGTCGAGCTTCATAAAGGATTTATCACCTACCAGCTCCACATACTTCTCGAATGGAGCCCCGGAGAATTCGCCGTTCTCATCTTTGTACCTGAATCCGGACAGATCCAATGCATCATTCGGACTCTTGTTCTGATTGGTAGTGCGTGGTGATGGTACAGGAGGAAGAGGCGGTGGCGGAGCGGGATTGTCCAAAGCCTCCATCACTTCGGCAATCTCCTCATTGGTGAAGCCGTCCTTCTCGAGAAGGTCAGCCGTCTGCAACTTATCGTTGCTGACACCCTCAGCAATAACAAGGGCTTTCTTTTTCCTAAGATTATTCATGATTACTATTTTGGGTTAAAAAATCAGTTGTTATGGTTTATCCAATTCCTTCAGTATCTCATTTGCTTCTTCCAGCGCCTCTCTCCCATCGTATGAGCTATGAATCACTATCATCTCACCATTTTCAAATATCACCCGGGGACTGCACTCGCAAGTAGAGTTTAGCATATGAGGCCTTAAGTCGTTTACCGGAAAAACATTTATCATAAAAATTATTTTACAGGTACTGCAGCCGGCGTAGGTTCAGTCAGTCCCTTCGCTTCCATATATTTAGCCAGCTCTACTTTAAGCACATCAGCCTTCAAAGTCACCCACTTGATATCAGGAACCGTATTGGCCCACTCACCGAAGTAGAGCTTCGCACTGTAATCCTTGAACTCCGTGATGATCCCTTTTGCCTGCACGATACTTAAGTGAGGGAAAGGCTCCACATCCAGCATCTTCAGGTACTTCTGCAGCATGATGGGATTGGTATTGTAACGGGCATGGTAATACTTCTCCAGTGCCTCATCGAGGGTGAAGTCAGGCGCTCCCTTGCTGCGAAGCGTGACATACTTATCCATCAGGTCGTCGGGTGTATCGAGGATATATTCACGGCCGAGGGTGATAGCCGGCTTCTTGAAGGTGTCAGGGAACCAGTATTTGCCGATAAACCAGGCGATGGCATTCTCGGTCTTCTCCACCCAATCAGCTGTCATATTGAGACGGGCGATCTTGGGGGCTTGGTTGGAATTGCTTTCCGTAGCTGTGATAGCATCACCTCCCTTGCTCTTATCCTGGGCAGGCTTAGGTCGCTGCATCCGGACAGTACCCCAATAGGTCATCTCCATCAGCTCTTCCAGATCCTCGAGGCTCATGTCCTGCTTATTCCATGATTCGATATCAGGGGTCACGTAGCCGAAGTATTTGCGCCAGTCGAAACCGTTCTCCAGGTCTTCAATAGGGAAACGGGCAACGTCCGATGGTTTAGTCTTGAACTTAAAGCCGGTGCCCTCTTTCGCACCCGGAGGGGTACACTCAGGACAAGGTGCTCCGTCGATGGTCTTGGCGCCATTGCAACGGGAGCAGCGAAGCAGAGGCTCTACGGCTTTAGCGAAGCCATGGTACTTCTTCTGCAGGTTGCGAACAGAACGATCTTCCAGGAAGGAATCCGCCAGTTCCACCACCAGTTCTAATGGAGAGACGAACTTATCCGAATCGTTATAGAGCATGAGGTCAGAGATAACAAAGCCCGGTGTCACACCCCACTTATTAGGGATTGGGTTCGGTTGGGCCATGTTGGCAGCATTTACGATCGTAACGATATCATTGCCTCTCTTCACCACCATGTCATTGTTATCATCGATGATGCGGAAGTATTCAGTCTCCTGGTCATCAGGCATATCCTTGATGTCGGTATCATTGATGCCATACTCCCTGCACTCTTCAGCCTTTAACCGGAAGCATACATACTCAAGGTTGCGGCCATTGGTTTCGTAATCGTATATCGAGAAGATGGACTTGTAAGTAGGATAGGTGTTCGGCTCGTTCATGTCTCCTTCCGGATCCACACCAGCCACTTCTGTTTCCATGAGGATGATACCCATAGGGTCGCAGCGATACGCCTGGTGAGCGAAATTGCGCACCCATTTTCGGAGCGACATGCCGAACCGTACATTGGCCAGAAGCTCATTCATACGGTCTTCATTGGTCTGGCCGAGGGAGAAATAGGAAGAGCCACCCCTTGCGGTATAGACCATATCCTCCTGCTGCAGGAGACGGCCGAATACGTCCTTGTTGGAGATGGCATACTTCTTCTGCTCTTCGAAAAGGTCCTTATTGGCAAAGTAGGTGGAGTGCTTAATAGCGCCATCCATGCCATGGCCATGAAGGTGCAGCATGAGCTTGCGAGCCTTCTCCTTTCCGAAGTCAATATTTTTTTTGTGTGGGTTCTTCAGTACAATGTTTTGTACCTGGTCGAATTTTAATTTCATGTTTGCTGCCGGTTACTTATACCGGAAAGCGTTAATTTTCGCAGGTTGTTTGGTGGTTAGCTATAGCCATATACTTTCGGCTTTTTCACTTCAAATAGCATGAGCATGATGAGCATATCCAGATAGTCAGGCGAGCGACCCAATTCTTTTTTCATATCCACCTTGCTCATGATCCTCTTCCTCGTTTCATCCTTATCCGGATCCTTGGACTTGAGCACTCCCATCTCCTCCATGATCCGTTGCTTCTGCTCTTCGGTGCAATGGATCTTTATCTTTCGGTCATTGACTACCTCAGCCAGTTTGTAAGCACATTCACTTTTGAGGTTGGCGAACTCTTTCTTATCAAAGGGTACCGCTCCACCCCGGAACTCCTTAATGCCTGTCAGATAACTTTCCAGGTAGTTACCAAGACCATCACTATCAACCACTGTCCGGCTATGAGGGACGGAGCGCTGGATCATCAGCTTCTTAAGGTCCGTCTCTATCTCCTTACCCTTAGAGAATTCCTTATCAACCTCAATTCGTATAACCAACCCTTCAGCGGATCCTACTACGAACCGGTCTCTTCCCTGCATGGCCAGGTCGGCACTGATCCGTTTCTCTCCCCTCACCACATGGTCGTTAGTGAACATGTCACAGATGGCATCGAAATCACAGAGCGTGGCCGGATCATCCTCATAGTCCCAGTTACCAAGCAATAGGCGCTCCTTCTTGGTCTTGTCTGTTATACTCTCGAGCTGCTCGATATAGCCACTCTCTCTTGCCGGGTTGTCTGTCACGAAAGCTTGAATGAACCTGCGGTTCGGCTTAAGTCTTTTCTGCTTCCAGGGTGTGAAGAACTCGTAATAGAGCCAATTTTTTTTCGGATTGCAGGTGATGTACATAACCGGCCTCAGCCCATACTTGTCATTGAGGTGACGACCTATACGGGTCTTGAGTACATCATAGGCTCCGAAGTTGACCTCTCCCGCTTCCTCTATCCATCCGCCTGTGAATTCCAGTGAACCAAAGCGCTCATAGTCCTTGTCCCTTGGATAGTAGCCGAGATCTACAAAGTCGATGCGGGAGCCGTTACCGAACTGCAGGTAGTGATCCTGGTCCTTCCATACCACCCCTTCGATGCCATAGGCCTTGATAACCTTGGTGAAGGTGGCAAGGGTGGAGTTGCGCAAATCGGTAAGGGAGTCACGGCCTACGAACCATCTTGTGCCCGGATAGCATTCACACATGAAGCAGAGCCATGCGGCACCGGTCCAGCTCTTGGCACCACCGGCAGCTCCACCGTAGAGGATCTCGCGGGCGGTACCGGAAGTGAGTTCTATGAGCGCCTCTTCCTGTTTGAGGTTCTTACCTTTCTCCGTGATCGTGATGAAATCAAAGTCACGTAGTTCAAAGAGCTTCTTCCGTATCTCGACGGGAGCGATATCAAACAAGGAGGCTATGTCCACCATGCTACTTCATTTTCATTAGCAATGCCAGTGCCGACTTCAGGTCGGCTGGACTCAGTTTCGATAAGTCTATATAATTGTGGACATCTCCCGGTCCGATTTCGTCAAATATGTGGAAGTGCTTGGCCAGCATCTCAATGGCTTTGGACTTGTCCCAGAGCTTGAGGCGGCTGATGGTAACGGATGGTTGCTTCTTGCTCTTCACAATCTTTCCGGCACGGATCTCTATCTCGGAAGAGGCAAGGGCTGCGGCGGCATCATCGGAAAGTTCAGTAATCGGTTTGGGCGTGCCGTCAGCATTAAAATAATTACGGAGGTCTGAGAAGGCGAGGCGGGTCAGTTCTAGGAGGACTCTCTTTTGGGATAACTCGAGTTTTTCTGCCGTTTTTCGCTTCTTCGATTTGAGCAGATTTTGAATCTCATGTTTTTTCAATAGTGCATGAGCTTGGGCGTAAGCGGACTTTTGAGAGTAGCCAGCCCTGATGGCAGCTTGAGTGCCGTTGAAGTCCACAAGGAACTCGTCAACAAACTTTTTTTGCTGTTCATTCAATCCACTTTTCGTTGCTGCCATGGATCAAAAGTAATTATTTTAATTATCCACAGTGCAAAACTTGTGAAATTAACGTTGTTGGGAGTGTTCGGCCATGAGGTGGAATATCTTTTCCTGCTGCAGTCGGGCGACTTCTGCGAGGGTAGCCATGTTCTGGTTTATGAGGATGGTGAGCTTCGAAGGATTGGAGGTATAGGTGGGATCGAGCAGGGCATCATTCATCCGCTGGTTATTTTCAGCCAGTAGTTGAAGGATGCGCTGTTCAATCTTTTGTGCCTCTGTCATTGGGAGGCAAGGTACAGAAAATGATAATGCAAAGCTATCTCGGCTGTCTTTTGGATCTAAAATGAGCATACAAGCCAAGGGCTACCCATATAAACCAGACAATGGGTGTGTTCCAATTATTTTTACTTTTACACCACTCCATTCATCTTCAAACCGCTTAAGACGATTGACTGTTTCTTCAGAGATACCTATTAATTCTTCTTCTGATAACATTTTACAATCCGGTTTCCGTAGCCGGTGCGGTTTAAAAATCTGAGTTAATTTGGATGCGGCCGGCTGGTATCTTGTGAATGGTGGCAAGGCATTCATCGAGAGTTATATCCATATCCTTAGCATAATCAGCTACCTGCTCAATGTGTCCGACAACTTCTCCATCATCCACATACAGGTCTTCATGAGACACTTCAATCTCAGTAGCTGCTTTCAGTGACTCCGAATCATCGACACAAAGGAGGACGGGTTGCTCAAGGTCTTCTTCGCTCAGGCCGTTTGCAAACTCTTTCAATTGCTTCCAGTTTAAAATTTGATCACTCATGTTGTTTATAGTTTTAATGAAAAATGATTTTCCTTATTTCGGGTACATTGTCAAAGTCGAACTTGTAATTCCACATTGACCGGATTCCCAGATATAACCTTAAAGCTTCCCTGCTTAGGATATTTTGTTTCATTCTGGTGATCTTATACCACAGGCCGTTATTGATGCCGCTCTTGTCGATAAACTTTCCGTTTTCGAGCTTTACCATCACATGGATATTCTTATACTTTCCCCACTCGAACATGACTATCTCATGCTTGATGCCACTCTCTTCCAAATACTGAGAAATATAGAATGCTACCCAGCCGCAAGATCCGTTCTTACATATTGGCTTTGCAATAGCCAGTCTCTTCTCCAGTATCTGGAGGACTTCGTTTTGGTTCATGTGAATTATTTATGAGCATCCGGAAGCAAGGCCTTGTACCCTCCCTCCTTCACTCGGTTATAGAATGTTTTTTGATTGTTCATGTCGTACAGGTACGGGAAAAAAGCCTCAAGCTTTTCCATCTGTCCGAGTTCGATCAGCGACAGCTGCAGGAATACCCACTCATGCATCTGCTTCCAGACAATACGCTCTGCCTGTGCCAGCAACAACTTATCGTTTGAATTCCTGCGCTTATTTTTCATCCAGAGGTAACACTCCATCACTTTCCCTGGAAGCTGGAAAGGCATAGTCATTCCGTTTACATCGATGGCGAAGGATATAAAGGAGCAGCTGCCGCTCGAATATTCCTTCATGATTCTGGTAGCTCCGGCTTCTGCGAGCAACTTTTCTATGTACTCGATGGATCTGGAGGCGGGTACTGTTGTGGTATAGTTTTTAAGATTCATATCAATGCCTTTCGTTTATGAGATAATTGAAATTCATACCGAGCCAGAAGAAGTTTAGAGGGTCATCCGTACTTATCTGGTAGGAGTTTTCCGTTGACTGCTTCACCACGCATTTGTGGCGGTCGCATACCCGCTGTATCTCCTCTATCGTAAGACCGGGCGTAATAGGGATTTGAATACTGAACATAATAGTCTGGTTTTAATCGACGAATCCGATCGTCTTTAGTTTATGAATTGATTTGAGTACCACTTTCGGCTGCTGCGTCTTTTCATCCTTGACAAGCCTCTTCAGGTCACGGTCATGGTAGAGATGCACCAGCATTTTATTTACGGAAGTGAATCGGGCATCCTGTTCCCTGATGTAGGCAACGGCATAGCCGCCATCCTCTACCTCATAGATGGATCCGGGATTCCTTTGCATGGCAATTGTGTTTTAGCTGTTTTCTTTATCGCATACAAAAGCACGTCCGCTTTCCATTTAGGAAGGATGGCCATGTTTTCATACTTCGAATAGGCTTGCTGCTTCACGCCTAAGACATTGGCAATATCCTTTTGCCTGAGGCCTGCAGCGATCCGAGTCATCTTGATGGTGTGTCCTGTAATCATATCAGTCGAATGTTATTTTATCAGAATGTCCCTTTGATCGTAAAAGGGTGTTGAATTCATGCATTTCCTTTTCACTTACCATTACCGGCTGTATCCTCGACTTAATAGAGAACTGCAGCTGCGCCACATCAGAATTATATCCTTTCAGTCGGAGGTCGTGATAACACTTGTCACAGACTGCCTGCCATCTTGCTTCACGATCCCGGTAATCCTGCTCAGTAAGCAATAACTTACCATCGGAGGGAAGGTTACCCACCATCACCTCGTTTTCGAAGTACCAGGTGGCCACCAACTTTTCGCATATGTAGGCAGATATGAACATATTAGAATTCGATATTTTTTAGTACCCAAAAACTAAAAGAGCTGCGTCTCTTTCGTGCTCGTTTGTTTGCTCCTTGTAACCTGTAAGCTGTTTGAAATAAGCAGCTGACACTTTCGTCTTATTGTCCTTTGGTGCCACCATCTCAAAAGGGATACCCTTGTCGGTAAGGAAGTCCTCCCAAATGATAGCATCCCGCTTCACAGATCCAGCACCTTCACGGCGGCCACGTTCCGCTTTCTCATTCTTTCCTGGAGGAATCCATTTACGGAGACGGGCATCTTCGACACGGACGTATATTTGGCCAGGAAACCCAGTATTAGCCTCCTCCACATACTTCAATGCTTCATGTATTTTGTAAGTTTTTATTAAGCTAAATATTCTAACTGGCTTATACCATACAGCCAAACCGGTTTTCACTCCGCAATCAATGCCGATGAAATATTGGCAATTAAGCGGTCGCTCTTGTCTCATTCATTTTGCTTTTAAGGTGAAAGAATTCGATAACTCCTATTTTTTTCATCATACTGATCAGTTGTCCCTCTGTTGGGGTGATTTTCTTTTCCGTAAAATAGTCCACTGCAGCTTGCTTTATTTGCGCCACCTTTTCTTCGGAAAAATTGATCTGACCGGATGACTTCAGGAAGTTATAGTGGGCGGTATCCACACTTATGACCGTGACTTCATTTTCCAGGAAGCGCTCATAGAGATAATCAATCTCCTTAGCGACTTTACTGCTGACTGATTCGACCGGAGCTGGCGCCACATTTTGAGCTCTTTGTTCAGGCGGGGTAAATTTGTTTTGCGGCGGACTGAAAATACCTTTCATATCTCTACGGATCCAATTTCTAACGGCGGCCTTCCAGTCTTTAATGGCTTTACCTTTACCCTGCACCCATCCATTGGCAGTATAGTGGTCAATAAGGGTGGCAGCCTGGTCCTTTACCTTATCCTCCGGCCAATACCTTGGATTTTTGGAATCACCTACCAGATAGGTAATATATTGCACTACTTCGTCCAAAGTAGGAGCTAAAAACTTTTTCTTGGAAGGGGGTGGCGACGAAGGAGCCTCTGTATTCTTTTCTTTACTTTCCTTTTCTTTACTTTGCTTTACTTTACTTTGTTCTTTTTCCACTGCGACTCCGTCGGAATTATCACTTTTCCGTGTGGAATCTTCAGATTTCCGTGTGGAAAAATCACTTTTCCGTGTGGAATTTTCTAATTTCCTGTTTCGGTCGCGCACTCTTTTCTCATCAACAAAACTGAAAGTCTCCTGCACTTTATCAGTTGTTATCTTCCCATTTTCAATAACTATTAGCTGGCATTTTTCTGCCAGGAAAAGGATGTATTCTTCCAGTTCCGGAACATCAAAGTCAATCTCAGCTGCTACAGCTGCTTTACGTACAGGATCGTTCAGATTGATGACACAATCACTGGCATCTGCTATCATGTTATTTAAGGCCCAAAACTTACCCTCACCAGCCCATCCATATGAGCGGCGAAGAGTCTTGAATTTCCAGTGATTATGACTGGTGACAAAATGAGGGTATCTGTCAAGATTGTTTTTCATAAAAGCGATTAAAATGGTAAGTCGTCTGTAGGTTCATTCGATTTTTTGCGCCTCTCCTGAATATAGGAGTCTAAAAGGGCAAGTACTTGCTCCAGAAAATCTTGGCTTAAATACAGTTCATTTATTATATCATATAATTGACCTGATGGCATATCATTAAAAAGTCTTCTTAACATAAATGCCATATGCGAAAACTCCATATTCATTGTACCGGCATCCTGCCATGCCATAAGGAAATTTTTAGGCTCATCCTTCATAAGCGTCTCCTGTTCGTGACAATGCTCACAAAGGCTTATTAAAGCCTCATCCCTATATTCCCATGGCTCCTTTCCTGGCTCGTAATATTTGTGATGGACATGTAATGTGAATTCAGTGGACTTACATACCTGGCAGGCGAAGAAATCTCGCTGGAATATCTCCAGTCGCTTTTTCTGCCATCTTGGATCTTTTAGTTTTTCTGAGTAGTTCATAATTAATAATCTTCTTCAAGTAATAATTTTTGTACAAATCCCATAACCCTATCCAGCGTCCATGTTGGGTCAATGCGCACCCGCTTCATCTTGTTGGTAGTGATGTATATCCATCCCTCAGTTGGCCAACCAAACTTATGTATCGGTTCGCAGTCCTCATGATGGAGCAGATAATCACATATTTTCTCCCACTCCGTCATTTCATCGAAAGGTTTGGCGTGTTGGCTAATTCATGCAGGTAAAGGCGCATCCTCTTTAAGGGTCTTGATTTCTGCCTGATGATACCGATCTCCTTTTCTATCCACTTCTGGATCACTACGGGGTCATCGGTACGGTAATATCCTTTACTGCCAGCCACAAGGCCTATCACCAGGTCGTTGCTCCGGATGTAGTTAATGATAAGCCGGAAGCGTCCCGGGTTGATATCGTGGCCACAGGCGAGCAGCCAGCTACAGAGGCGGTGTCCTTTAAGCGCATTATGCTTACCAATCTTGTGGTTAAGGGTCTCTACCACCATGGGTACGATCGTTTTAATTTCAAAGTCTTCCAGCATGGATTCTTTTGCCATAATCAGGATATTTGTTTTTGTTGATACTCGTTTAAATAAGCTTCGATAGGGGCTACCGTTGGCTCCCATCCGAATTCCTTTTTCAGGTCGGCCAACATCCACTCCCTGGTCTTGGAGCGGTGCCATCCATTCCAGGGTTTCTCCGTAATAGCGCACCATTCCTTAGCCTTATCTTCATATAAAGAGATAAGTATATTAGCTGTCTTGTCATCCAGGGAGCGCATATTCCAGCGTTTTCTAACGTGGTAGACAATCTTCATCCGCATCTGGTGGAGCGTATAGTAGGGACTGATAGGCTTGGTAGGGTCATCCTTCCTGGTTCTGGCGCCATTTTCCCTTACCAGCATAGCCACATCAATTTCAGGGTTTTTGCGACCGGCATAATTGCTGTAGGAGATACGGCTATCATCATAGACGATCTTCTTTCGGTTCTCGGCTCCACAGTACTTGCAAATGATCTGGGAGGCGTGTATCAGGGCATCGCATCCCACACATATTTTAACGGGGGCTTCGCCTTCCGGTTTCGGTTCCGGAGGATTTCGGAAAATGTCTGTCCAGTTGCGGGAGTCGCACCAGTCGCCATGAGACAAGGCGTTCTCACCCATATCCACGATCACGAATTCCTCCTTGCCGGGATAAGGTCGGGAGCCACGGCCTGTCATCTGCAGCCAGAGTGGTAACGACATGGTAGACTTATTCACAATAATGCAGCAAATAGACGGCTCATCGAAGCCGGTAGTCAGCACTCCTACGTTGTTAAGGATGGCGTTGTCGGTAGCAGCAAACCAGCGCAAGATCTTGTCACGCTCGATATCATCGGTCTCTCCATCCAGATGCCTGGAAGCATAGCCATAGGCCTGAAAGGCTTGCGTGACCTTTTGGCTGTGCTCGATGTTACAGTTAAAGATAAGGGTCTTCTTGCCGAGGCAATGCTTCTGGTAGGCCGCCAGGCAGTTGTGAACGTGTTTTGTAGAAGAATAGATACGTGACATTTCTGTATCGTCGAATTCGCCATTCTTTACAGCTAGCTCAGATCGGTGAACGGAGGTTACATTGATGGTCCTGTTTGGGACCAGTCCTTTTGTAGCGTCCTGCTTCCATAGTTCTATTAGTTCAGGGATATCAATACCGCAGACGATATCTTCAAAGTAGTTCTTAAGCGGATCCTTACGGGAGCTACTGATTGGAGTGGCAGTAAAGCCAATGATGATAGATTCTGGAAAATAGGAATAGAGCTTCTTGAAATTACCGATGTGGCACTCGTCCACTATTACAAGGCCTACGTCACCGAAGTAATTCTTATTTTTCTTTAGCCGGTTGTGAGCCGTCTCCACCATGGCCACATAGATCTGAGCGTTGGGGAAATACTTATGATTGGCTGTAATGGGAATAGCAACTATCTCATACCAGTCAAAAAGTGTCTTGCGGGCCTGCTTAAGGAGTTCCTTACGGTGAACGAGTATGAGTATCCGTGTCTGCTGCTTGCTTATGAATCGCTGGCAGAGCCCGGCAAAACACACCGTTTTACCGCCACCGGTAGCGAGCTGGAAGACTAGCTTCTTAAGAGTACGGGCTTTTAGCGCCAGCTTATTGATTCCCTCTATTTGGTCCGGGCGTTGTTGTCTCATGGTTAGTAGATAGATCTGCGTTTTGAATTGCCGACATTATAGATGGTTTCCAGATTAGTGAGATAGCCTTTGTGATGGCCTTGCGACTCTAGCTTCTTGGGATCTTTAAGGAACTTAGTCAACAGTATATCCATCTCGCAGGTATTAGTACCAATGACTTTTGTGATTGCTAGAATGAAATTCCTTGTATTCCAGGCAGGGAATAACTCGAACTGCTTACAGATCTCCGCCAGCTGGGTAGCCTCCTTTAGTTTCTTCACTTCAAATAATCCTTGCTCAAATTTTTCCTGCAGGGCTTTAGTATTCCCTCCGACAGGAGAATTGCCATGAGAGAGCATGCTGATAGAAGTGCCGATATTAATACCATACTTATTATGGAAGGCTTCCAGCTGCTCATAATTCTTATTGCCGAGCTTCTTATAGCAATTGATGAAGTCTGTAGCAGTCCACTTCTCTACATTACTATTCACTTTTGCAACCGAGTGCATGTTCATGTCCCTTTTGTGAATGATGTAGTGAACGGGGCGGGCGAGCTGTTGCGCAATGGATATTCGATGCTGTCCATCAAGCACTTCCAGGAACTTACCAGCTTCTTTCACAAGGACCGGCACTTCGTCGAGAATGTCATTGCCTGATTTAATTTCCTTGACAATCCTTTCGATCTTGCGCTTGTTTAGTCCGCGATTACCCTCTATCGACCGGAAGCGTTTATAGTCGGTGGTTTGGTAGACAATTGTTTTTGATTTAATGTGTTCCATTTGATGATTTTTATTCTGGTCCAATTGGTTTGCGAGCGTATAATTTCTTGATAGCTTCGATATCAGCACCCGGATCGACAAATAAGTGTGTCTTGGCATCTATCCTCACAGAGATCTTCTTGTCCAGGTTCTGGTTGCGAGTGGCATACACTCTCCTGTTACTTCGCATAGCCAGCTCCCTCTTTCTTTTTTCGGCAAGAGAGTCCCGGCTGAACCTGTCCTTCTTCGCTTTCTCTGTCCGGATCTTCTCCTCTTCCCGCTCCCGTTTCCTGCTTCTTTTATCTGCCAGATCCTTTTCCTTAAGCACTCTCTTCCGCTCGATATCAGCCTGCTTTGCTTTCACCGCTACCTGTCTTTCGGCAGCACTGCCAGGGTACAGCTCATTTATCTTTTTAATCACAACATCTAAGGGAGCTTCCAGGATCTCCGCAATCTGCTCGTTAGTTTTGGTGGCCAGCGAAGACCTGATCAGCTGCATTTCGAGGGAAGAGAATTGGTAGGCCATAGGAGCTATTATTTTTTAGCTTTTGGTTTAGGTGATGGAGTTGTTTTCTTTACCGCTTTCTTTAGTTCCTTTTTCTTCTCCTGCAGTTCAAGGAGGCGGTCTGTCACCCTGCCGGCTCTCTTCGCTGCAATAGTTCCCTGGTTCTTCCTGATCTCGTCAATCACGGAAGGGAAGAAGGCGTCGGCCAGTTTGAGTGATAGCAATGCGGCATCATTAAAACCATTGTGCAATGATGTCGGAGCAGGTGGTATCACAGAGAGGTAAAAGAAGCGAAGCATCTGCAGCAACTCTGTCATGGTTACAGAAGCAAACATGTTCTTACCCACTTTCAGCTTGAACAATTTGCGGAAGGATTCCCTTGAAGTATAGTCTAGCTTTTCATACAAGGCTGTAGCTGCAGCAACAACTTCAATCGCCTGGTAGTCTCCGGCAAGAAACGGCGTATTACTGAAGGGATTAAAGTGAGGCTGGATGGCTGCCCATATCTTATGCTCATCCGTTTTCATGGAGCGCTCTTCCCTTTCTTTGATGCGATTTATTTCAGCATCGATTTCAGCAACAGTTATAGTGCCCTCCTCTTCTTTGACTGCGGTTGCTTTGGATGTATTAGCGCCTGAAACATTTGCTTTCTTAGCCAGAGTTATGTAATAAATCTTCCCTTTGCTTGGGCTATCATTCACTACAATAGCACGCTTGTATTTACCAGATGATACTTTTGCATTGTAGTCACCCATCTCAACCTCATACTGCTTCAATTGGGATTGCCATTCCTTTTCTACATCTTCCTTGCTCCCGAATTCATCATAGTCGATATCTTCAAGCCACTCTTTGTAATCTGGCCTCTCAGGCTCTTCAATGAAACTAAATGCATTCCTGTCGAGTACTCGTTCGATGCCATGCTTCTTTGCAAGTTTTGCAAGCTCTCCTTCACTGAATCCGTAGCTATCTACTATGTAGATCATGTCTGCAGACTCTTCCGCTTCCTTAAGCCTAAGCTTAAAGTTCGCATGTGCCTTTTCATTATAACATACAACGTCTCCGCATATGGATTTTGAATCATCAGGGAAAAGCTGGCTGCAGGCAGAGTTGAATGAACACTTGCTACATGCTGGTGCGGCTACTATGAGATTTGAATCTTCAGTATCGAATGGAGCTTGAGACAAATCGCACCTAACATTTTTCAAGGACCATTCAGTGAAAGTGATTTCATAGCCTGGTGAGCCGAACAGGTTCTCATTTACTTCTTCGTTCTTATACAATTCCCGCTGCGCATTCTCTGTAAATCCAGATAGGTTTAGCGCTGTTTCAATACTGATGGCGCCTTTCACGAAAGCTTTCTGCCATTCAATAAGAAGGTTGTTTAAAGTGAGTCGCTGCCTGATGTAGTAAGGAGATTTCCCTGTCTTCTTGCTGATCGTATCAACATTCAGGTTATCCGTCAACTTTAGAAAGGCTGCAGCTTCTTCCATCGGATGCACATCACTACGCACTGCATTCTCTACGAGCTGCATCTCGAGCGCTTCTTCATCGGAGGCTTCCTTAATGATGGCGGGGATTTCACTTTTTTCTTTTTCTGCTGTATTCACGGCAATGGCAGCACGCAACCGGCGTTCGCCACAGATTACCATATAACCTTTCTTCAGCGGTCGCACAATGATAGGCTGGATAACTCCTTTTTCCTTTATGGAAGCGACAAGTTCATCGAATGACGCATCAGCATACGTCTTGCGGGGTTGATTAAGATCCGGATTAATGTCTTTAAGCGGAATCATTTTATAATCACTCATTATAAACAATTTGGGGAATGAAAAAATAGAATTACATAGCCTCATCCACATAGGGCGGCTCCTCTTCTTCCTTGAAGTCAAGCTTACCTTGCGGATCCTCTCCGACCTTGGTGCCTTCGAGGTATTGGATAACCTCTTCCACCAGTTCATCAAGCTTCTCCTGCAGGTCTTCTACAAAAGAATAAGCGGCCGTATCAGGATCTCCAAGCCTTGTGAAAGGGGTGTTGAAATTAGCGGCCGCCTTGAAGTCCGTCTTCTTGTGGCCGGTAATGATCACGCCTTCACCAGCTTTGATGCTTACACCGGTAACGGTGAATGACTTCACCAGATCCTGGTTGTAGCGAGTGATCGATTTGATATCAGCTTTGGGGATATACCCTTGCGTGAGTGCCATGTGGATGGCCAGCGCCTTGAACTTACTCCGGAGGTCAGCGTGCATGAAGCGTTCCGGATAGCTTTCACCGGGGTGCTCCGAGTGCGTCCCATCGGGAGCCAGTTTCGTGTAGGTAATGATGAGATGATGGTCGTCGAAGATCTTCGCCTTTTGGATGGAGACCTGGTCTTTTTTGGGAGCGACCGCAGGAGCCATTTCCACTACTTTGCCCGACTTCTTCTTCTCTTTAGTTATTACATCAGGGGTTCCCTTTGCTGCAGGCTTCTTCTTATCCTTTGGGGCAGGATCTTTCCTCCCTGTTATGGAAGTGTCCTGGAATGAAGAGAGCGGCTCTACGTCCTTCTCTTTCGTTTTAGCTTTTGCTTTGGCCATTGTGAAAACTGTTTAAATTGTTAGAAAAGATTTTGCTGGACAGATGACACTGACTTGCTTTTTCTTCTGGTAACAGATGCAACAGTTTTCGTAGGGGGCGGATCGGGAACGGGATTAATTGAAATGCTTTCGGGTGTTTCTAGTACGATTGCTGGATTTTCTGATACGATGGAGCGGAGCACCGGGAACCTCACTTTCTTTTCATCTTCGACTATCAGCACAGTGCCACGTTCTGATATGATAGTGACCGGCGCTCCCGCTCGTGCGTATATGTGGCCACGGCGAAAATGAGAGAGGGCGTCACTTGTAAGTAGCGCCATGTCTACATTGATTTCTCCTGGGGAATCTCCAGATTGATCACTCCGAGTTTTAGCATCTCAAAGAAGCATTCCATGCAAGCCTGCACATCAGCTGCAGCATCATGAGCATTCTCGATTTCCTTATGGAACAGGAAGCGATACAGCTCTTCCAGCTTCGGCCATTTGTAACCACGCTTTGCAGGGATCTTGCACACATTAGTGCTCTTCATCATCGTACAGATCTTGTGAAGGCCTGAACGAGGCTCCAGTCCGTTGCGAATGAACTCAGCCCAAACGATGCGATGATCAAAGCTCAGGTTGTGCGCTACCAGGATGTCAGCTTGAGCTTTGTCCTTAAGTAACAGGTTCAATACATCAACGATAGGAACTCCTTCCGCTTCGCTCTTCTCCTGGGTGAAGCCGTTCTCAACCCAGAATTGCTCTGTAGGTACTTGCCATCCATCAGGCTTGATCAGATGATGCTCCTTGCTGATGACAGTGCCTTCGTGATCGGTGAGGATCCATGCGAGGCTAATTACTCGAGGCCAGTTGTTGACATCCGTATAGGATGCTTTGTAATCGAGCGGAAGACCGTTAGTTTCCGAATCGATAAAGAGAATTTTGGGATTCATTTAATTATTGTTGTGGGTGACTCAACCTTCCGAAGCAGGCTGAAAAGATTTTTTTCTTCGATATAGTTCATGAATTGATAGATGAGGCTTTGGCAATCATCTTCCATGGCAGGATAGGAAGTGAAGTAGGTAGACTGGCAATCCTTTACGATAAAGTCAATAATGGATTCAGAGAATGGATCCTCTGTGCCATTAATCTCAAAGACATCATAGTAAAATACTTTGAGGTCAAGCATGGAGAGATAATAGCGCCATTGATAGGAATCGTAATACTCCTGCCAATCGATGGCCTTGAACTTACATTTGAAGTCCCTGCAGAATAATCCTTCCACTGCATCAAACTTACCGGAGAGTTGCACAGTGTAGAGTCCTGCCTGGTAAATCTTGGTAGCTGGTATCTGGATAATCATATCCGGATGCTCTTCCCTGAACTCGATAGCAGGCCTTGCATGTTCGTGAGTGAATAGAATACCATCCACCACATAACCGTTAGGCACTTCGAACGGAACAGGATTCTCAATAAGCTTCTCATAAGCCGAGCCAAAACGCGTCTTGGCATTTCCGTGAAACTCTCCACGAAGGGACTGCAGCATATTCTCTTCCGTATCATAAGAAGTCTCTGAGGCCATATAGCGCCTGAATTTCTCTATTGTGGTGACACTTATTCTGTACATGATGGAATTATCTGCTTGTGAGGGATTCTGTTTGCTCGAACTTTACACCAGGGATATCACGCACACCGGCATTCATGGCAGCACGGATCTTCGCTTCATCCACTACCAGGTATTCCCTTGGCACGAGAGCGGGATCTATTACTGAGAATGTCCAGCGCTTAGTCACTCCCTTTACACTTGGAGAGCCGAAGGATGGTACATGCTTTACCATTGGAGCTTCCACTGGTTTCACTGGCTCCTGTATTTCTTCTGCAGGTGTTTCACCGAAGAAGCTATCAACTTCCTTCTTAGCAGCGAGTTCTGCATTGCGTTCCTCAATCTTTACATTGATCAAATCAACTACACGTTGCACCATTCCTGGCCATGCGGCATCTTCTGCAGTTTGAATAGTCTCAGCACTGATCTTGATATCAAAATCATTATGCCCCATCATTTGCAAAGTCTCAGTGGTCTTCCCTACTTCTTTAAGATAAAACCTAATGAAGCCAATATTCTGCAGTTGCTCAATGCGAGCCTGAGTGCGAAGCGCAATCTTTTCTTCCTGCAGTTTCTTATTGTAAGAAAGCACTACATCAGAGGCTAACTTAATCGCAGGAGGAAGCTTTGCAGCGAGATCCTTTGCACATTGGTTGATACGCTTCACCTCATCGTTATAAGGCTTCACAAGGCTGACACGTTTTTCCTCTATGATCTTATCTACCTTCTTTGCCTTACCGATGATATCGAGCGCCGCATCCAGATCTACCTGATCTTTGATGCCGCTTACTGTGGAAAGGGCGGCCAAAGCTTTGTTGACCTGGTCCTCTGCTTTATTGAATTTCCGGAGATCAGCTTTTACCTTGTCAGGTGCATCATCGATGATCTCCGGAGTTGTATTGGTTGTTTGCATTTTATAAGTGTGGAGTGATAGAATGGTTTATGCGGTCACTTCTCTTTTGCGAGTAGAGCCGGTAGTGGCTGCTGATTTTTTCGCCCTCACTTTCACGATGTCACGGATGATATCATTAAAGCGGGTCTCATTCATGGTAGCCAAATCTTCGTAGGTCACCACGATATCGCCAAGGGATAGTCGGTCACTCTCTGCTGCCATGCCAGTATCAATAAGCATCTTTACACGTAAGTTGAAATCCTCTTCCGGTATTGTGATGACGGTCTTTTCATTATCTGCAAGGGCAGGTGTTGCAGTAGTTGCAGCAGCTGTTGGAGTTGCAGAAGGCAGTTCATATATCTTCTTCTCCTTGTTAGCTACATAACCGAGCGCCTTAGCTTTCTCCACGATGAGCTTAACCATCGGAGTCTTGTAATGCGGAGCCAGTGTATTCACTTCCGTGAGAAGATCAGTCATGGCTTCCGGAGTCTCCACCGCATCGAGTCTTTGGCGGTACACTTCCATCTGCTTGATGGCTTCCTGTTGCGCTTCACTCAATTCACTGATGGATTTCTTTACAGAGGCAATCACTTCACCCATGAAATTCTTGAAGGCGGGATCTGTCTTGTCCGGCACTTGTATCGTAGGAAGGTTGGCCGTGTTCTTACCTACTGTCAGGTCGGTAGGCGTCCACTGGATGTTCCTAACGTTATTTACGAATGATACATAGCCTACCTGGTCACTGATGCGGAGGATCAGTTGGTAAGATTGGCCGGTAACATCAGGGATGCTCTTTTTAGTATCCTCATCCTTTTTCGCATGAGCGATGATGATAAGGTCTTTGCCTTCGTTACGGCAATAGTTTACGAACAGCTTGAACTCTTCACCGATTTCACCATAAGCACGGAGCTTGTTGGTCTTGAGTTTGAAATCACGGGAGATCACATGGCTCATCAGGAAGTCATCGAGAACGGCTTTCGCTGTATCGATAACGATGGTCTTGTAAGCTTTCAGGGTACCGGCTTTCATCTCTGTTTCCACATCATCCCACTTATCGATGACAAGTGTATCCTGACGGTTAAAGGAACGGCTGACACCACGATCGGCATCAAGGACAATTACATCATCAGCGGTATTGCCGAGAGATGTCTTGGCACTACCAGGCTCTCCGTAGAGGGCGATGACAACGGGACGTTGCGGGATGGGTTCGGTTGCTTTGAGAATAGGCATATGATTGTTTTTTGTTGTGACTAAATTTTGGGAGCCAGCCCATTCATTTACTGGCTCCCGGTTAATAATAATTGTTGTATCTAAAAGAAGTTGATTCGAAAAAACCCGGCACGCTTAGAAAAGCTACCGGGACCATTAAACCTTATCCTATGAAAACTAAAAAGGTTGTCAGCCCACACTCTTAATTTTTCATCTTATTCAACCAATTATAACCAACCACTTTCCCCGCCATCGACATGGCCGGTTGGACTGACAATTATTTAAAGAACTTATTTTCGATACATCGGACGCTCACCATCATTGAGCGTCTCTCTCCATCTCCTCACCTCTTCATCCTCTTCGTGGAATTTCTTATAGGCATCCTTCGACTTACCGAACCACAGAATCACGGGAACACCAATGAACAGAATGATAAGTCCGGCTATAACCGTCAAAGCGAAATGATCTTCGAGTAGTTCTTTCATGTTTATAGATTTTGAAGGTGAAAGTGTGCGTCTACTCCCAGGATATCAAGCATCACCATGTCATTGTCGTCATCCTGGCTCTTCAGGTCGGTGAACAGCTTGCCTACTTCAGCTACTCTCGGATTCGTCACCACGTTACTGATAGCCAGTCCCCACAGGGAATCCACATTCACACCCTGCAACCGCTGGAAGAAGAGCGCCTCTTGAAGTGAAAGGATATTGTTTGCCATTATGCTGTAGCTGTTTTAAGTCCATGTAATGTTTGTCTGAGGAAAGAAGCCTCTTCAGTAGACTTCGCTTCTGACAGGCGCTCTGCATAGTGAGCCAGCTGGAATGATTTGAACTCGTGGATATGGATATAGAGCGCACCCCTCACCTTACAGGCGTAGGTTCCTTTAGGGAGCACATCATTCATGTAGCTCACCTCTTCATCGATTTCGAAGGGGCTGAGGTCTTCACGGTACAGTGCCCTGGTGAATGATCCTTCTGTAGTTATGATCGTTTCCTTTCCGAAGGGACGGCCAAGGAGTTTCAGCATATGCTGCATCTCATTAAGGATGGCGCTATTGATACTGAGTGTGTCTCGGTTTGCTGAATCGGTTAAATTTTGTAAGTTTGTCATTCGAAAGGTTTATTTTATTTTTTGCCATCAGCTGGAACTGGTGGCATTTTTATTTTACATACTTCTTAGCTCTCTTTGTTACTGCATCCGCAACAACCATATGAACCACCGGTGACTGACTTTTGAGGGATGTAGAGACACCCTTCGCTGCCAGGTTCTTCCTCGCCTTGCGGCAAAAAGTTATAAGAGCCTCAGCCTTAGCCTTCATGACGTGTGCTGAAGCCTCAGCTTCGTTCAGAATGTTTGTTAATTGGTTGATGGTGCTTGACATTGTGGATTATGGATATTAGTTTTGCGAGATTGATTCCTTGATTTCTTCCAGAATCTGATCGTCCCCCAGACCTGTTTCCTCTCGAATAACTCTAACCGCAGCCGCCTTAGTAAGATCGTCACTGTCCGTTCTCATCATTCGGTATACGGCCTGATCGGATACGCCAAGAGCTTCAGCAATCTTGCTGATCGTTCCTCGCTTGCCCCTGATTGCCAGTTTTGCGATGTTTGTTATTGTCATTTTTAATAGCTTTTTGTTACTTTTGATTGAATACACAAACATATAAAACAAAATAATACAAAAGAACACATCGTGTAATATTTAGAAAACATTTAATTACCTGAAGTATTTTTTTGATAACATTCAATTAATTAACGAAATCAATCAGAAATGACCAATAAGCTTGACGCTATGCTCAATGAGGTGCAGTTCAGGACGGGCAAGAAACTGGAGGAGATTGCTGAGGAGCTGGGGTATTCCCGTCCCTACTTGAGTAAAATGAGAAAAACCGGCAGTGAGCCGGTTGAAGGAAGGATTAAGGAGGTTTACAAGGATATTTTTAATACAGCAAAATCAGGTGTTACTTCTTTGGAGGCTTTGGTTTTCGTTGTCGCTTCAAAGGTTTCTGAATTGCTTTCCGATAAATCGGGTCGTTCTTCTCTAATAGAGCTTGAACAAATGAAAAAAGACGCTCAAGCTCTTGATAAAATGAATTCCGAGAATGCATCATAGTCTGGTTTAGGTAGGGTGACGGGCAGATCAACAAGTATTTCCTTTTTTCTGTCTCCAAATTACTACAGTGTCCAATATCTGAAATGTGAAAAATCCCTAAAAATTATAGTATTAAAAGTTTCCACTTATGAGGATTTTCTTAATTATTCTGGCGTTTCCCTCATTGCTATTCGCCCAAAAAGACTCAGCACTCAGCTTTTCGGGTATAGTTGAAGTTAATTGTGCCACCAAGGCTGAGTTATTCAGTAAGGCAAGGCAATGGATGAATGAAACCTTCAAAGACTCTAAGGAAGTCATCCAGATTGCGGACAAGGAATCGGGAGAGCTGGCCGGTAAAGGGATCATGCAATCCTATTATGTATTTAGGACTTTTGGTAAGGAGAAGCTCAATCCAGTGCTGTATGACTTCTCGATCGGGATCTATGTAAAGGATGGCAAGTACAAATATGAGTTCATGGACTTCAAGGTGGAGAAAAATTCCTCTACAACTTATGGCGGCTATGTAATGACATCAGCAACCAAAGCTCCAGAAAAGCTTGGATTTTATTCTCAGGAGCGATCTGACGGCCTCTGGCGCTCCATGAAGGAGAACCTGACAGTAACAGTGAACAAGTTTATAGAGGACCTTAAAGAGGCCATGAGTACCGGTAAGGCAAAAGCAGATTTTTAATGAAACAGATTAAAACAACCATATATGAGCGCATGTTAGTCCTCCAGGATCAGGCCTTGCTACTCGGTAAGGTGGCCACAAAAAAGGAATGGTGTACCACTATCGGGGTGCAACCTCCTAACATGAACCAGCTGAAGCTTGGAAAGCAGACCTTCACCCATGAACAGATCCGTGCAGCGGTGAACCTGGTGGAGGCCAGCTATGACTTCGTATATGGCAGGATCAATACGATAAAACATCCGAAATGACCTTACAGCACTTTTCACAGCAGAGCGCATCCTCTGCCTGCAATTGGATTATTTATTAAAACTGAAAGCCGCACTGGGAGCGGGTTTGAAAAGATAGAAGGGGGTTTGCTCTCACTTACAAGCAGAGGGTCGGCGGTTCGACCCCGTCAACTCCCACTAAGGCTGAAACCCAATAGCAACAAGGGTTTCAGCCACTTTTCTTCCTCTATTTTGCGGCATTTTAATAGTGAATTTCACAGCACTTTTCACAGCACTTTAAAATGACCGATCATGATTTCCCTATTTAATGGCTGCACTCGCAGCGAGATTAAAGTCACTCCAGGCAACTGGAATACCAGGAGAGCGCCCCTGAACAAATACTGGCGGATCTTCTACAGGTTCTATGACCCTGCCTTCAAGGACCATCCCATTTACGGTAAGGGTAAGCAGGTCGATATCTATGGCCTGAATAATTACAAGGACCTGGAAGAACGACAGGCGGTCGTGAGAGGCATCATACAGTACGAGATACAGCACATCGATGTGAAGGGCTACAATCCTATCACGGGTAATTACATGGCGCCGGTGATCATAGAGACGAAGCCCGGAAGCGAACTGGAAAGGGACACCCCTTTTATCACAGCACTGAGGGCGGTAATGAACCGCCTCACTCTCGACAGGCATACAAAGGAGGATATCACTTCCATCATCAAGTACCTGGAGAAATCGGCCAAGATGCTGGATAAGGAAGATACACCCATCAGCGAGATCACGCGGAAAGACATCCGGCTTATACTGGATAATTGCGCCAACGTCACAAGGGATGACGGGAAAAAGAAAACATGGTCGGCTAACCAGTTCAATCACTACAGGAAATATCTGTCCATCCTTTATTCGGAAATGGAGGAGCTGGAGATGGTTGAGTACAATCCGGTCCATAAAATAGCTAAGAAAGAAACCATCCAGACTTTGAAGCGGGTGCTCACTCCGGAAGAGCGGAAGCGTATAGATGAATACACGAGGGAAAATCATCCCCTTTTTCATCGGTACATAAACATCTTCTTCCACTCCGGAGCGAGAAGGAACGAACTGTGTTCCCTGCAGGGAAAGGATGTGGAGTTGATCAACCAGCGGTTTAAGGTGCTGATAAAAAAAGGAAGGAAGAAAAGATGGGTATGGAAGACTATTAAGGATATTGCTCTCCCCTTCTGGATGGAAGCGATGAAGGATTGCCCTGCAGAGTCGTATGTATTCGGAGTAAACTTCAATCCTGCAGTAAAGAAAATAGGGTCGGAATATTTCACCAAGCAATGGAAAAAGATAGTGAAGGGAAAGCTCGGCATCGATGCGGATCTATATTCGCTGAAGCATCTTAACAGTACGGAAGTTACCGACCTATCGGATGAGGGCACAGCTGCAGAGTTAAATGGCCATACGAGCACGGCCATGGTGGTAAAAATCTATGACGTAAGGCAGGGAGACAGGAAGCATGAGAAGATAAGGAAGCTCAATAATAGCTTCGTATAAGCTACATGGGACCGTTAATTAAATACACGGCGGTACAAAAAAGGAAAGGAAATGTAACTGCAACCTACACACGTTTCGCTTATAACTAACCATTATGTTAAATGCCGCACGGGCACGGCTGAACAGAAAAAAGATGGCCACGCTTCTATTCGGGTGACAGTCGGTATATTCGGGTAAACCCTGTTTTATGTACAACGATTGGGCGCACATAATATTAAAACACTTATTCCGCAACTTTCATGAGAGTGAAATTAAACTTACAGATTTCCTTATTTCATCTTTTGATTACAATCCAGATTTATTGCAGGACGCTATTAAATCGAAGCGAATGATGGATACCTTGCAAGAAAGATATATAACCTACACCGCATACGCAAAAGGTGGTCGCGACGTCAGAGACGCCACCGCTTCAATTGGGCTTGAACCCAATGGAAGTTTGCAAAAATTCCCAGGAACATTAAAAAACATTGAAATTCGAGCAAAATTAACTTCAGAAGGTTATGAATTTATACGACAGTCAATAATGAATGAAGAGTCTGAAATTTTAAATAGAGTTCAGGCTGAATCTCAACTAAAAACAAACGAATCTGTTAGAATTACAAACGAAGCGGTTTCAGATAACTTAGGCTTCCAAAAGAAGTTCATGAATAGAACTTTGCTATTATCAATAATAACGACAATTTTCATTCTGATTAGCGCAGCTCAACAACTCTTAGATAACACAAAACAAGAATTGAAATCGCTGAAACAAGAATTGCAAAACAGCACGAAAGCCATACAAGAAATTCAGCTTTCTCTAAAAGAGATAAACCTTTCCATTCAGACGAAAAGGATTGATACAACTTCGAAAAAGTAGACACAAATAGAGATTTACTTCCGTCCACACGAGAACCCGTCGATACTTTTTCGTTTCACTCAAAAGGAAAATACAATTCCGTCGCCTATCGGCTCCGACTGCCTTAAATCTTTTTTCCGTTCCCCACCCTGCCCCGTCCGTTGCGGTTTGCTGTTTAGTAAGGTAGCAAACCGCACCCGCAAGGCCCGCACATAACATAATATAGAGTTATAATCAAAACGTGCCATAGGTGTTACATTTCCCTTTTTAGTAGTACCGCCGTGTGGGTTGCGATTTTAACCTCCACTTATTTTTGGAACGTCGGTGAAAATCGCAAACCCCGGAAGACATAAAGCTACGTAATTATTTTAATTATCAAAAAGCCCCTGTAAAAACAGGGGCCGTAACCAAAACTTACTGCTTATTAGAACCTACCCAATATCGGGTAGCGAGTTAGGCCTTGGTGAAAGTCAGGTAATAACTCTGACCAGGCTCAAAGAATGTAGAAGCTGGAACGTCATTGTCAATCTGGATTTCCAGTTGACCTGATGGCGTTGCCTTTGCGAAGTCGTAGTTCTCGCCTTCCTTACCATATACAGCAGAGAGTTTTGCCCTCTTGCCGTACTGATAATTCTCAACGGAATTACAAACGAACTTTGCTTTTACAGCATCCATGATGTCGTTTTTTATAGGTGAATGAATCAATATTAATCAGCAATTAAAATGTAAGGGATCTTCTTCTGCCCACAATTAAGCATCAGATCATAGGCTTTCACCTGGAACTCGAGCCACTGGTCCGGATATAATGTCTGGCAGCCTTCGGAGCTGGTCGAGTTGTAACCTCCCTTATGGATATTGATAGCAATCCCCTTACTGATCCCTTCCTTTCCATCCCTTGTCACCGGAAGACTTTCGTCAGGAGTAGCGGGACGGAAAGCAGCATACGGATTAGGACCGGATATTTTATGCTGCCCCTTCTTGTAGTAATGAAGCCCGGGAACAAGCGACGCAATCCCTGGCTTTTGTCTCGATGGATCTGTATTGCCATTGAATGTCTGGTAATAGTTAGGGCCCACGAGAATGATAGCATCATCATAAAGGCCACGATCGTTCTTGCCTTTCTCTCCCATGGTGTCTTTATAGTAACCACGAATGCCCACTATGTAAACAGATTCAGGAAAAGTATATGCTGAAATTTTTTTCTTTAGTTCTTGAATTGTAATTTTTGGCCTGTTCATATAGATTTTAATTCAATGGTTATATGATTAAGGGCTGGCAGATTGCCGCCAAAGTAGGGACGAAGAAAGTATTGAAACTTTTTTCGGTGGGTGAATGGGATTGATAGCGTTTTTTCACCAGAATTGAAAGCATAGCTGCAATAATTCACATCAAGGGAAATAATTCTTTTTTCACCAATACGAATCCATTCAAGAAATCGCATGGAGCGAATTCCATTCACATAGCAATAAGCAAAGAGTTCTATCTTATCCATTTCCTTATTGTAGCGCCAGCCAAACCGGGCACTATTTTTATGATGCCCTGGTAAGTAGCCAATGCCACAAAGCTTATTTACATCTAACTGATCAACTGTTTTTAGATCATACCGGCACGATTCATTGAAGGTTACTGCCCAACGAAAACGATCCCGCCCCCACCAGAAGCCTAATCTGATGGGGGAGGAATGATGATCGTATCGTTCAATTTTGTATATCACTTTATGTAGGCTGTTGGGGCGATATTATCCTTTACATCTGCATTATGCTGCGACCTATATCCAATAAGGATAACAGATGCGAAGATGGCAGCAAGTACAATGATCATCCGAAGCCAGTCATAATTCGGATCTTCGAAGAATTTCATAGCGAAATACCATGCACCCAGGCATGTGATTGTAAAGAGAATTGTCAATACAGCAAATCCCCAATCATATTTGAACATAAGAGGAATCAATCCCCCTCCGTAAATCCAAGCGAACACCAGCAGGAAACTAAATATACCGGCTACAATTAGAAGCCATTTTTTTTCATCTTTCATAATTTATAGTTTGAATTTGAAAATAGGACGTGATATGGTGATGCCGACAAAAGGCTGGGGACCTCCAATGATCCCCACCCCGTAACCGGCACTGATAGCAAGTGAATATTTGCGGCCATCTTTCCGTTGCAACTGGTTTACCTTCTTGCCTAAGAGCAGGTTTTGTTCGGAGACAAAATCAAAACTGTTCAGAGTAACCTTGTGGAGCGATTCCAGCTCCTTGTATTGCCTGTCTTTTTCAGTGAGTATGGAATCATTGAACTTAGTAACCTCCGCTAAATACCATTCCTGCTGCTGAATGACCCCCGCCTGGTTGACTACTTCACTGGAAAGGGAATCGCAATTAGAGACATAGGAGCCCGTGTCCTTTTCTTTCTTCGCCAGTTCGATTTCAGTGGCCAGGCGAACGGCCGTCCGGGATGATTGGTTCAAAGCTTTGCTGACATTGTTCAATTGGATCTGAAGGCTGTCCCGCTCCCTGATCAGCCGGGTGGTACTGGCAACATCGCTCTTGTGCTTTTCGGAAAAAGCTTTCTCCAGGGAATCCATTACATGCTTTATGTTGACAGATACCGGCACCACATCTTTATGGGTCGGAGTGCATTTATCCAGCAGCAGCCAGATAGCCAGTACCAATATGGCCAGCGTTATGAAGGTAGCGGTAAGGCTTTTTCGGAAGTTATTTAAGTCAGTAAGTAGCTTCATGCTTAATTATTTTCAGTATCACTCAATCCAGCTCCTTTAAATTTCTCCCGCACTTTTTGATTGGCGAGTACCTTTATTTTCTTCAGCCAGAGGCAAAGCATATCAGATACCACTCCAATCACGCCTGAACTGATCAGTTGCCATTCAGGGTTCTTTTCCTCATATGTACCATCCGCAAGGAAGGTAACACCGAATAGCCAACCCCGTAGGAACCTGACAGCGATATAGATGAGTATCACATTGGCCATTATCCGCAGCGTATTATCGAGCCAGAAAAACCGGCCACTATAAGCAACGGGTGTTTCAGGGGAAAGCTTATCCCTCTTCTTTACATCGACAATGATCATAACTCCTGCCAGCAGGTAGGCGAAAAACAAGCAGGCAAAGAATAGAGGAACGCTTCCCTCTCCTGATAAGTAACTAAGGAACTCTTTCATGTTTGTAGTTTTTATTATGCTCGATTTTGTTTATTAGCTAATTGCACTTTGACTTCAGAAATCTGCTCGCTGATACTGTCTAGCTTTTCAATTACCTTTTCATCCCGCACTTCTCTTAAAGCGAAATTGTGTTCCATCGAAATAATTCGCATTTCCAACTCTTTGATTTTAGTTTGTAATTTGACATAGCCTGCCAACACAGCCGTAAGGAAAAAAAGAACCTCTATTATGTTTGAAATTGTAAATCCAGTCATTGAATCATTAGTTTAATTACTACGAACTCGTTTAAACTTTTTGTTGCGTACCCGTTGGGGGTTGTCGCCACTTGAATAAGTAACCTCTATCCATTGCATCCCTTCAGTTACTGTTGGAACGGTTACATTTCCACCTGTTATGGTAAGTGAAGAACTTGTTGGAGTGAAAGAACTATAGTCGGTTGTGTAGAGTATCGCAGCCGTAGCCGTTCCACCTACATTCACTACATAACTACTTGTTGTGCTGTTGGAACTTGTACCCTTCCATACCTTGTATAACTTCTTAGTGGAAAGTGTTGCGTGGTCTAATTTAGTAACCCAAACTCCTGTGCTATCCCCGTTAGTAATTACCGTGCTAAACCAGTTATACCCGCCATCAGCCTCTATGGTTACCATATTTGCAGCAGCATAGCCTTTTGGATATATAGTTGTTCCTATGTACGCTCCACCTCCGTCAAAGTTACCCTTACTTAATGCCATAGAATCGAATATATACCCTCCCAATTCACCATAAGAATAGATGTCATGTTCTTCCACCAACCTAACAGTTTGTGCAATGGCCTTAGTCCTCAATAACCAATCCCCTGAAGTTTGTTCTCTTGTCTTACCGGATATTGTTGGAACACCCCATGGACTTACATCGGTCGTATTGAATCCGCTTTCAGTCCATTTTAGTGGTCTATTAGGAAACATTAAATCAAAGTCAGCTTTCAGGGCAGTTAATCTATTATAGAGCCTCCATCTTTCAGGAGGTATAGCATTGGCAGCACTTGATGAACCCTGACCGTCATAGTCATCATTGATATAAAGATTCATGCAGATACCGTCAAATGGTATGGTAGCACTTGCACCATAATTCCAATAATGATAAAAGTATAATCCCCTCCAATAGTCTGTGTGCATATATGTCAGCGCACCCAAATACATCTTGGCGTTCGGGTCGGCTTGTTTCCCTCTTGTGTAAACTTTCTTCATCATTACATAGTACACCTTAGGGGATAAGTATCTTGGCGCACTATTAAATGTTACTTCGTTTCCAATCTCGAACACTCGATACATATTACGGCCTACTGTCTTGCTCCCTCCTAAGACAGATATTCCAGTAGTATCGGCTGAAGTGTTTGAACCAAAGAAGGCAATCTTCTTATACATTAATTCAGCAGCCCCATCCCATGAACTTGAGAGCGTTGAATCAGCACCAATAGCATCCATGTACTTGCCATTGGAAAGTGTACCTAAGTACAATGTATTATTAGCTGTATTAACTCCTTCAATAGCCCCTAACTCTTTAATCGACGGCTGTCCTCCTAACCATTCTAATGATAGCTTAAATCTTCCAGAATTGGCGTTAGCCTGATTTCTTGTTGTGTTGTAATCCGTTCCAAATCTACCTAACCATAAAGGCTGCGCTGCCAGCTCACCCGTATATCCATCTGGAATATAATCCCATGTCCAGCTTTCAAAAGGCAGCCTTAATGATTTTGCTATCTTATCAACCGTCTTAACTCCGGGAGAACCTAATAGGTAATCTTCTTGATGGTCATCCCCTACGTTAGCACCGTGCGCATACTTGCCTAAGTCAGTTAATGGAGTAATGGCGATACCGGGGTAAATGGATGGTGCTTTAGCAATTGATACACCGTATATCTTTATTTCTTTTATTTGAATATTGACATCACTTAATGTTGAGGCAGCTATTTCTATGAATCTAACCTTTATGGTTGTATCAATATCATATATATTTTGCCATGTTCCGGTGACTGCTTGAAATATTGACTTAGAAAGTAATAATGTTTTTGATGAATCATACAAATTCATCGTAAAATGGTTTGCTCCACTACTTCCAAATCCAGATGTTTGTAATTGAAACTTCTGATAGACGGAATCCAATACTACAAAGGAACTATAAGGTAGAATAAAAGCATCTTCAGCAACACCGTTCTTGTTTAAAGTTGTTGTAGTATCTCCATCGAATAACCCTTGAATTGACTTATTGGTTAGTCCATTTACATTAAATATCATCCCACTATTAACCGTTATTCTTGGGGAAGGACTTGCAGCAGGATATGGTGGGAGTGGCGGTTGCTGCCATTCAGCAATGAGCCTCCACCAACTTTTGCTACTATCTGTCAAAGAAGCCGTACCAACACCATAAATACTCATAGCACTATCAGCACTATGCCCCTGCCCTGTGGAAGCAGGTTTATAAATAGACTTGTAGCCGGATAAATCAGTGAATAAGTCATCAGAAGCATACTCAGGTGTGCCACCGTTGGCATCGTCTCCATTTCTATGAACCTTATTTCTCTTATATGCGCTGATAGAAGTTACATCTGTACCTAAACTTGTACAAGACACTGACATCGTGTGACCAAATACATTGGCATAGACAAAACCACTTTCTAACATTGTGCCCCACATTCTCCCAGGCCCTCCTGAGAATCCACTTATTGCATATCTGTTATGCTTCGAAGTGTCTGGGATATTCGTTACGTTAGCGAAGAAGTAATTAATATCAGCAGCGTAATAAGAGGGGTTGTAGTTATGGGTATTAAAGATTGTCATGATACAGAACTTAATTGTATCACCGTTTGCCCTTACAACCTTTCCATCCCAATTCGTACCTGCATCATTCAGATATTTTCCAGGGGCTTGTGTTGTTAGTCCGGCTGAATTTGTTTCTCCGTCTCCTTCAAAATGAATCAATACCCTTCTTAACGAATCGGGTGCTGCATCAAATCCGACCGCTTTAAA